>Ga0208196_1002616_pt1 | contig 16360 bp, 18 predicted proteins | sample AD_JPNNA7_MetaG_FD_184443 | JGI IMG/M metagenome (GOLD analysis project Ga0208196, IMG submission 184443) | Active sludge microbial communities of municipal wastewater-treating anaerobic digesters from Japan - AD_JPNNA7_MetaG (SPAdes) (version 2) | ecosystem: Engineered > Bioreactor > Anaerobic...
AATATGAGACTATTTGTAATAAAGATACTTTTATTATTGCACAAGACACTAAAGAAGTATATAAATTTTTTATTGCAAATGGTCTCAAAAAATTAAGAGTAGGAGAATTAATATGAAATTTCGTGTTACAATAAATGATGTTGTTAAAAATGATTATCTTTCTATATTAGAAAGACTATCATATTGCGGTGAAGTAAAAGCATACATAGAGAATGAAAAAGTTATATTAGTGTATCAGGGGATTGAAGTTGTCAGACCATTTATTTTCCCTGAAAAAGATCTTCTAATTGAAGATAAAATTGAAATGATGAGTAAATTTATTGGTGTATTAATTGATGGTATTTTTGAACTAAAAAAACGTTATGAGCAAATTACTGAAGAATTTGATGCAAAAATGGATAAAAAGATTGAAGTTATGAATGATTTACTTTATGAGCTATTTGAAGCTAAACATTGTAAAAAAGGATTGATTAGATGAATTTTATACTTGGCAGTGGCATATCAGCTATAATTTTGAAATTGTACGATTATAATAATAAATTTCAAGTAATAGGTGATATTATTGGCGGTCAATTTTCTTCTAAATTTCAATTAGGCCCACGCATATTAAAATCAACAGAAATTTCTGATAAATTTGTAAAAAATTTTCTTAGTTATAAAAATATTTCTACATATAGGATCGGATATTATTATGAAGGAAAATTACATGATTCTTGTGATAAATTTTATCGCATAAAATATTTTAAAAAAACAAGAGGCAATAATAAAAGTTTTGAAGATAGTGCGATGAATGATAATCAAAATATATTAAATGGTTACGACATAAATTTTGATGACGTAAACAATTTGTACAAAATGATTAAAAAAAGTTTTATTAATAAAAAAATACAAAAAATTGACTTAACAAATAAAATTATATTGCTTGATAATGTCGAAATGAAATTTGATTGTATAATAAATACAATTCCTATAAATATTTTTTATAAATTATGCGGAATACAAAAACAAATTGAATATGAAAAAATATATTTCTATAAAGTTAAAAATACTGAATTTTCAAATAAATTTTTATTAAATTCAAAATATGACTTTATCTATTTTCCAGAAGATTTTTATCCATTTCATAGAATAACAAAAATACCAGACGATTATTATTGTGTAGAAGTTATGGAAAAAAATAATAAAAATTTATTTTATTATTATGATGATGTTTTTATTTTAAATAATGGACATTTGAAAGAAGATATTATTGTAGAAAATACAAATAATATTATTCATTGCGGTAGATACGCAAAAGCTGTTCATAATATTAGGATGCATGATATTATAAAATTCGCTCAGGAGTATTTTAATGAATAATATTTGGAAAATACAGTATGATTTTAATAAAAAATTTTTTGAAAATAAAAATATAGATTTTGAAAATTTAACTGAAGAACAAAAATATATATATACTAAAGAATTTATTTTGCATATTTCTAGAGAAATATTTGAAGTTTTAAACGAAGTACCATTTAAAATGCATCGCGATTATAAAGATTTTAAATTAAAACGAAGTAATATAGTTGAAGAATTAATTGATGTACAAAAATATTTGTGGGGATTATTTCAAATTTGGGGAGTTGATGAAAAAGAATTTGTTGAAGAATTTATAAGAAAATCTAATGTAGTTCAGCAAAGATATAATCAAGAATTTAATTTTATCGTTGACAAAAATAAACGTATTGTAATATTTGATATCGACGGAGTAATTGCAGATTATCCTAATTGTTTTGTAGAATTTATTAATGAAAAACTTTCAAAAAATTTTAAAAATATGTTTGAAGTAAAAGATTTTGTAAGTCCAGCCGATTTATTTACATTAAAAGATGAATATAGAAGTTGTGGGATAAAAAAATTCATAAAAACAAAAAAAGATGTTGTTGATTTTATAAATAATATTGATAGAAAAAAATATTGTATAGTCTTGCTTTCTTCAAGACCATATTCAAAATATTTAAGAATTTATGCAGATACTCTTTATTGGCTTAACGAAAATAAAATAAATTATGATATGATTTTTTGGGATGAGAAAAAAGATAGAAAAATACTTAATAATTTTAATTTAGATCAAATTGAATTTGTTGTTGAAGACAATCGCTATTATGCAAATAAAATTTCACAAATTGGTATAAAAGTATTTCTTTTGAATAATATATATAATGAAGGAAAGTGTCAAAAAAATGTCATAAGAATAAATAATATAAACGAGATTAAAATATGAATTTTCCAAAAAATAAAGGACATTTAGTCGAAGTTGAAAATAAAAAGACTTTAGAGATATTAGCATATAAAAGTAAAATATATCATCATACTCAAATAAGTGATAAAATAAATGTGCTTGAGGCTAAACCTTATCTTGAAATTTATAATAAAAATAAGCAATCAATAATTAATGAATTTAATCGTCATAAATTTTCTCGCAGAATAGTTTTAAATTTTGACAATAACATTTTAACTTCTGATAATCCTAATTGTATGGTATTAGTTCAATTTATTTTTAGAAATTCTGAATTACATGCAATAGTATATTCAAGAAGTAGTGATATAAAAAAGTATGATGATGATTTAGCAACAATAAAATTTATTTTAAAAGATATTAGCTCATCGATTAATGAAAAAATTGGTAATATAATTTTTATAGCAGGAAGTTTTCACAAGTATCTTTAAAAATTTATAGGAATAATTTTTATTATGAATAAATATGATATGATATTTTTTGAAGGATTAGATAGGATAGGAAAAACTACTGTAAAAAAAGAATTAGAAAGAATAACTAATTATAAGTATATAATGTTTGATCGAGGACATTTATCAGCTATTTGTTATGAAAAACTAAAAAATAGAGGTAACGATATTTTGCATTATGAAGCTCAATTAAATAAGCTTAGAAATAATTTTCGAATAATGATAATTTATTTAAGAATAAATAACATCGACGTGATTAAAAAAAGAGTAAAAGATGAAAAAGAAGAAATTTTATTATTTGATGAAGTAGAAAAATTAAGTAAAATATACGATAAATACATTATTTCAATATATAATGAAAATGAATTTTATATAAGAAATGTTGATAATTATTTAAGTGTTGATAAATTAAAATTATTAGCTAAAGAAATTGCGGAGGATCTTAGTTTATGAGTATAAGTAGTGTCGAAATAATAAAAATGCTTAAACAACGCGCTAATTCCGCTGAACGAATAACAATAGAAAGTATTTATAATAATGTTGAACAATGTAAAAAGTGTGATTTAAAAACTAAATTAGAATGTAATTCAAGTATTGTAAAATATTCGGGACGATTAAATGCTCCAATTATGATTATAGGAAAAAATCCATCGTATAAACGTAGAGGAAATACATGCTTCGGAAATGAAGATTATGTGAATAATCCTCATTTAGAAAAATTATTAAATAATTATGAATTTACGTGTGACGATGTATACTCGACAAATCTAGTTAAATGTTCGACTGAAGATAATATTGATCCGAGTGATGAGCAATTAAATTGTTGCAAAGATTTTTTAATTAATGAAATTTCTATTATAAAACCAAAAATTATAATTTGTGTGGGTAAATTTTCTTCTAATTTTTTTCAATTAAAATTTGGAGAATATAAAAAAATTGATGATATAATTTATGTTTCAATAAAGCATCCTTCAAGTTTATCTTATAATAATGATGAAGAATCTAAGAAATTATTTTATTCACAATTAGATTGCATTTCAGATGAATTAAAAAAAATTCGTAATAAAGCATTCGTCCAACTTCATTTTCATGACGAATATTCGATACGTGATGCTATCGGCAGAATTGAGGATTATACAAAATTAATTTACGAAAATAATTTGCCGGCATTTAGCGTCACAAATCACGGCGCTGTTGGTGGTTTTATAAGACAATACTTTATGTGTAAAAAAATTGGTATTAAACCAATTTTCGGATGTGAATTATATATAAATAATAATAGATTTCACGAAGATAAAAAATCTCATAGAAAAAACTTTCATTTGTGTGTATACGCAAAAAATTTAGATGGATTTAATAATATTTGTAAAATTACTTCAGACGCTTGGATTAATGGATTTTATTATCATCCAAGAACAGATATAGAATTTATTAGAAATAATTCGAAAGGCTTATACGCATCATCTGCTTGTTCTGGCAGTGAATTGTCTTATTACGTTTCAAACAATATGATAAAAGAAGCAAAACAGTTAATAAAAGAATATAAAGAGATATTCGAAGACTTTTTTATTGAGTTGATGATAATTGATATGCCAGAGCAAGTACGATTGAATAATTTACTTGCAAAAATTGCAATCGAAACAGATACAAAAACAATTATTACTTGTGATACACATTATATGAAAAAAGAATATTCGAAAGTTCATGATATAATGTTGTTGATAAGAGATAATCATACTCTTGAAGATTTAAATGATGCTTCTAAAAAAGACAAAATACATCAATATAAAGCAAAAGATCTTTATTATAAAAATACTGATGAAATATATAAAGATTTTAAAACTATCCATGAAGGAAAATATTTTACTGAAGATGTTTTTTGGAATTCTATCGACAATGTTTTTGGATTTGTAAATAACATTGATAAAATTGTACTTGATACATCTCTTAAACTTCCAAAGTTAAATGAAAATAATGAACAAATATTATGGGAACATATATTGAATGGATTCAAAGAAAGAAATATTAATATACGATCGAATATAAATTATTTTGAAAGAGCAAAATATGAATATGAAATAATTTGTAAAAAGAATTTTACTGATTATTTTCTTATAATGGAAGACATCATAAAATATGCAAAGACTATAAGTTTAGTTGGTGCTGGTCGCGGATCATCTTCAGGAAGTTTAATCGCTTATTTACTTCGTATCACTGAAATTGATCCAATAAAATATGGATTACTTTTTGAAAGATTTATTGCAATAGAAAGATACGATATTCCAGACATCGATTCAGATTTTGAACCACGTTTTAGAGATGATATCAAAAAATATATTATAAAAAGATTTGGTGAAGAAAATGTTTGTACGATTGGAACGTATGGGACATATAAATCTCGCGGAACTTTACTTGATATAGCTCGAGTCTATGGAATTCCTTTTTCTGAAACTTTGCATTTAACAAAAAATGTTATGACAAGTGATTGTGACACAATGAGTTTAGATGAAATTATTAATGAATTCGAGCCAGTGAAAAATTACATAGAAAAATATCCTTTTATAAAAGATTCATTTGACATCATCAATAAACAAATAAAAACAATTTCGAAACATGCCGCAGGAGTTGTTATATCAGATAGGAATTTGAGAGAAAATATCGCATTAATGCAAAGTGATGGTCACATATTTTCTGCTTGGCAAGAAGGTTCTGATTTTCATGAATTATCATCACTCGGATATATTAAATTTGATATTTTAGGTTTAAATAATTTATCTGTGATTTCAGATTGTATAAAACTTATAAAAGAACGTCACGGAGTTACTCTTGATTTTTATAATTGGCCAGATATGGAAGATGAAAAAGCATTAAAATTAGCAAGTGAAGCTGATACGTTTGGAGTTTTTCAATTTGAAAGTAGAATATCAAGAGATTTGTTAAAGAAAATTGGTGTTAATTGTTTTATGGATTTGTCACATATTTCTTCTTTGTTAAGACCAGGTCCATTGAGAGCAGGGGTCCCAGAAATATTTGCTAAAAGAAAAAATGGTGAAATAAGATATAAAGTTCCAGAAGTACTAGAAGATATTTTGGGCGATACGTTTGGTATTATGATTTATCAGGAACAAATAATGCTAATTGCTCAGAAAATTGGAGGTTTCAATCAAGCTGAGTCGAACGAATTTAGAAAAGCACTAGTCAAATATGGCAAAGGCGAATCTGTAGAAGCTGAACGCATATCAAAAGCGATGTCGTTTAAAGAAAAATTTGTAAATAATTCTAAGAAATATATTTCGGAAGATGAAGTAAATGATTTGTGGGAAAAGATGCTTAGTTTTGTAAATTACGGATTTAATAAGTCACACGCTGTCGCATATGCATATATTTCGTATATACAATTTTATCTTAAAGCTCATTATTTTATTGAATTTATCACAGCACTTTTAAATAATACAGAAAGAGGTAAAGAAACAAATCAGCGTGATTCTTATTTGAAAATGTATATAAACTATGCGAGAGAAAATGGTATAGAAGTTTTAAATCCTGATATAAATCTTTCAGAAAAATCTTTTAATATTATTGGCAATAATAAAATTGTTTTTGGATTTAATCATATAAAAAATATGGGTGATAAGTATGATATAATAATAAAAAATAGACCATACAAATCTTTTGATGATTTTTTTAAAAAGATAAATAAAAAGACAGAAAATACTGAAAACTTTTTTAATAAAAAATCGATGATGGCTGAAAAAAATGATCAAAAAATAAATAAATCAAAAATTGAATCGCTTATTTATTCTGGCTCATTTGATAAGTTCGGAGATAGAAATGAATTGATAAAAAAATATAATATTGATATAAATAAAAATAAAAAATATGATCATAAAGATTTGAGTGAACAACAAATAATAGAAAAAGAAATTGAAATGTTAAGTTTATGTTTGTCAAGAAGTATATTTGATGACGAATTTGTAAAATTGTTGAAGAAAAATAATTGTAATACTCCGAGTTATATAAATGATAATGAACTCGAAGTATGTAATATTGGTGGTATATTAAAAAAAATAAAAGAAAAACAATTTAAAAGTGGCAAGCGAATAGGTGAAAAATATAAGCAAATAGAAATACAAGATGATTTTAATATAATATTAATAAATCTATTTAATCAAAGTGATATTGATTATATATCAAGTATGAATATTGCAGGAAAAAGAGTAATAATAAAAAATATAAAGAGATTTTTTAATGGGACGTATGTTTGTCAAAATAAATTAGAAAATTGTTTAAAAATAATTATGTAAATTTTTATTATAATTTTAAAGAATAATTGGAGATAAATATGCTTAAAGATGATATTGACAATCTTCGCAAATCTATGGGAACACTTCCTTCACAAAAACCACAAAAGAATTATGAATATAAGAATTCTCTTGAAACTTGTTATGTAAATTTAACAAGTTTTCCGCAAAATTATGCAAAATCAATTGTAATAGCTGCAACAAGTACTTGGGGAAATGGACAATGCGGTCCAAATGATGGATGTTGTAATAAATGGAATAAATTAACTCCTCAAAATAGGTATAGAGTTGTACTTGCTGCATTAACTGGAAATACACTTCCATTAGCATTAGAAAATATAAGTTTTCAATTTGAAATAAATGGAGTTCCGAGACATACATTTGATCAATGGGCTAGAACAAGATTAGCAACTCATCAATCTATAGGATGCAGAGATAATTCAAAAATTGATGCTCCATTTATATTATATTCTGAATTATATGAAGAAATAGAGTCGAGTGAATCATTAAAAAAAGATTTTGTTGAATGGGTTATAAAAACAAAAGATCTTTATGAAAAAATTCTTAATACAGGTCGCGGTTCTTATCAAATGGCGAGAGCAGTATTACCTATGAGTTATAATCATAGTTTTACAACTTATATTAATTTTGCATCATTGCAAACTCAATGTAATAGAAGAATGATGGCGTGTGAAGAAGGTCCAATTGTTTTAATGTCATGGAAAATGCGTTCTGAAATTAAGAACAAAGTTAGTCCATTTCTTGCAAATTATCTTAGACCTTTATGTGATAAAGTAAAAAAGTGCGTATATCATGGAGGAGCTGAAGGATTAACAAAATATTTTAGTAATTTATTTGCTGGTTGTGGGAGGTGGGAAGATGAAGTTGATTATGCTGAATTTAATTTTTCGTGTACATCATATGAAAAACTTAAAAATTATGTTGAAATTGTCGGACCAAACGAGTGGATAGATTTTTCAGAAAATGATTATGAAAAATTATCTGATATCGATAAAAAAATATTTGAGGAAGATTGAAATGACAAAATGTCAACAATGTAATTTTGGAGCGATGATGTTTACATTCGATGGTACTGTTTATAGTTTTATATTAGCTGTAAAAAAAAGTAAAAAAATAAATTATAAAAATGGAGAACTTGGATGCAGAATGGATGTATGGAATGATAAAGAAAAAAGATGTCTTTCTAATAATTTTTCAGAATTTCAGAAATTTGAATCAGATTTATAGTAGAAAAGTATATTTTTATGAAAAATAACGTATTTTTTATAAAAAAAACGTATTTTTATCGTAAAATAAAAAAAATTTTTTAAAGTTAATAAAAAATTGTTTACAAATAAGATATATGATATATATTATATATATATGTAAAAAATTTAAATAAGGAGATTACTATGGAACAAAAATTAACAACACAAAAACTCAGAGAATTAGTACCAGCAGCTTTCTCTTATAATCCCGTTGTGGGTGTCGGAGCAAATTATACATTTGTCTCGACTAAAAAAATTATTGAAAATTTAGAAAAGTTAGATTGGCATCCAGTTGTAGCAAAACAGGACAAAAGTAGTGATGTAAGAAATTCAGCTTTTGTCAAACATATGATCCGTTTTAGACATGGATCTATGTTCGACAAATCGATTGTGAAAAACGTTGGTGAAACAATTCCTGAATTTGTATTAATAAATTCGCATAACAGGACATTCAGATTTACTCTTACGTTTGGTCTTTTTAGATTAGTTTGTTCAAATGGTTTGGTTGTTCACGATGAATTATACACAAAGATAAATACTAGACACATTGGGTTTGATTTTGATGATCTAGCTGAAACAGTTGATTCGTATGTTGAATCTTTTCCATTAATTTTAGAAAAAATCGATTTATACAAAAATATTATGCTTAACAGGGCTGAAAAAATAGAAATGGCAAAAAAAGCTGCTACTCTTTCTTGGGGTAAATCAGTAAAAGTTGATATAGAATTACTTATAAAACCTAAAAGGGACGAAGATGCAGGAGATTCTTTGTGGAAAGTATTTAACGTAATTCAAGAAAATATTACTAAAGGAGGCATAACATATATAACATCTAGTGGTAATCGTAAAGCGACAACACAACCAATTACTGCTGTTAGAAGGGATTTTGTTTTTAATCAGAAATTTTGGATGTTAATGGAAGCAATGCGAATTTCAAAAATGTAATTTAAAAATAAAGTAAAAAAATGCAAATAGAGGTCAAAAAAATCTCTATTTGCATTTTTTAATTAAAAGGAGAGAAAAAATGACTGATAAAGATTTAGAAAAAAAATTTAATGAAAAATATTGGAAAGAATATAATAAAATATGTCTTTCTTGTATTCACAAATGTAAACAATCTCATGTCGTTACTCTTATTGCTTGTACAAAATTTAATCAAATCAAGGAGAATGCAACGAATGAAAACTAAGAAAAATAAAATTAAAAATAGAAAAGAAAACGAAACGAAAGTATACAATAAAATGTTCATGTATGATGAGAATGGAAATAAATTATCTACTTCACAAAGAAATAAACTTATACTTGATAAAATAAATAAAGATAAGTCACAAAATAAAGAAGTTAACACAAATTTGAATGACGATAACTATAAAAACAAATACTCTTTTAGAAAGTATGTGAATGTTGTAGAAAGAGAAGTAAAAACAGAAAATGGTATAGAATTAAAAAAAATAGAACAAGTCATTGAATGTGATTTCGACTACGATTGCGAATGTGAGTGTGAATAAATATGGCAAAAAAAGAATACAGAGGAAGGAATATAACATGTAAATTATGCGGGTTTCAATTTAAATATATAACAGAAGAAGAAAGAAATTTGTGGGCTTTATCTAAATTTAAGTGTCCTAACTGTGATCAATTTTATTGTAATATGCCTTCGACAGAGAGGCAACTTCATATTTTACAAGATGAATTTTTTATTAGCGATGATCAAAAAATTTTAAAAAGTATGTATGATATATTAATTCAGTATGGTACTAGTTTGTTTTTGAAAACTTTTAAAAATGTAAGTTTACATTCTGATGATATTAAATACTACGTAGAAAACGCTGTTTCTCTTTTTATTTCAGAGTATTATTATGAAAAAAATATTAAAGTCACACATTCTTTTGCAGGATTATTAATATTTAAACTAAAACAAGCTTTGTATGGAAAAAATGAAATATGTATTGACGCTATTTCTATTAATTATTCTTTTGAAGACGAACATAATATTCAGTATAAAGATGAAAAAAAATATTTTGACTACATAGAACAAGAATATGATAAAAAATTTCTTTCGAAACAAATATTTTCTATTATAATTGAAGTCGGAAATTATAGCGACTCAGTTTTGGAAAATTATTTAAGAGAACAAGCTCTATTGCTTCATTTTAGTAAAGGAGAAAAATATGCAGACCGCTTTCTTAAACAATACAACAGAGAAGGTAAATTTATTTACTTGTTTACACTTGACGTACTAAAAAACTATTTAAAAAAATCACTTGAAACTTCATAAAATACAACTCTTACTAATAAATAAAAATTAGTAGGAGTTTTTATGTATTCATCACTTAAAGAGCAAGTTGAGTATTATTTCAAAACACAGGAACAAAATGATAAAGAAATATTAAATCAAATAACTCTTTATATTTACTATTTAGAAGGCAAAACAACTAACTCAGACTTGTTTATTTTAGCAAGAATTTTACCTTTTGATTATTTAAACAAGTTGGTCTCATATTACGATGGAGATATTCTTAAAATGCCATCAAAAGAAGAATTTAGAAAAGCGTACATTACTGCAATATGTTTTTACTTAAAAGAAATCAAGAATTGGGACTGGACACAAATCAAAGAATTTTTTCCAAATAACTCAGAATACAATGAGCTATTATCTTCTATATCTATTGGTAAAAGAATTAATAAGATAAAAGACTCATTAGGTAGTGACCTTTTTAAATTGTTAAAAAATGTAAAAATTGAAGAAATTTATAATGTTGGTAAAGAAATAAAAAATGAAAGATGAACTACAAAAAAAGATTTATAATATTGATAATATAACAGACTCTCAAAAAGATAGAATCGAAGCACAAACTTTAGTTCTTAATGAACTTCTTACATTTCTTAAGTATCAAATTGAAAAAGTAACTGCAAAAGAAACATTAAGAAATTCAGTTATATCAAAACTCATTGAAAGAATAGAAGATAACGAAAATGAAATTTCTACAAATCAACTTTTACAGTTATTTGCTGTATTGAGCAAAGATGAAAATGATGCGGTTGCAAATATTCTTAGTGTTGTTAAAGACAAACAAAGTACAATAATTAATTTGCCTGAAAGTACAGGTAAAAAGTCAGAGTCTCATTTGTCAGCAGAAGAAATTGAAAAAACTAAAAAACTTTTAAGTATAATGGAATTAGTTGATAAATTAAAAGCAACAGAATTATCATTAGAAGAGTTAGAGACAAAGAAATAATTTAAAATAAGTAAAAGTTTTTTTATTTTTAAAAATAAAAGGAAGTTAAATAATGGATAAAAAATATTCATATGTTATATATGATTTTAATAATTTATTTTGGCGTTCAATAATTTCTTCATTAGAGAAAACAAAAAACATAAATGATTATGCTTTATATAATGAAGCAATTATGATGTTTTTTACTCGGTTGAAAGAACTTGAAAATAAATTTTGCTATAAAGAAACGTTATCATATTTTTTGTGCGATAATCCTGAAAGTCATATTAATATAAGAAAAATAATAACAGACGGTCAATATAAACATTCACGAGAGTCTAAAAATTTACCAAAAAATCTGTATAAAACTCTTAATATCATTATAGAAATTTTAAAAAGTTATTCGAATAACTATAGAATAGTACAATGTGAAAATCTGGAAGCTGATGATTTGACTTTGCCTGTCAAGAAATTATTACATATAACAAATCAAAATCAATGTTTATTTATTTCAGCAGACCTTGATTGGGCTCGTAATATTGACGAGAATTGTCATTGGTATAATTATTATACAGTACATGATATAACATCATTTAAGAAAAAATATGGTTTTTCACCTGTTGGTAAATCAATTCAATTATGGAAAGCTTTAAAAGGTGATAACAGTGATTGTATTCAGAATGCAGTACCTTATTTACCAAAGGAAATATTGCTTGATATTTTAAATAAATTTAAAGATTTGGATGATTTATATTCTAATTTATGGCAACAAGATTATCCAAAAGAATGGAAAATAAAATTAAATGAAGCAAAAATTAATGTACGCACAAACTATCAACTTGCTGATTTTATTGAAGTAACAGGTGATATATCGAATTATATATATGTATGCTCTGAAAATTTAAAGAAACTTGAATTTTGGTTTAAAACATTAGATATTCCATTTGAAGGAAGAATGCTTCTTGATAAATCAATAAAATCTACATTTTTTGAAAAGAAAAAATATAAGAGAATATAATGTTTGAAAAAAAATCATTAAAATATAAATTATTTTCGTACGCTGGGTCTAAAGACAAACATTTAGATTTAATTTCAAATTTTGTAAAAAATACTAAATACGAAATATATTGTGAACCTTTTTTAGGATCTGGAGTAATATTTTTTAATTTAAGAAAAAAATTTAAAAAATATATTTTAGCTGAAAAAGATACAAATTTATTTAACTTATTCAATCATTTGTTTTTTTCAACAATTAATGAAGGAGATTTTACAAAATTTTTTCATTATATTGATAGCAAATATAATGTAAGTACATATGAAGGATTTTACTCTTTTAGAGATTATTTCAACAAGAATTTATGGAGTTCAAACAGCGTTGAAGAAGCTTTTTCTTTAATAATTCTTGCAAATAACTGTATTAATGGTTTATATAGATTTGGTGAAATAGGATTTAATTCAAGTTTTGGAAGCCGCTGTTTAAGTCGTTTTAAATGTTTAAGAGTTGAGTTAACAATAAAAAAAATTAAAAGCTTTAAAAATATTTTTTTGTTCAATGACTTTGATGAATGTATGCAATTTAATAATTGTTTTTATATTTTAGATCCTCCTTATCACTCAAAATATGTTGGCTATTCATGGAGTGTCGAAGATTTAAAAAATTTGCTTTCTAAATTAAATTTTAAAAATAATAATTATTTATATTTTGATATTGAAAATGAGTTAGGCAATTTTTATTTTAATAATAAAATTCAACTTTTACCTTTACGGAGTATTGCGCCTAAAAATAGAGATAAATTTTCAAATGAAGTTTTATATTACTCGATAACATAAGGAATGTTAATATGGCTAATTTTCTTACTCAATTGTTACCTAATACACAAGACTCTGAGATAAAATATATTGCGTTTATTTTAAAAAATCCTAATGAGGCTTATTTAATTTCAGAACATTATTTTTTTGATGATACTTGCAAGCTAATTCTGCAATCTGTTAAAAAAGTTTTAGAAAAAAATCTTTCTTTTAATATTGATGAAATCTATTATTTTTGTAAAGAGGAAAAGCCTAATTTTGAAAAATCTATTTTAACTGATATAGCACAAAAGTCTACTGAAAATATTCAGTTTATAAAAGAAGTATTAAGAGAAAACTATATTAAATATTCAACTATTACAAAGTTAGAAAATTTAATTGTAGACGCTACAACAAAAGAATCCATTTCTTTTGATAAATTAACTTCACAAATTGATTCTTTATACAATTCATTACACGACCTTAGTTCAGTAACAATTGAAACAAGTGAGGATTTAGCTAATAAACATTTAGAAATTTTAGAACAAAGAAAAAAAGGAATTAAAAAAAGATCATTAGGATATAGAGTGTTAGACCAAAATATTTTGAGGCCGGCTGCTCCTGAAGAGATGACAGGTATAGTTGGTATGAAAGGTGGTGCTAAGTCTACTTTTGTAAAAAATATTGAAAATAGATTAATAGCGAAAGGAATTCCAGTAGTTTCAGTTAATTTAGAAATGTCTGTTGAAAGTTGTAACGACAGAATTGCTTGTATGAGAATGAATATTCCTTTGTCGGAACTTTTACGAAGAGATATGAACCCAAGACTTGAAACAAAAATAAAAAAAGAAATTGAATCTTATAAAAATATTAAAAATTATTTATTTTACTCTCAACCTACACTTTCACTTAGCGAACTTGATGGATTACTATATAAAGCAAAACATATTTTTAAAAATAGAGGTGTAATACAAGATGATCTTTATATGTTTGTTGTTATAGACTTACTTGATATGGTCGACGAGTTTAGCGAGTCACAATCATCATATAATATAAAGACTGCAATAAATAAATTGCATGCAATTAATAGAAAACACGGTTGCCATTTTTTATTAGTGTTACAAGCAAATGAAAATAAACTTCGTTCAGGAAAAATATTTAAAAAACCTGAAGAATTAGATTATTATAAAATTGGTTTAGAAGATATTGAAGGTAGTGCGGCTATTGCACAGAGATGTAGAGTCGTAATGACATTAACTAGACCTGTACAAATGAAAAAAAGATTTTTTCCTGAAGAAAATGAAAGATGGGACTTAGAAGAAGATATAATTAATGTGAATGTTTGTAAACAGAATGATGGTCCAGAATTTTTCACAAAATTCATATTAACTAATACATTTAGAATTTGTCAATATATTGATTGTCAGGAAGAAGTTGAATAGAAAATATATATGTGAGAGCGAAAATAATGAATTACGATAAAATAATAGAAAAAGAATATGGTTTAAATTGGATTGGGAAACAGTACGCAAAAATATTAGCTGAATTGTCAACTACAACTTCAATATACCCTGACGAAAATCATAATCAAAAAATTGAAAATATAAGCGCTGAAAATATATTAATTAAAGGTGACAATCTTGATGTATTAAAACATCTATTGGTTGAATATAAAGAAAAAATTAAAATGATATACATAGACCCACCGTATAACACTGGTAATCAATTTACGTATAATGACAGAATAAAATTTGTTTTAGAAGAATTACAAAAAATAACAGGAATTGAAGATACAAAAATATTAAAGCGCATTGCATTAAGTAAAATAGGGAGACATTCAGCGTGGCTTACCTTTATGTATCCACGGCTATATATTGCAAAGCAATTACTGAGGGACGATGGAGTTATTTTTGTTTCTATTGATGATAATGAAGTTCATCATTTAAGAATGATAATGGACGAGATTTTTGGAGAGGAAAATTTTGTAACAAATTTTATATGGGAAAAAACGCAACATTTTGTAAGACAAAAAATAAATTATTATTCTAATGCTGATTATATTTTATGTTATGCTAAAACTTTAAAATTTGATGGACAAAATTTAAAAGAAGTTTTAGTTGAAAACGTTCAAACTGAATTTGCTGACGCTCCATTATATAATGCTTTTACAGATGAAAACCAATTTATTTTTAAAGCTGGAAGTGTGAAGTTTACAAATATACATAATGGTTGTTATAAAAAAACAACAGACGAAAAATATAAATTAATTGATTCAGTATCAATAAAAAATGGATATAATGAAAATAATCTTAATTTAAGTTTTAGGTCAAGATGGAGTCAGAAAAAGATAGATGAAGAAATAGAAAAAGGTACTAAATTTTTAGTTAAAAGTACAAATTTTGCGATAAGAGCTGTTTACAATAAAGATAAATTTTTTAAAAATTCTTCAAAACAAATCATTTTTACAAATATTAATAATCCTTTACATATAAAAGACAGATTTGGTAAAAAAGTAGGTGTTAATAAAAATGGTTCTGACGAAGTTAAAAAAATATTTAATAACAAAAATGTTTATGATTATCCTAAACCTGTTAGCTTAATAAGATATCTAACTTCTTTATTATGGGATTGTAGAACAGAAAAGTTTTCTAATAATTTTTTTATTCTTGATTTCTTTGCAGGTTCTGGTACTACAGGAGATGCCGTCATGCAACTCAATGCAGAAGATGGTGGCAACAGAAAATTTATTTTGGTGCAATTGCCCGAACCCATTGACCCTAAGAAAAATAAAACCGCTTATGATTTTGTAAAAGATGAACTCAAAGCAGAACCAACCATTTTTGAAATAACTAAAGAAAGATTATTACGTGCTGCTAAAAAAATTAATGCAGAGTTAGACACAAAAATTGAAAAATTAAAACAAGAGCCACCAACAGATGAAAATAAATTAGAAATAGAAAAGTACATTAGACTGAAAAAGCAAAATGCATTTAAAATATATGAATGTTTGTAAACAAAATGATGGTCCAGAATTTTTCACAAAATTCATATTAACTAA
>Ga0208196_1002618_pt1 | contig 16356 bp, 12 predicted proteins | sample AD_JPNNA7_MetaG_FD_184443 | JGI IMG/M metagenome (GOLD analysis project Ga0208196, IMG submission 184443) | Active sludge microbial communities of municipal wastewater-treating anaerobic digesters from Japan - AD_JPNNA7_MetaG (SPAdes) (version 2) | ecosystem: Engineered > Bioreactor > Anaerobic...
CCGCACGGAGTATTTTGGATTCGCAGTAATCATATCCGGCAGCTTGGAGTCCGATCGGTAGACCTTCGGAACTGAGTCCGCAGGGAAAACTGATTCCGGGAGTACCGGCAAAATTCATCGGCGAAGTAAACTGATCGGCAAATTGCATCAGAAGCGGATTTGTGGCAGTGACCCCTCCGAATTGAAATGCCGGCGTCGGCGTAGAAGGTGTCAGCAGCACATCTAAGCGATATTTACCGTTCGGATCGAAGGCTTCGTCAAAATCGGAACGTAACATGGCTCGTGCTCGCTGAGCTCGCAAATAGTATTTTTCATAAAATTTTTCCTGGCTGGCAAAAAGTCCCGTCAGGAGACGGAGTTTCACCTGATATCCGAAGCCTTCTCCACGAGATTTGTAATACAAGTCATACATATCCTCAACCGGTCTTTTCGTTGTATGCCCATATTTGAGCCCATCAAACCGTTGTAAATTTGAATACGCTTCAATTCGGGTAATGACAAAATACGCCGGAACTGAATATTTTGTATTGGACATCGGGACGTCTTCAATGATTTCAGCACCTAAATCTTTATAGATTCGAAGTGCTTTCTTAACACAGGATTCGATTTCGGGATCAATCGCCGTGGAAGAATAATTTCCATCCTCATCCAAATAAGTGATTTTCATATAATCGGGAGAAATACCGATTCGCATCCCTTTGACGCCTTTTTTCAGTTCTTCCAGGTAATCATCAACCGGAACTCTTGCTGAGGCACTGTCATTCGGATCGAAGCCGGCTATTACACGTAATACCGCAGCAGCATCGGCAACTGTACGGCTGATCGGTCCCATCGAATCCATCGAGGAAGCAAACGGGATCACTCCGTAACGTGAAACACGACCGTAAGTGGGTTTCAATCCTACGGTTCCGGTAAAGGAAGCCGGTTCGCGAATCGATCCACCGGTATCGGTGCCCACAGAAATTGCGCCTTCGTTTGCGGCAACCGCTGCCGCTGACCCCCCAGAAGACCCTCCCGGAACATGGTCCAAAGCCCATGGATTTCGGACAGTCGGTTTAAATGCAGTTGTTTCATTTGATCCGCCAAAGGTAAATTCATCCAAATTCACCTTTCCGAATAAAACCGCATCCGCCCGATCTAACCGCTGAATGACTGTAGATGTATACGGAGGATGATACCCATCCAGAATCCTGGATGCGGCCGTCGTTTGAATCCCTTTTGTACAATAAACATCCTTCGCGGAATAGGGAACACCGGCTAACGGTCCCAATTCCTCTCCGGCTGCCACTTTTCGATCCACCGATCGGGCTTTTTCGCGGGCTGATTCTTCCGTAACCAAAATAAATGCGTGTACTTTCTCTTTATCTTCCGGCTGTTCAATATATTCTTCCAACGAGCCCGGACGACCGTCCACTTTTTTAACTTGCGCCAATGTTTCGTTCAGAAGTTCTTCCGCTGATATCTTTTTTTCACGGATAAGCTTTGCTTGGTCCAAAGCCGATAAATTTGTTAATTCGGTCATAATTTACCCCAATTTCTGATGTGGAACATCCGGCGAAACAATATATCCGTCTTGTGTTCTCGGCGCTTGGCTGATAATATCTTCCGGATGCTCAAAAGGAATCCAAACATCCTCTCGTAACGGTGCTTGTATTTCTTCTGGAAACGGATTCCCATGAATTACAGGAGGTAAATTGCCTTCCAACGGAATGGCAGTCAGTTCGTGAATTACCGCAAGCTGGTCATTCATTTTGGCTAAAATTGACTCAAACTCTTCGGTGCTTAATTCAACTTCCGCAACATGCACAAAATCATCAAGCATTTCTTTTGTTATCGCATCATTGTCCATAAAATCACCTTTTTTATATGGAATTTTGTCGAAGGAATCTTCGAATAATTGCAAATAGGACCTTTTCAAACAATCAATTTCTAATTCTACCAAATAAAGATGTGATGAACGAATAAAAGATTCAGGTTCAGTGTCATAAATCTACAAGCAGAATCCGGAAAAAACAGCTCCGGTCTCTAACCTTTTTTTCTTGTTGGTCCGAAAGATGAGTTAAGAACGCAGACCTCGGGTATCAGCCAATAAAACGGAAACGCTGAAATGTTATAATCTTCCAAATGGAAACCCCTCAAAATAACTTGAAGAATATGCGGAGAGTTTTTAAATATTGCTTTATCTTCATGATTTTTGTTTCCTATTTGACATTTTTAAATCGAATCGGCAAATTAAATCTTCTTTTCACCCAAAAAGATTTCAAAAATATTCAATATGATTCAGGATATGCTTGGACTGCAAATATCAATGATCCAAAAATCGCGATTGGCTATAACCTGCCTATAACGATATATGAGAATGATCTCAAAATTTCACGGGATCCAAATGCAACTACCGAATTAGTCCGAGAACAAGGGAAAGGAAAATTTGTAATTTGGGATAACGGAACAATCTGCTTTTCAACTTCCGATAATTCAGATCCTACTCAAAATGGCAGAACTTACCGGGTGGATTATCCTCGAATTGTTGAAAAGCGGACAGTTAGAATTATTGTTGCTATTACTGCCTTACTCGGTTTGCTTTGGGTCGGTTTATCGCTACTGGAAAACAAAGATAAATTCAACTTTCGTTCTGCGATTCTCGGAAAAGATTGGAAACTTCTTCTCTTTTTTCTGTTGGCGCTTGTCCCTTTTTCGTTTTTTGCAATCAAATTCCTGCTTTCTCAACCATTATGGGGAGATGAGCTCTTCACATTAAAAAACTATGTATTTGCAAAAGATTGGTACTACCCTGCAACTTTTTATGATTATCCAAATAATCATGTATTCTTCAACCTGATCATTTCTCTATATTCGAAATTAATAAAAATACGGACTTTTTGTGAAGCGGTACAAAGTCCTTGGAAGATCAGAATCCTTCTCATTTTGTTTTCGATCATAACAATTCTCTTTACGACATTATCCGCCAGAAAAATCAATAAATCAGCAGGGGTGATTGCGCCGATTCTAATGAGTACATCAATCCCTTTCTTTCTTTGGACCACTCAAATCCGCGGTTATGGATTAAGCATGACGCTTATGAGTATTTTGATTTATCTGTTCATCCACGTTCAAACTTCTCCGAATCGGATTTCTTTTTTCATCATTGCTCTTGTTTCTGCTCTTTTGGTTTTCATCATGCCCACAAACGCTGTTTATCTTATCGCAATCGGTTTTTATTTTCTTTTAAGACTGATGGTTGATTTCGGGAAATATCAAAAATCTGGGGGAAATGGAACCCTTCATTGGATAAAAAGGAATTCTGATGCAAAAGTTCTTTGTTCCTTTCTTTGGGGTGCTGTTTTTTCAATCATGCTTTATTATCCGATTTTGGACCAAATGAAGCGTGTATATATGCCCGAATCAGGGGGAAAGGTCCTTATAAATTTTGATCTGTTTACCCAGATATTTCGGCTCGGAACGGTTGAAATAATCCGATCATCGTTGGTCGGCCAACCGCTGCTTTTCGTCTGTAGTCTAATCGGTCTCCTTTTATTTCTGCGAAATTCCCAAAAGAAGGAACTGATATCGAAAATGGTTTTCGGTATCGGTTTCTGTCTCTTAATCATTCCCATTTTGTTTTTCTTTTTTTTAGGCTCTGTCCCCTATGCTCGAAATGCTTTGACAATTCTCCCTGTAATCATACTGATTTTTGCGTCTCTGATTGCTCCGATACCTGATTCCATATCCGATCCCCGTCTACGAAATATCAGCTTTTGGGTGATATTAATCAGCTTTAGCGCTATTTTTTCCGGCCGGTTGATTCAGCTAATCAAAGAACCACTCAGCTACAAAAATATCACACTCAATAATCTTGCGGAACCTTTTTTTCTCGGGGATCATCTGAATTTTAATGAGGTCCTGACAACGCTGAAAACCCAAAATACTGCCGATCTGCCTATTTTATTGCGATCTCCCGCTCCCTATTTTGTTGAAAGTATTTGCGGTTGCTACGAGCAGGTTTGTTATGGTGACGGATCCGATGAGTGTCAAACTTTAATCAAGGACCACGTCCCTTATTTTCTGATTCAGACGGATTGGAAAGAATTTCCCGCAAATTTGGAAAAATACCCGGATTTTTCTCAATGTATCCCGATGAATCAAGATAATCAAACATCTTTTAAGGTTTTTCACTGCAATCCATAAAGGAAAACTATTCATGATAAAAAACAAAATTTTCTTTTTCGTTGCTGCCCTCTTTTGCTTTGCTTTTTTTGCCTTACCGATCAATGTTTTTTCCGCAGAATCGATAGAAGTTGTTTTTAATGATCCATTCAGTAAGAACAAAGATACAGCCATTCAAGATTTGATTCTTACTACATTTGAAGACGCCGAGGAGCGTATCTATATCGCCATCTATAATTTTACGGATACCACTTGCCGGGACGCTTTGATTGACGCGGTAAAACGAGGTGTAGAAGTCCGGCTGGTTATTTATTCAGAAAATGCTGACAACCGGGTTATTGAGGATTTGAAGAAAAATGGGATAAAAATTGTCAAAGCTCAGTCCGAAGGTTTGATGCATGCCAAATTCATCATCGTTGATTATGAAATCACAATCAGCGGATCGGCAAATCTGACACCCGGGAGCTTTTTTTATGATAACAATTTTATGATTTTGATCACCGACAGCAAAGTGAACAAAATTTTTCTGGACGAATTCAATGAAATGTTCATTGAAAAGAAATTCGGTTCAACCGGTAACCCAACAGTCCCTCCCACCAGTGTCACGTTGAAAGATGGGACAAAAATTGCGGTGAAATTCTCACCGGAAGACAGCGTGGAAAAAATTCTCTTATCGCTGATTCAGGCGTCCCAAAAGAGCATTGACGTGCTCGCTTACGTATTCACTTCGGATAATATCGGCAATGCTTTGATTGATCGATATTACGACGGAGTGGATGTGGAAGTTATATTTGAAAAAGAATCGTCAGATCAATATGGCAGCGAAGCGGCTTATTTAATTCGCAATGGCATTCCAACTTACATGGATGGGCTAACAGAAGGTTTGATGCACGAAAAAGCGATGATCTTTGATGAATCCGTGGTCGCAGCAGGTTCTTATAACTTTACCCGAGCAGCCGAAACAGAAAATGACGAACAAATTTTGATTATCGATAATCGCAAAATAGCCGATCAGTTTATGGAAGAATTCGAAAAAATTCTTGAAAGAGCGAATTAACCGATTTTCGAAGGATATTTTCGGATCATTCCGATAAAAATCGCAGAAGTACTCAATGAAAAAGGAGTTGTTCTCTAAAAAAGGACAACTTCTCCTGAGTTTCTCAAATTAGTGCCCCAGAAAGTTTATTAAGCATCAATTTTATGGATTCGGGAACTTCCGGATCTGCTTTGACATCATTCCCATTGATTGTGACGATACCAGAGTGTAAAGGTTATAAGACCATAATAAAGTGTTTGATACTAAGCATTGTCTTAAATTCAATCATTCGACTCATGCCCAAAGCTGCCAAGGCTATGGTTAGATGAGCTTCGATAGAATCCCTCTTTCAATGAAAAATTGGTCTGGCTTTTAAGTCTGACTTCGCCATCCGAAAAGCAGCTTCCATCTGGAAAAGTTGATGATAGCAGAAAATAACTTCTTCATCCGGACTGTCAAGATTAGTCACATAACCTTTAATTCCGGCTAACTGATACGCTTTTTCAACCAGAGTTTGATTGAGCGTCTTTTGAGAGGATTTCAGGCTCGGAAATTCCGTTTTACAGGCAGGAGTTTGGCCATTGATCACTTTTTGTGTCTTAGCAACCCGCTTTTGGATATTTTTTACATCCTATTCAGATCGTTTTACCCGATACGCTTCATGATGGCTGACGACAATTTGTTCATCCTCAAGTTCCTGTGTTTTTTGATACTCTGCAATCTCAAAGGGAATTTTCTGAAGCTGGGAATCAACAATATAGTGGTATCCTGCTCCTGCCAGTGCTGATAAATTCTTCTCACTCAGTATAGCAGCATCTGCTACAACTGTTATTTTATCCAGACCATGCTGAAATTGAAATGTCTTTATGACAGGTAAGATCGTTTTTTTGCCTCTGCTTTATTCCCTTCAAAGTAAAGTGTGGTTACATCATACAAAACAAGATTCAGTTCACGATCCATAGCGTGTTCAAAACATGCCTGAGGGATTGTTTTTCAGTAATCCCGCTCTGTTACTCTCCTCCAGACATCGATATAGTTGATTCTTTTCTAAGTGATCTACCCCTAATTCCTTTAGAACCCGTAAGCTGTCCAATTTTGATGTTGGTTCTATAATCCAGGCTATGCATAGCGATGCAAAAACTTCAGCGTTTAGTTGATGAAAACCAAGTTGATCATATTGTTCCCGTAACACATTTTATAATAACTCGGAATAGGATCGTTTGATCCTAACTTGAAGTAAAGGATTGATTTCAGAAAACAGCGGTAGTTGGTCTCCTAATAATTGCTTTTGAGCTATGTCTGCCAGGACTTGTAATTCTATATCATTATGAGCACTTCCAATGTGCTCAATTTTTACTATCTGTCCTTTTACCTTATAAGCTATTTGAACAGCAGTGGCTCCACTTGCTGTCTTTACTTTTCGGATATAAGCCATGATGATTATTGTATTATAAAGGACTGTTCCTGAAGCCATTTAGTGTCCTGAAAGCTCTAATTCTGAGCGTAAAAATGGCTTGGCAATAGCCGGTCGAAGTTTACCACCCATAGTCGGGTTATGTTTACCACTCATGATCGGGTGGATGATTACCACCAGAAGACACAAATTTATAATTTAGCGTTTTTGATGGCCTCCTTTCTGCGAGAAACTCGGGTTCGAAGATTGCCAAACCTAATTAACCTCATTCCATTGAGGCTCCCGACCATCTTTAGGTTAAAATTTCCAAGACACCTGTTGGTGCCTGGAAAGAACTCTTCTTTGTTTTGATGGTATCAGGTGTTATTCGAAAAGAAACACCAACACATTATCCATGGAAAAAAAACATTATTCCAATTTTGCCACAATTTGAGCAAGCGCGTTCACTGCTTCGATGAAGCAGTCCATTGGCGCTCTGGTGACTCCCGCACCAATCTGACCGATTCCAGCCTCCCGGTGGGCAATACCTGTATTGATCACAGGTTGTATGCCGCTATCAACCACCTTACGGGCATCAATCCCAGCAGGCAATCCCGAGAAATTCAATGCCGGCGATGTATATCCGCCATTAATTCCCTGGGTAATATGGAACATTTCTAGGGTATATGCAATTGCATCTTTTGGTGTCCCACCAACAAACTGGACAATTGCAGGCGCACCCCCCATGGCAAATCCGCCAATACCAGCCGTTTCAGTAATTGCACTATCGCCCATGTCAGGTGCCGCATCTGCCTTGGTATATCCAGGGAAGAATAACCCATCAACCATGGGTGCCGGAGCAGTAAACCAAGTATCTCCTGTACCACTCATGCGAACACCAAATTCAACCCCGTTACGCGTCATTGCGGTTATCAGGCTGCTTCCTTTCACATTATGCGCTGCATCAAGTGTTGCTTTACATGCCGCCATGGATATATTGAGGAAAAAGTGGTCATTACTGGTAATAAAGTCAAATATCGCTGCTGTATCCTCTTTAGGGGTATCAACCCTGAGAAGAGCCGGGGCGATTTTTTTCAGCAATAAAGCTGAAGCTGCAGAATTGCGATTGTGGCACTCGTCTCCCATATGAAGCGCTTGCGCAATAATAGGCCGTAATTCAATTCCTCCCAAATACCGAAGCGCGGAATCCAAAGCTGGAGCTAAAACCTCTGCCATCCATTTCAAACGATCCAACACAGTACTATCATTTGCCCCAAAGCGCAGGACCTTTCCCAGGCCCTCATTTAAATTACTAAATGCTTTTTGTCCATTATCCTTATTTTCGACAATCCAAACCGGCATTGATGGGCTAATGATACCTGCCATCGGTCCAACAGCACTGTAATGATGGCATGGCGCATACTTGACCTTGCCACTGGCAGCATAGGTTTCGGCTTCTTGATGAGTTTTGGCCCACCCTTCAAACAAGATCGCTCCAACAATCGCGCCTTTCATAGGGCCACACATCTGCGACCATTTTATTGGAGGGCCAGCGTGTAATAGTGTTCTATCCCCAAGATCAGGGATCACGTTCCTGGCGATACCCACACCACAAAGAACTGGCTGTGCATTCAAAAATCGAGTAAAAGCGACTTTATTGGCGTTTTCCACCAAAGGATGATTAATGATTGTTGCCAGATTAAGGCCGGTATCATGATTACCCCCAGCCGGTGGTCTCCAATCTAAATGGGTAACTTTGCCTCCCGCATCCCGGATTGAATCAGCAAACGATGAAAGGCCAATATTGATAACATGTAATGGATTTAGAAACAGTTCGTTGATCATAGTTCTACCTTTGAAATTGATTGATTACTTCGGCTGCAAGAAGAGCCGACTGGGCATTACTTTCCGTCAGAACAACCCCCGCCGCACCCAATTCCTTCTCTTGGCGTGATAAATTCTGAGGGTCTCCCTCTGTACCGCATACAGAAGCGATAAATATCAATTTAGAACCTCTTTGGGCTGCAATAGCCTGGGCCTGGTGAATCACAGGAACAATTTCAGCCGCGGGATCCATATTCGATCCATACCCCAACACAATATCCAACAAGATGATGGCTGTCTCGGGATCGCGGGCCTCCTGTAATAATCGCTCATTCCGCAAGCGGAAATCGATCATCGGATGAGGTCGCCCTTGCGTAAACAGATCATCTCCCAGATCAATTAAGGTATGTTGCTTGCTCTGCCATGCATTGTCAAGTTTCCACTCAGGATTGATGGGTATGTTCGAATAAATGGGACCAAGTTTCTGTCCAAGTAAGTGCAAACCCTCAAAGCAAAAAGTTCCTCCGCTAAACAAACCGCGGATGTATTTTTGCCCTGGGGATATTTGCTTAACAAGACCACTGACCAATTGTTGATATTCGGTTTTAAGAGTGGCGTGGACAATTTTTGGAAGTTCCCCGCTCTCCAGCTGAATCGCGACAGTAGCGGCGGCTTCAAGGGTAGGAACACCATATAAATTGGCACTCTTAATCGATTGAGGATCAGCGCCAATAAAATTGATCACCACCGGCTTCTTGGCCTTCTCGGCTTCTTTAAGAACACTCTCCATAACAATGGGCGAAGGTGGCTTTGATATGAGAACAATAATTTTCGTATTCGGATCTGCAGATAACGCCCGAATTCCCTGTTTCATCGTAACGCCACCAACTTTTTCGCTCAAATCATGCCCTCCGGTACCAAGAGCTTGAGAAATGCCCCCCCCCCAGCGATCGATTAAACTGGTTACCTCTTGCAACCCCGTGCCCGATGCAGCTACCACACCAATATTTCCTCGTTTAACTACATTCGCAAAACCCAATGGCACCCCGTTTACGATGGCGGTACCGCAATCTGGCCCCATAAACAACAAATCATGCTTATCAGAAAACTGTTTTAACATGATTTCTTCATCGTGGCTGACATTGTCACTGAACATCATTACGTGCAATCCAAACCGCATCGCCTTAAGGGCTTCTGCACCAGCATAAGTGCCGGGAGTAGAAATTAAGGCCAGATTGGCATCTGGCGCAATTTCAAGGCCCATTTGAATACTGCGTGGTGGAATTGTCTTAACATCTTGAGGTTGAGTGTCATAAGGGCGCTTCATCAACAAACCCTCTACTGATTCAATTGCTTTTTCAACAGCTGTTTGATCTATTCCCTGGACAACAATTAACAGATCATTTGGACTTTCTGTGATCGGCGAAGATAACAGGCCACTATCAACCAATAAACTGATGTTATTCTTGGATGCCATGATCGCTGAGGCTTGTGTAACCCCGTTGAATGACTGGATTTCGTCTGATAACTGCATCAACGATACTGAATCACGATATAAATTTCGGAAAATCCTTTGTACTGTAATCATCACTATCTCCTCCAATTAAAATTTACAACTCGGGGATACATCCCTTGCGTAATAACAAAATTTCCAGCGCTGTTGCAATCCCAATCAACGTATCCATTCCAGATGTATGCCCAATCATTACAACTTTGTTGGCAGCGTTTTTCATGCTTGTAAGTGAATCTTCGTTAGAGATTGTTGTTAGCAAATCAATAATGTAGGTTGAAAAGTATCCATGTGCCGCATAGCTAAGGTATTTACAACTGATCTGATTAGTCTTCCCACAATGGCAGAGTACCAGGCTACGCAGCGTGGATAAAATCTTTTCAAGGTTCTTATCATATGTTTTGCTGATTTCGAAACCTGCCAACAAGCCAACGAGAATGTCATCACCACTGGGAGTCAGGCCGGCGCCCAGCCCGATCAGTTGTTGAACGCTCTCATCCAGCACAAACGGGTCACCAGTACTGATAGCTTGCTTTAATTCTTCCAGACCCCGTGAAATTTTTACGTAAAATTGTTTACCCATTAAACTTGTATCTAGGCTGAGTAATTCTCTCTCTCTCAGCGTTACATTGATCACCCGTAAAGCCTGTTTGATCGTTTCTAAATCAACATCACATTGATCAATTAACGCACACTCGACCAATTTAGCTCGATCTAGACTGATTTTCACGGATGAATTATTGGTTTCAATCCAGCCATTTTGACAACGAACAACTTGGCCAGGTACAAAATTCCGAATGACATGAAGTTGGTTGCTATCAATACGGATATCACCAGGCTGGTCATTTTCATTTCTAAATAAAATGCTCACAATTGTATCAGTTCCCCGAATATTTAAATTCACGACATTGCTGAAAACACTATGAACTTCAGCTTGAAAATTCATTGGTATCCGGGGAGATCCAACACTTGCAGCAAATACGTTCATTCGAGATTTGCATAGCGTGGCTTATTAAGCCACGCTATGCTCCATTTCAATGCATTTTACTCGGTAAAGGTTGGTTTTGGTTTATCTTTCAGATAAAATTTCATAAGGAGGAACAACAATGCCATTGCCATGTACCCGATAAAGGGTCCCCAGGCCGCATTGAAGCCGCTTTCACCGACAGTTGGGATTAAGCGTAGTGCAGTGCTATGAATGAAACCAAACCAGCTACAGACAGCACCAAACAACGAGAATAAAATGGCGCCCTTCCAGTTGTGATCAATCACCATTGCCGCAATTGCGCCTAAAATCAAACCAACCAGGATCGCGCCAGCTCCAAGCACAGAAATGCCTCCATAAGAAACACCGGCGCCCTTTAAAGCATCCATGCCCAGCGTAGCGGCGTTGGTTCCAGCTGCGCTCAAACTATTATCAATTTGCGTCTTAAGGTAATCTGCAATCCAGGGAAGAATCGCGATTGCCACAGCTGGAGCATGCCGTTTGGGGCTGGCATTAAAGGCCTGGCTAGTAATCAGCAAACCAATGTAAATCAAGATTGGCAGAATGGATTGAACGGGGATTAAGGCTGAGAGGATGCCCAATAAGCCAAACACACCTAAAACCAACATGATCACACCTGTAGCCCAGGAATACCCAACGCGTGAGCCAACAGATTTCCAGCCAGGGTGTCCAATGTAGATTAAAGTGGGGAATGGGCTGCCGAACAGCGATGCAACCAGAGTTCCACCCGCAGCTGCAAGCATGGCCTCTTTGGTATTATATTTATCACCGGCAACAATCGCTGACTCAACATTGCTCAGCGATTCAAGGAACAGGTAAATAGCCAGGGGAATGGCGGTTACAAGGTAGGGTAGAATTTTGGGTAAACCGGCAATCAACACGCCAATTTGTGGTACAGGGAAGGCAACAGCCGCGGATGAGATTGCTGCCTGTAAGGTTCCCAACTGCATGAAACCCGAAGCCCACCCCACAATCACACCAACAATAACTGCCAGTAAACCAGCCGGTATTTTGAATGGGAAATCTATGTTTGCTAACCAGCCAATAAAGATGATGCCCAGGGTAATCATGCTTAACCAGGCAACATTCCAGGAATCAAATGCCGCGCCCATTGCAATGTAGGTAATCGCAACACCAGCCAGAGTTCCGAGCAATGCCGCACGTGGTGTAAGCCTTTGAAGAATGGGGCCAACAAAGGCACCAATCCCAGCCACCAGGGCATGTACGAAACACCATGCAACGCCAACACTCCACGCAAGATCAAGATCGCCGGTGGTTAGCTTAATCGGCAGCATGATAGCAAAAGTAACCAAAAAATAATGCGGTACTGAAATGCCATAAGGAACAGCCGTAACATCATCGCGCCCCTCTTCCTTGCCAAGGCGATACGCCATCCAGGCGAAGTAGATGTTTCCGACAGCCAGTGAAAGTACCAGGCCTGGCACAATCTTTCCAAAAAGAATTTCTTTGGGGAAGCCAATGACAAACTGCATCAACGATACAGCTACGAGGGTGTTGGTAATACTGTTGGTGGCTAGTCCAAAGACACCATTCAGATCGCCTTTTACCCACAACTTGGGGCCGCGTTTTACTGCGTTGGTTGAATCCGATGTATTCATGACAATTTACTCCTCTTGAAATTTGTAATAATTTTAAACAGCCCATAAATCTGAGCTGTTATTACGCATTTAACTTTCAGTTGCAGAACTATGCTGGTCATACGGAAGGTATGCAAACCCAAACATCAGGGCAGCCATAAGTAGGTATCCCAATGAAACCATAGGGGAAACCGCAAACCCAACCTGAGGGCCATGAATAAAGCCAAAGAAAGCAAGGATCGAGCCAGCCAATGCATAGGCTGCCGCGATTTTTGGCTTATGGTCAATCATGAAAACAACAATCGCGCCGATGATCAAGCCGCTTAAAATGGCTCCGCCACCCAAAACCTGCAAACCATGATAAAGAACACCATTGGTTTCCAAATTGGCCAGACCCACTTGATCAACAGTTAATCCAGCTGAGGCCAGAACATTATCAACCTGACCTCTACCCCAATCAGCGAAATGCGGGATCATGGCCAGAATAATCGCAGGGGCATGTGCCTTGGGAGTAGCCTGAAAAGCCTGTGCGCCAATCAAAGCTCCGATATACAGCAGGATCGGAAGGATTGCCACCAATGGAATGATGCTGAGCAAGAGAGGGATTAAGCCCAATAAGGTGACCAGCCCCACAAAAATCCCTGTCGCCAATGAATACCCTGAGCGCCCGCCAACCGCTTTCCACCCAGGATGCCCAATATATACAGCATTTGGAAAAGGAGAGCCTAAAAAAGTGCCCACAACCGAGGCAATGCCATCAACCAGAATCACTTCGCGTACATTGTATTCATCTCCTGCTGCGGCTGCTGATTCGACATTATCCATGGCTTCGACAAAATCATACACACCAAATGGGATTGCAGTAACCAGAAGTGGCGCGATATTTTCAAATCCTACAAGCAAAACGCCAATTGCAGGAAGAGGGAAACCAAACCGTATTTCAGACACTGCTATTTGCACAGCAGTAAAATCCATCATGCCGGTTGCCCAGGCCAATGCGGTTCCAACAATGATTGCAACCAGGCCAGCCGGTAATTTTAACGGGAACTTGATCCCCGCAAACCAACCGCCAAAAACAATCGCCAGACCAACCAGACCAATCAACGGCGCAGTAAAGATTTGCTGAGCGGGTCGCAAAGCAATAAAGGCGATGGATACACCGGCCAGGGTGCCCAGAAGTGCAGCCCGTGGAGTTAATCTTCGAATCAGCGGAGCCACAAAGGAACCGGAGATATTGATTAAACCCTCGATGAAAGCCCATGCCAGACCTACACCCCAGGCAAGCATTGGATCTCCGGTTGCAACTTTCACTGGCAGCATGACCACCAGAACCACGATGAACATATGCGGCACACTTGGTCCAGCAGGCATCGCTGTCACATCGTCGCGGCCTGTTTTTTTGCTTAAACGACGCGCCATAAAGTAGTAGTACACGTTGCTGATAACAAGCATGACGCCAACCGCCGGGATGATTCTGCCAAAGACGATCTCCTCGGGCATACCAATCACATCGAGCAACAAACCAGAGAGAACCAGCAAATTGGTCAGACTGTTAATGCCCAGTCCGAAGAATGCATTCCAATCCCCCGGCACCCAAAAAAGTAATTTATCACGTTTCACGGTATTTACGGCCACAGATGCTCCTTTCTGGCGATATCAATCACCCATGGGTACTATGCAGATTTCGCAGCTTTTTTCAAAGCATCAATTACGTTATTTGAATTACTTACCCAACCAAAAATGCCACCCTGAGCTTTGATCATATCCAGAGCCGACTTCTTAAATTCCGGGAAGTAAGAAGCCGTGCAATCTTCAGGAACCAGGACATTGAAACCACGATCATTCGCCTCACGGACGGTAGTATCTACACAAACCTCAGTAGTTACCCCACAAACAATCAAGGTCTTAATATCGCGATTGCGCAGGATTCCCAACAAATCGGTATCGTAAAATGCTCCCTTACCAGGTTTATCGACAACCGGCTCGCCTGCGATCGGGTAAAGCTCAGGGATGATATCGTGGCCAATTTGACCGCGAACAAGGATGCGCCCCATGGGGCCTTCATCGCCAATTCCAGTGGTTAAATGACCGCGCTCTTTCTTCGTTTTTGGCAAATCGGCTAAATCGGGACGGTGTCCTTCACGAGTATGGATCACAAACAAGCCGATTTCGCGAGCAGTATCCAGCACCCGTTTACAAGGTTCTATTGCGCCCCGAAGCAGTGAAACATTGTTGCCAAGCATTTCACCAAAACCACCCGGCTCAAGAAAATCGCGTTGCATATCAATCATTACCAGCGCAGTCGTTTCCAGATCGAAATCCAGATCATACGGTTCTGCAATTATTTTTCCTGCTTTCATAATACACCTCCATATAGAAATTTGTTTTTTTGATTAACTTCTCTCCCTTGCTTTTAAATAAGCCCGGGACAATGCCTCTTTGATCGCCTGATCCACGTTTTCTCGACCCTCTTGTATGTTTGTTTTGATACTGTTTCTGGCTCCTTCGATGTCTCGTTGTTTAATCATGTCTAAAATAAGTAAGTGCTGTTTACAGGTTAATATCCAGCGCTCTGGAGTAGTAATATCGTTGACGCGGATGAAATGTAATCGCTCGTTAACTTCTTTCACACTCTGGTAAAGAACAGAGTTGCCAAGCGCTTTTGCCAATGTTTCGTGAAAATGCTCATCCTGAATGGCAGCTTCTTCGTCGATTTCAGGCATTTTTGTTATGAATGTTTGCCACAATTGATGCAGGTCGCGTAAAAGCTGATTATCTATACCGGTTTCGGCCAAGCGCTCAATTATGTAAGACTCTACTGCAAGACGAAATTCATATAACTCGTATATTTCATCCATGTCGGGTTGGCGAACTGTATACCCAATGCGAGGGACTTTAATTATGAGTCCCTTTTCCTCCAGCATTTGCAATACCTCGCGGATAGGGCTGCGGCTTACCCCGAATTCTTCGCTCAACCCAATTTCTGTCAAACGATGACCTGGCAGGTATTTCCAGTGCATAATACGATTTTTGAGAACCGTGAAAATTTCAGCACTTAGATTTGGAGAGACGTTATCTTTTTCCATAACCTAGCATCCTTTGGAGTTATCATGTCGCAAATTTATTGTATTCAATATTGTATACAATGTCAAGTGCCAAAATTGTACCAAACACAATACCCCTTTTTTCTCTTAATTGCTTCCATATCTGATGCGACACTGCTGCATATTTTGCGTGCGATATTATTATTATTCTAATGTTCATCTTTGGTAATTCGTCACTTTTTCCGGATTGGTGAAAAATTACGAAATATGATCAACAGCCTTTTATAAATCCACTGGTGCAGAATATTTGGGTTAAAAACAACGATCCTTTTGATCGTATCTTGTTGTAATTGAATAAGGAAATTGCGATTATCATAATCTGGATTTTTTTTGTTTGTGTCACGCCGGTCCAATCGGAGGTATTCGTCCATTAAAATGTTGTTTACCGGATAAATTTCGTTGGAAAAAGTGTAAAAAATCGCAGTTATTCCCCAGGATAAATCGTTTCAAACTATGCTTACCTTGCCAAACAGCATACTAGCTATATGACTAATGAAATACCGATTTCTTGAACTGGCAAGTTTTAACTCATTTGGAATATAGTAAATCAATCCCCTTCAGAAGTTCTTTCTGGATGGCGCATGGGACCCCGGCGAGAAAGCTATTACCTGAGTTTCTCAAATTAGTGCCCCAGAAAGTTTATTAAGCATCAATTTTATGGATTCGGGAACTTCCGGATCTGCTTTGACATCATTCCCATTGATTGTGACGATACCAGAGT
>Ga0208196_1002627_pt1 | contig 16331 bp, 10 predicted proteins | sample AD_JPNNA7_MetaG_FD_184443 | JGI IMG/M metagenome (GOLD analysis project Ga0208196, IMG submission 184443) | Active sludge microbial communities of municipal wastewater-treating anaerobic digesters from Japan - AD_JPNNA7_MetaG (SPAdes) (version 2) | ecosystem: Engineered > Bioreactor > Anaerobic...
GCCCCGGTGGTAAATGGTCAAATGGGAGAGCAATTTGAGCGTATTAATGCAAAATACGGCGTTTTTGCAGTAACCGGAAACCATGAATTCTTTAGTAACCATCAGGCAATAATTGAGTACCTTCAAAAACATGGTGTAAACGTTTTGAACGACACGGTTGCTGAAGTTGCCAACATCAACATTGTAGGCCGTTACGACCGGCAAAGCAATTTTGCCTTGGGGCAAAGCCGTAAAACTTTATCGGAATTAACAAAAGATATCGACCAGAGTAAGTTTACAATAGTGCTCGACCATCAGCCATTCAATCTAAACGAATCCGCTGAATCCGGAGCTGACTTGCAGCTTTCGGGTCACACCCATCATGGGCAGATGTGGCCTTTAAACTACATTACCCGAGCGGTATATGAGGTTAGCATGGGATATAAAAAGATTGGCAATACACACATATATGTATCGCCCGGCTATGGAACCTGGGGCCCAAGGGTAAGGCTTGGGAATAGACCGGAGATAGCGGTGATAAGGGTAAAGGATAAAGGATAAAGGATAAAGGATAAAGGTTAAAGGATAAGTTGATGGTTGATGGTTGATGGTTGATAGTGAAAAAAAGCATTACACTAAACACTGAAAACCAAATACTACTCTCCATATTCCCTGTAAACTGCACACTGTACACTGCACACTATTCAAAAGATCTTTCGCTACGCTCGGGATGACAAATGAAGTTGTTCGTGTATAGTTGCTCGTTGTTCGTGAAACTATTGTCATGCTGAACCCAGTCGAAGTATCGCTTTGCTCTTTTGCCCTTCTGTCGGGTTTGAGATCCTTCGCTACGCTCAGGATGACAAGCTAGTTAATGATTGAAAGTTGATTGTGCTGCAACGGGATATAAAACCTTACACTGTGTAACTTTGTGTTACCCCGTTTAACACTGTGATACTGTATATGCTTGTAGTAAGATTCAAGAAATCAGAAAGGTAGTTTTATTTCATTTTGAGCATCCCGTTCCACCATAGCTGTTTTTTTTATTAATTCAAAAATCCCTGTTAATAACTTATTACCCTCACATTCTGTAAATTATAGTATTTAACAGTTAATACTCCACTGTTAGTTTAAGTATTTTCCTATTTTTGTTTTTGAAATTTTGGCGGAATGGAGAATTTCATTGTATCGGCACGAAAGTATCGCCCAGCAACGTTTAAAAGCGTGGTTGGACAGGCATCAATTACTACTACCCTAAAAAACGCCATTCAGCGTAAGCAGTTAGCCCAAGCCTACTTATTCTGCGGGCCACGAGGGGTAGGCAAAACAACATGTGCCCGAATTTTTGCCAAAACCATAAACTGCCAAAACCTTTCCCCTGAGCTGGAAGCCTGTAATGAGTGCGAAAGCTGCAAATCGTTTAACACCAACCGCTCCTACAATATCCATGAGCTCGATGCAGCATCGAACAACTCCGTTGAGGATATCCGAAAATTAATTGAGCAGGTTCGCATACCGCCCCAAATTGGTAAGTATAGCGTATACATTATCGATGAGGTGCACATGCTCTCGCAAAGCGCATTTAATGCTTTCCTTAAAACACTTGAGGAACCGCCAGCCCATGCCATTTTTATTATGGCAACCACCGAAAAACACAAAATCCTCCCTACCATTCTTTCGCGTTGCCAGATATTCGATTTTAACCGTATCCGCGTTGAGGACACCGTAAATTACCTTGAGTATATCGCTAAAAAAGAGGGTGTTGAATATGAGGTAGAAGCCTTGAATATAATTGCCCAAAAGGCCGATGGGGCCATGCGCGATGCCCTTTCAATCTTTGACCAGGTAGTGAGCTTTAGCGAGAACCATATTACCTACCAAAAGGTAATTGAAAATCTGAATGTTCTCGACTACCAGTATTACTTCCGTTTAACCGATAATTTCCTTAAGGGCGATTATGCTGACTCATTGCAGATATTCGATGAGCTTCTCTCAAAGGGTTTCGATGCCCAACAGTTTATAACTGGGCTAAGCATGCATCTAAGGAATGTGCTTGTTTGCCACGATCCAAAAACAATTCCCTTACTCGAGGTTGGAGCAGCTATTGCCCAAAAGTATAAGGAGATGGCAGCAACCTGCCCACCAGGTTTCTTAATTGAAGCGCTTCAGGTCACCAACCAGTTTGATGTTGCCTTTAGGCAAAGCCCCAACCAAAGGCTTCATGTTGAGCTGATGCTTATTAAGCTTTGTGGGCTTAATCAAAAAAAAAAATCTGACGACAGCCAGGTAGAGGACTCCGATCCCGTTGAGTACAGTCAGCCTATATCATCTACCGTAAAACCAACATCTACGCCAAAAGCAATACCAACAACCCCTAAAACACCTATCCGTACCACATCAATCAAAGGCGCATTAAACGGAGCACCGAATAATGCTGAAATTAAAAATAATGATGAACCCAAGGTAGAGGAAATCCAAACTGAAAACCAAGGGATTGCAAGTGTTGAAATTAAAAAAATTTCGCACGAACAAATACTACAGGCTTGGACAAGCTTTGCTGAACAAATTCAGAAAGATAAACCCGCACATTTTAGCTTAATGCAGGTGTATAAGCCAATTTTAAAAGAAAATAATAAAATCACTATTCAGTTTGAGGGTCAAATCCAGATTGAACTTTTTAGCGAGATAAAAAAAGATTTGCTCACCTACATCAAGAAAAGTTTTGGAATCTTAAACATTGAAATAGCTGAGGAAATTGTAGAAAAAATTGAAGATAACGGAAAACCAAGGCTCTACACTCCCGACGATAAGTTCCGCTTTATGGCAGAACGGAATCCTGCACTAATCCGTTTAAAGCAGCAATTGAACCTTGACCTCGATTAATTGTTATTTAAGTAGCAATTAACTATATTTGAAATAAAACCTAAAAAACTAAAGCTATGAATAAACGTTTAGAACAAGCTATCAATGAGCAAATAAATGCCGAGATTTGGTCGGCATACCTTTACCTGTCCATGTCAGCTCACTTTGGAGCGCAGGGCTTCAATGGCTTTGCCAATTGGTTTAAAGTACAGTGGCAGGAGGAGCTAACCCATGCCATGAAATTTTTCGACTACCTAATTGAGCGCGGCAGTAAGCCTGAGCTCAAGCCCATTAAGGAGGTTCCAACCAAATGGGATTCCCCTCTCCACGCCTTTGAGGAGACACTAAAACATGAAAAGGAGGTTACCCGCTTAATCAATAACCTTATGGATATTGCCATTGAGGAAAAAGACCATGCTGCAAAAGGAATGCTGCAATGGTTTGTAGATGAACAGGTTGAAGAGGAAGCCAATGCCCAGGAATTAATTGATACGCTAAAGCTAATCAACGGCAATGGCAATGGACTTTTCATGCTCGACCGTGAGCTTAAACAACGCGCTTTTGTAGGCGACACCAAAAAGGCAGAATAAAAAATATCGCCAAAGAGAAACGGGGCTAATTAGCCCCGTTTTTTAATTGCTAAAGATTTGACTATTAAAAGAGTATACAAAAGGTATTAATTAGAAAACCTACCAATCCTATAATAATTAATGCTATAGTAATAGGCATTTAAAAATTTAGTATTAACAGAATTAAACTCTTATTCGGTAGTATCCTTTCGTTATCTAAAAAATTCAAGTAAATTTGTAAGCTTCAAAAAATCTTAAATTTTTACAAAATGGGCTTAAGTAATTTTCTAACCAAATTTTTTGGAACCAAATCGGATCGCGATTTACGTGAACTGATGCCTATAGTAAACAAAATTAGGGAGGCTTACCCCCGATATACCACCTTAACAAACGATCAGCTAAGGGAAGAGACTGATAGGCTACGCAAGGTAGTGCGCGATTATATAGCTGAGGATGAGGCTAAAGTGGAGCAGCTTAAAGCCCAGATGGAGTCGGATGAGATTGACTATGAAGAAAAAGAAAGGGTTTACAAGGAAGTTGAGCGATTAACAAAGCAGATTGACGATAAAATTGAGGAGGTGCTTAACCAGGTACTTCCCGATGCCTTTTCCATTGTCAAGGAAACCGCACGTAGGTTCAAGGAGAACGAAATCATTGAGGTAACAGCCACACAGTTTGACCGTGACCTTGCCGCCCGAAAGGATTTTGTTACCATACAAGGCGATAAGGCCATTTACAAAAACCGCTGGATGGCCGGAGGTAATGAAATTGTGTGGGATATGGTTCACTACGACGTACAGCTCATTGGTGGCGTTGTACTGCATCAGGGGAAAATTGCCGAAATGGCAACAGGTGAAGGTAAAACGCTGGTTGCCACACTACCGGTGTTCCTGAATGCCCTTGCCGGCAAAGGCGTACATGTGGTTACCGTAAACGATTATCTGGCTCGCCGCGACTCGGAGTGGATGGGGCCAATATATGAGTTCCACGGACTTTCAGTGGACTGTATCGATAAGCATCAACCCAACTCTGAGGCTCGCCGTAAGGCCTACAACTGCGATATCACCTATGGAACAAACAACGAGTTCGGTTTCGACTACCTACGCGATAACATGGCAATTGCTCCCGATGATCTGGTTCAACGAAAGCACCACTATGCCATTGTGGACGAGGTTGACTCGGTTTTAATTGACGATGCTCGAACCCCGCTAATCATCTCAGGTCCCGTTCCAAAAGGCGAGGATCAAATGTTTGAGGAGTACAAGCCAAAGGTTGAGAAACTTGTTAATGCCCAGCGTTCTCTTATTACCCAACTTTTAACTGATGCTCGTAAACTTATATCCGAAGGGAATACCGAGGAGGGAGGAAAACTACTACTCCGCGCTCACAAGGGTTGGCCAAAATACAAACCCCTTATCAAATTCCTAAGCGAACAAGGTAATAAGGCACTCCTGCTTAAGACTGAAAACTTTTACATGCAGGATAACAACCGTAACATGCACCTTATTACTGACGATTTATACTTTGTAATTGACGAAAAGCAAAACTCTGTTGAGCTAACCGATAAGGGGATTGACCTCATCACCAGTTCAGCCGAAGATCCGAAGTTTTTCGTTCTACCCGACATAGGAAGCGAAATCGCCGAAATCGAGAAGATGTCGATAACACAGGGCGAAAAGCTAACCAAAAAGGATGAGTTACTTAGGGAATATGCCGTAAAATCGGAGCGCGTACATACTGTTCATCAGCTACTAAAGGCCTACACCATGTTCGAGAAGGATGTGGAGTATGTTGTAATGGATAACAAGGTAAAAATTGTTGACGAGCAAACAGGTCGTATCCTGGAGGGGCGTAGGTATTCCGATGGTCTTCACCAGGCCATTGAGGCCAAGGAGCGCGTTAAGGTTGAGGCTGCCACTCAAACGTTTGCCACAATTACACTTCAGAACTACTTCCGTATGTACCATAAGCTGGCAGGTATGACCGGTACTGCTGAAACTGAGGCTGGTGAGTTCTGGAGTATCTATAAACTTGATGTGGTAGTTATCCCCACAAACAAACCGGTTGTCCGCAAGGATATGGAAGATTTGGTTTACAAAACCAAACGCGAGAAGTACAATGCAGTAATTGATGAGATAGTTAGACTCCGCGATGCAAACCGTCCGGTACTGGTTGGTACTACCTCGGTTGAGGTGTCGGAATTGCTGAGCCGAATGCTAAAGCTTAAAGGAATACAGCATAATGTGCTTAACGCCAAGCAACACCAACGCGAGGCAGAAATTGTGGCACATGCAGGTATACCCAAAACGGTAACCATTGCCACCAACATGGCAGGTCGTGGTACTGACATTAAGCTAACCCCTGAATCGCGTGCTGCGGGCGGTTTGGCTATTATTGGTACTGAGCGCCATGAATCCAGGCGTGTTGACCGCCAGCTGCGTGGTCGTTCGGGACGCCAGGGCGATCCGGGAACATCGCAATTCTATGTTTCACTGGAGGATGATTTAATGCGCCTTTTTGGCTCGGACCGCATCGCAAGGGTAATGGATGCCATGGGGCATAAGGAGGGCGATGTAATTCAGCACTCAATGGTATCAAAATCCATTGAACGCGCACAGAAAAAGGTTGAGGAGAACAACTTCGGAATCCGTAAGCGTTTGCTGGAGTACGACGACGTAATGAATGCTCAGCGCGAGGTTATTTACAAGCGTCGCCGCCATGCACTCTTTGGCGAAAGGCTCGATGTGGATATCTCAAATATGTTCATGGATGTTTGCGAGGCAATAGTTAACGAGTTCCATGGTAATTACGAGTACGATGATTTCAAGCTAGAGATCATCAAGCAATTTTCACTCGATGTCCCTATAACCGAAGACGAGTACCTTGAGCTTAAACCATCAGAGATAGCCCATAGGCTTTACAAGGTTGCCCTAGAATCGTACGATCGAAAGGCGCATGAAATTGCACGACAGGCCTACCCGGTAATCAAAGAGGTTTACGAAAAACAATCGGCCATCTACGAGAATATCGTGGTACCAATATCCGACGGTCAAAAGGTTTATCAAACCGTTACAAATCTGAAAAAGGCTTACGAGACAGGTGGTAAGGAACTAATTCGTTCTTTCACAAAGAACATCATACTGTTCACTATTGATGAGTACTGGAAGGAACACCTGCGTGAAATGGACGAACTAAAACAGAGCGTTCAGAATGCCGTGTACGAGCAAAAAGACCCACTGCTCATCTATAAGCTGGAAGCATTTGACCTTTTCCGCACAATGATTGATAAGCTTAACCGCGATATTGTTGCGGTTCTTGTGAAAGCGTTCATTCCGCTTCGCGATCCCAACCAGGTACAGGAAGCCCGTCAAAGCCGACGTACCGATATGAGCCAGTACCAAACCAGCCGTACCGATAATTTACAGCCTGGCGCAAACACCCAGGAGCAGAGCCGTCAACCAGTAAAAGTTGAAGTTAAGGTAGGACGTAACGATCCATGCCCTTGCGGTAGCGGTAAAAAGTACAAGAATTGTCACGGTAAAAACCTATAATTATTTCTGAACCAAAAGGAAAAATGACAGCAGAGAAGTTCATTCAGGTATTGGTAAAATCGGCAGCTGAAAAACTATACAACCAACCAATTGCCGATAGTTTAATACAGATACAAAAAACAAGAAAGGAATTTGAAGGCGACTACACCATGGTCGCCTTTCCGCTGCTTAAGTTGTCGCGTAAATCGCCCGAGGAAACCTGTAAGGAAATTGGCGAACAACTTGTAGCATTAGATAAACATATTGAGAGTTTCAATGTAATCAAAGGTTTCCTGAACATAACCCTTTCAAAATCGTACTGGGCTAATGTACTGAATACCATTGTTCAAACCAACGATTTTGGGTTTTGTGAGGCCAAATCGGATAAACCGATAGTTATTGAATTCTCATCGCCCAACACAAATAAACCCTTGCACCTTGGACATATCAGGAATAACCTTCTTGGAATGTCAATTTCCCGAATCATGGAGAAATCAGGAAAACGGGTAGTTAAAGTAAACCTGGTCAACGATCGTGGCATCCATATCTGCAAATCGATGCTTGCCTGGCAAAAATTTGGCAATGGCGAAACACCTGAATTAACTGGAGTAAAGGGCGATCACCTGGTGGGCGATTACTACGTTAGATTCGATAAGGAGTACAAGGCCCAGGTTGAGGAGCTAAAAGCCAAGGGGATGCCCGAGGATGAGGCAAAACTAAAAGCCCCAATTATTCAGGAGGCACAGGAAATGCTTCGACGCTGGGAAGCCAAGGATCCAGAGGTTATTCACCTATGGAAAACCATGAATGGTTGGGTTTATGAGGGATTTGATAAAACTTACGCCGATTTAGGAATTACATTCGACAAGGTTTACCACGAGTCCGAGACTTACCTACTCGGAAAATCGGTGGTTATGGATGGGTTAAACCGAGGAATATTCTTCAGGAAGGATGATGGTTCAGTGTGGGTTGATCTTACAAATGACGGATTGGACCAGAAATTGCTTTTACGTGGCGATGGAACGTCGGTATACATCACACAGGATATTGGCACAGCCATTCAACGATACAATGAGTTCAACTTTGATGAACACATTTACGTTGTTGGAAACGAGCAGGAGTATCACTTTCAGGTGTTAAAGCTGATAATGAAAAAGTTGGGATATGAATGGAGCGATGCTCTTTACCACCTTTCCTATGGTATGGTTCAGCTTCCTGAAGGTAAAATGAAATCGCGCGAGGGCACAGTAGTCGATGCCGACGATCTGATTGAAGAAATGATTGAAACTGCACGCCAAATGTCAGAGGAGTTAGGCAAACTCGATGACGTTGACCATGGAGTGGCATCTGAAGTTATCAGAATGGTAGGCCTTGCTGCGCTTAAGTACTTCATCTTGAAGGTAGATCCCAAGAAAAACATGACTTTCAACCCAAAGGAATCCATCGACTTTAACGGGAATACTGGCCCATTCATCCAGTACACCCATGCTCGAATTAAGTCAGTTCTTGCCAAGGCAACCCATGCAGGCTATCAGGTTAATGGAATAATACAACCCGACTTCATTAGCAATTCAAAGGAACTTGAGCTTATACAGCTTTTAAGCCAATTTCCTGAGATTGTCCTTGCAGCCGCTCAAAACCATAATCCTTCATTAATTGCCAATTACGCTTACGAGCTAGCCAAAGAATATAACCAGTTCTACCATGATTTCACCATTCTTAAAGAACCTAACGAGGGTATAAGGTTGCTTAGGTTATCGCTCTCGGAACAGGTAGCCGATATAATCAAACGGGCCATGTGGTTACTTGGTATCGATGTGCCTGAACGAATGTAATCCCTTGATTTTTTTTTTAGTATGCAATTGAATAAGTTTTGTCTTTCTGCCTTTGTAATTTTGGTTACAACTTTTAACGTTAAGGCACAGGAATTTGAGCCCGCTAAGGATTTTGGCTCTGAGTTTGGAATAACAGGCATGTTTGGGAAGGAAGGAATAGATGGGAACAACTCTGCTTACGTTGGATTTACAGGAGCTTACTTCTACGATTTAAAAAACGGACTTCGAGTTGGAATAAATCGGTACTACAATTTTAGCGGAGCCGAATACGCTTATACCCTCCCTATCTACTTTGCTCATCGAACCAAATCCAGTAGAAGTAATGAACCCTTTGTGTTTGATACTTTTGGCGAGTTCTTACTACAACTTTTTACCCATATAATTCCCGGCCGTGCAGAGTTCAATGCTGGACCGGTGATTGGTTATTTTAAATCAACCAACCAAACCATTAGTAATGGGTATAAACTCACCAACCCGGTTTACCTTGCAGCCAATGCAAAGCTTAGGCTTACCTTTCAGATTTGGCGGTTTAGTCTTGGGGGAAACTTCGGCGCCAGCTACGTACCATCAAAAAATTTTTACTTGGTTTCACCCGACCCCGTCTTTAATGGGAATAGGACCAGTTGGTCGCTTGAGATTGGTGCCTTTCTATCATTCTCCTTCGATTAAAAAAATCATATTTTTATTAAGTTTGCATAATAATTTGAAATAAGAGCATACCGATATGTTTGAGAATTTAACCGATAGGCTTGAGCGCTCTTTTAAAATACTAAAAGGTGAAGGTAAAATCACCGAGATTAATGTTGCCGAAACCGTAAAGGAAATCCGCAAGGCACTTATTGAGGCCGATGTTAACTACAAGGTTGCCAAAACATTTACCGATGAGGTAAAGCGTAAGGCACTTGGCATGAATGTACTAAATGCCATTAAGCCTGGGCAACTGATGGTTAAGGTTGTACACGATGAACTTGTTAGCCTTATGGGCGGACAAGCCACGGATATTAACCTTGCAGGTAATCCAACAGTTATCCTAATTGCAGGTTTACAGGGTTCAGGTAAAACAACTTTCTCGGCAAAACTTGCCAACCACCTAAAAAACAAAAAGGGGAAAAGCCCTCTGCTGGTTGCAGGTGACGTTTACCGACCCGCTGCTATTGAACAGCTTAAGGTTTTAGGTCAACAAATTAATGTTCCAGTATTTACCATACCCGGCAGCAACGATCCTATTGGAATTGCCAGGGAAGCTGTCAGGCTGGCAAAGAACAACAATCAGAACGTTGTAATAATTGATACTGCTGGGCGTTTGGCTATCGACGAGGAGATGATGAAAGAGGTTGAAGCCATCAAAAAGGCTGTTTCACCCAATGAAATCCTTTTCGTTGTCGACTCCATGACCGGCCAGGATGCGGTAAACACCGCAAAGGAATTTAACGATAGGCTCAACTTTGACGGCGTTGTGCTTACCAAGCTCGATGGTGATACCCGTGGCGGTGCAGCCCTCTCCATACGTGCCGTTGTTGATAAACCCATAAAATTCGTTAGCACCGGCGAAAAACTTGATGCTCTCGATATCTTCCACCCCGACCGAATGGCCGATCGTATCCTTGGAATGGGCGATATTGTTTCGCTGGTTGAGAAAGCGCAAGAACAATACGATGCCGAACAGGCTAAGATCCTCCACAAAAAGATACTTAAGGATCAGTTCAACTTTAACGATTTTCTTGAACAGATTAACCAGATAAAAAAGATGGGTAACCTAAAAGACCTTGCCGGTATGATTCCTGGAGTTGGCAAGGCCTTAAAGGATATTGATATTGATGATGATGCTTTTAAAAACATCGAAGCCATCATCAAATCGATGACCCCTGAAGAACGCGAAAACCCATCGCTGATGAATGGCAGTCGCCGTAAGCGTATAGCGGAGGGTAGCGGAACATCAATCGTTGAGGTTAACCGATTGCTGAAACAATTTGAGGATATGCGTAAGTTAATGAAAATGGTATCGGGCGGTGGTGCTAAAAATCTGGCAAGAATGATGAACCAACCGCATAGGAGATAGATTGTTGTGTTTGGTGTTTGGTGTTTGGTGTTTGGATTTAGGAATTCTAACTTCAAGTAAAAATTCAGTTTAATATTAACTCGAAAATCAATGGAACTACTCGACGGAAAAAGAATAGCCGATGAGATAAAAGCTGAGATTGCAGCTGAAGTAGAGGCTATTAAAGGCAAAGGGGGCAAAATCCCACACCTGGTTGCCATTCTTGTAGGACACGACGGCGCAAGCGAAACCTATGTTGGCCATAAAGAGAAAGCATGCGCTCAGGTGGGTTTCAAGTCGCAAGTTCTCCGTTTTGAGGATTCCATAACTGAGGCTCAACTTTTGGACGAGATTAGGAAACTGAATAACGACCCCGATGTTGATGGTTTCATTGTTCAAATGCCTTTACCAAAGCATATCGACGAGCAAAAGGTTATTGAAGCAATTGACCCCAAAAAGGATGTAGATGGATTTCACCCTGTGAACGTTGGGAGGATGAACATTGGCCTGCCTGCCTATATTTCAGCCACACCCTATGGTATTGTTGAACTGCTACGTCGCTACAAAATCCCCACAGAGGGGAAACACTGCGTGGTTATAGGCCGTAGCAACATTGTTGGTCGTCCCATTGCAAACCTGCTTTCGCAGAAAAGTTACCCCGGAGATTGCACAGTAACCATTTGCCATAGCCGAACGCCCAATATCAAGGAATATACGCTCCAGGCCGATATACTAATTGTAGCCCTTGGCAAGGCTGAGTTTGTAACCGCCGACATGGTAAAACCTGGAGCAGTTGTGGTTGATGTGGGTATTACCCGGGTTGATGCCCCTGGCACTAAATCGGGCTGGAAATTGTTAGGCGACGTTAAGTTTGATGAAGTGGCACCCAAATGTAGCTACATTACCCCGGTACCGGGAGGTGTAGGCCCGCTAACAATTGTATCGCTACTAAAAAACACCCTGAAAGCAGCCAAAAAAGAGGTTTACGGATAATGCTACTCAAATGAACAACCAGGAAACAACCGCCAAGTTCTACGATGAGTTCTCGGATAAACAGGTTAAAACCGGAAAAAATCTTCGACATTACACATTAGCCAATATCCTTAAGAAAAAGGGTATTGGAAAGGCAAATAGTGTTCTTGAAATAGGATGCGGTATTGGAACCCTTACGGATTTACTCGTAAGTATTGCACCAAAGGCTGTAATAACTGCGTTCGATATTAGTCCAAAAAACATTGAGATTGCAAAAGGCCGCATAAAATCAAGTCGTGTAAAATTCATGGTTTCCGATGCATCGGAAAGCATTTCGCTAAACGAAAAATATGACTTCGTTATCCTTGCCGATGTAATTGAACATATTCCAATTGAACGTTACAATTCCCTATTTTCTAACTTAAAACAGTTTAGCCATACCGGTACTAAAATTTTTATTAATATTCCTCACCCCAACCTAATTAAATATTTACGAGAAACCAAGCCCGAAAGTCTTCAAATTATTTATCAATCTGTTTACCCAACAATACTATACCAACATTTATCGGAACAGAATTTTGTTATCGATGAAAAGGTAGATTACAGCATTTTTTACAAAACACCTGACTATACCTATTACTGGCTTAGCCTTTTTTCTGAGAAAAGCAATTCCAATTACAGTAAAACTGTCCCACTACCCTTTAGGATATTTAAGAAATTTATACTAAGGGTTATTTAAAATGAATATCCTTTACATTTCCTCGGGTAATCCTACTTTTGTTCGCAAGGACATTTTGTTGCTTTCAAAACAGAATAATGTAAAATCATTGCTATACACATGGAATACAGTTAACACTCCAATAAATTTCATAAGGCAATTCATCTATTTAATTCCGAGATTAAAAAAGATTGATGTCATTATAGTAATGTTTGCAGGCTACTGGTCAGTGATTCCTGCACTGTTTGGAAAAATATTTAATAAAAAGGTGTTCATTATTCTTGGTGGTACCGACTGTGTATCGTACCCTGAGTTTAACTATGGAAGTTTGCGTAAACCATTACTTAAAAGTGCAATTTACTATTCTATAAAAAATGCCACATGCTTACTACCTGTCCACGAATCGCTCATCGATTTTACCAACTCATACTACGATAAAAGTAAACAGGGGATAAAAAATCACTTTAAATCCATTAAAACTGATATCAAAACCGTTTATAATGGATATAACCCTAGAGTTTCGCATGACACAATTGAAAAATCAATACGCAAACCCAATAGCTTCATTACTGTAGCCTTGGTCAATAATAAAATTCGATTGATTCTGAAGGGTATTGATTTGATTCTTGATAGTGCCCGCGAATTTCCAAATGCAAGTTTTACTATTATTGGTATTGCCGAAACGATAAAATCTCAACTTGAGATACCTAGCAATGTTATAATTCATCCCCCTATGTCGAGTGAATTACTTGCAGAAAAATATTTAAAATCGGAGTTTGTAATTCAACCCTCAATATCGGAAGGTTTTCCTAATGCACTGTGTGAAGCTATGTCGTTTGGCTGTATTCCAATAGTATCACCCGTAGGCGCAATGCCTACAATTACAGAAAATATTGGATTTACTGTGAAAAATAGAAGCACTGAGGAACTTTCATCAGTAATTAAAAATGCCTTAAACCTAACAAATGATGAAAAAGTCAATTTACGATTCCTTTCTCATTCCAAAATAGTAAATAACTTCAGTGAAAAAGAGAGAATTAGTAAATTAGAGCAAATAATTGAGGAGTATAAATATAAATAGAATGATATCAAAATCGTTCATAAAATCTTCAGTTACCTACACCATTATTGGTGCGCTTCCTTTTGCTTCGAGCATTCTCCTGCTTCCATTTTACGGTAACAAGAATTTACTTAGTACCGACGATTTTGGCCTATTAGCCATTTTTATTATATTAAGTGAGCTTGCCCGAATTCTAATCTCATTTTCCGCTGAAAGTTTTCTGGGTAATACATATATCCATTACCGAAACGACAATAATAATGAGAAAAAGTTTTTAGGGACATCGTTTCTTTTTTTGATCATCTATGGTTCATTGCTCACTTTCATTCTGAGCATTACTGGCAATTTATTGTTTGGGTTATTTTACCCCGCAAAATCAATTGAATTCGTGCACTATGGGCTCATCTCGGTTATTACAGGTTTTTTCAATGGTATTTTTAAAGCATACGCCAGTCACTTAATTTTCCGGGAGAAACCAAAGCCATACTTTTGGTCCAATATTTTACATTTTACATTAGTAATTGCGGTCTCAATTGGGGGATTATACCTATTCCCCCTATCACTTGCCGGTCCCATTTGGGGTCGATTTACTGGTGCATTTGCCACTTTTATTTGGGCTTCAGTTTTCTTTGTAAAACATGGAAACTTAAGATGGGATCGTAATGTATTTAAACACCTTGTCAAGTATAGTGCACCTTTATACTTCCATAATATCCTGTACTGGTTTATCTCAAACATTGACCGGTATATTATTCTGGGTTTGCTAAACCAGTCGTCAGTAGCTGTTTTCGATTTCGCTATTAAAATAACCTTAGCAATTGAATTCCTTCAGAATGGCCTTTCGGCCGCTATTTTGCCAAAAGTATTTGAGCTTTGGAAGAATAAAAATAACGAATCCTCTGGTAGCATTGAGATTAACAAGTATTTTCACCTTTTCACACTCATCAATCTAACCTTAATACCTCTATATCTAATTCTAATCCCGTACCTTGTTCCTGTGGTAGTGAACAACAGCGATTTATACCAATCGATTCCGTTATTACCACTGCTATTTGCTGGTATGGTAGTAAGAACCTGGTATTACGTACTTGTGGCTCCGGTTTACTACTTTCAGAAGACCACCATTCTCCCAAAAGTATTTGCAGTAACTGCAGCCTTTCAAATTGCTGCAACATATTTCATGGTAAATCTCAACGGATTAAATGGAGCGGTTATAGCAAATTTTATTACTAAGATTTTGCAGGTTTCCCTAATGTTCTTTTTAGTCAAAGGGTTTTACCAATTTAGAGCAAATAAAACCAAACTTATATATTATCCATTAGCCCTAATTGCCATGCTTACTCTTGCTACATTTTTAATTGGACAATATAGTGCGACTGCAGTTTACTCCTTTATTTTCATTTTTTCTGTAGCCTTTGCTTTCCAGGCCTATCGAAAAGAAATAAGCATCTCCTGGATTAAAGAGATGCTTACCAAATAAAGAAGTTATAGATAATTTTAGAATAAATCAACCGAAATATTCTGAATAAATGCATTATAGGTGATTTCCCTACCAACCTTTGCTTCCGTTATAAGCATAAGCACAGGTAGTTCTTTGCCGCTTTTAGTGAGAATGGTTATTTCCTTGCGTTGTCCTGTAATTTTTTCCTTATTGGGGTCAAGGTAGGCATCAAGGAACTCATCGTTTTCGGAAGCATTATCGGGGAAAAGAATTCTTACACTTTGTCCAATCACTTTATCCCTGCTTATTTCAAACAACTCTTCGGCTGCCTTGTTGAAGAACTGAACAATACCATCATGATCAGTGGTTATGATAGCATCCAGAAAACCCTCAAGGGTTTTCTCGTTCCGTATTTTTACCTTCTCAATTTCTTTAAATTGGTTGCGCACCTCCTCCTTAGCCTCCCGTAGCTTTTTATTAAGCTCAACTTCATTCTGGCGCAATTGCTCTTCCTGTTTCTTTAGCTGTTCCGTTTGACGCTGAGTTTCGAACTCCATGTTTTTCTCACGGGTAATGTCGTTGGCAATTAGGATAACCTTTGCCACCTCTTCGTACATATCGTTAACAGCAGTGAAGGTACAACGGAACCAACGCTCATCGCCATTGCTAGTAAGCATTCGGAATTGTCCCTCATATGGAATTCCATGTATCACATCGTCCCATACGCGCTCAATATTCTTCCGTTCCGATGAAGGTACAAACTCAAAAATTGATTTTTCCTTAGCAGCATTAAGGTTATATGAAAGGGTGAGCAGAAACTTCTCATTAGCTTCGGTCAAATCGCCTGTAGGCGAGAATTCTGCTTTAATTGATGAACGGTTAAGTGCACTAATTTGCCCTTCGTAGTCAAGGCTCAGCTTCTTTTGGTCAGTTGTGTCAATTCCAAGGAATAGGATTTTATCTACACCTCCAGCCTCATTTCGTACACAGGTGAATGTAGCAATTGTCCAAAGGTCGTTGCCATTGCGGGTAAGCAACTTCATATCTCCCTCAAAATGTTTACCACCCTTACTTAGCGTACTCCAGATATCGTCGAACCACGTCCTATCCTTCTTGTTTATAAACAGGGAGATATGCTTACCTTCAACCTCACTGTTTGAGGAATACTCCAATTTCTGTAAAAACTTGGTGTTTGCATACAGCAATGTTCCGTCCACATCGAAATCGGCACGAATCATGGTGTGGTTTACGGAGTTGGAGAAGCTGATAAACTTTGCCGACTGGCGGCTTGCCTCTTCCTGTGTAGCCTGGAGTTCTTCCATGTTCT
>Ga0208196_1002641_pt1 | contig 16241 bp, 17 predicted proteins | sample AD_JPNNA7_MetaG_FD_184443 | JGI IMG/M metagenome (GOLD analysis project Ga0208196, IMG submission 184443) | Active sludge microbial communities of municipal wastewater-treating anaerobic digesters from Japan - AD_JPNNA7_MetaG (SPAdes) (version 2) | ecosystem: Engineered > Bioreactor > Anaerobic...
GTACTTACATTATTTTTATTATTTAAGGTTGTTGCTGTATTTTTATACTGATTAAACGTAACATCCTGGCTAATCTTATATCCTCCTTCGTTCACGCGCCTTATAAAAAGCCAGGGAATCATTGCTTCTTCATCAATATACGTTTCATAGCGATCCACTACTTTAAAAAAAATATTAAATGCTCCTTTAGTTAACCCCAAGCCTACCACATGAAATGTATTGCGGTTGGCAATTTTTGTATTTTCATCTTTCACCACCAATTCGGCTTCGCCGGCATTTACTTTTCCGGTAAGAATAGCATCATAATATGCTTTATATCGAATGGTTTCGCCTCTTTTAAATGCGTTATTTTCAATAGTTCGCAGTGTTTGCGAATGAAGATTAAATGCTATTGCTAAAATTAGAATAACAAAAACAGACCGTTTCATAAATATATTTTTATTTAGTAAATGTAAAATCAAAAAGCATTCCAAAAAAAAATTAAATATAAAAAACTTTATTAAACAACCACATTTACAATCTTTTTGGGTACTACAATTATTTTTTTAGGTTTTTTTCCTTCGAGCCATTTTTCGGCATCTTTATGTTCCAATACATTTTTTTCAACTTCAGCAGCAGGCATATCAACAGGTAAATCTAACACAAACCGAAGTTTGCCGTTAAACGATACGGCATACTTACATGTATTTTCTATTAAATACGATTCATTACATTCCGGAAATTGAGCATACGTTATACTTTCATGTTTGTCAGGCATACTCAACAAAGACCATAGCTCTTCAGCAATATGAGGGGCGTATGGAGAAACAAGAATGGTTAAATCGCTTAGTATCGCTCTCTTGTTGCATTTCAATTCTGTTAGTTCATTTACACATATCATTAATGTGCTGACAACCGTATTAAATGAGAAGCGTTCAATATCTTCCTGTACTTTTTTAATGGTTTTATGCAAGACTTTTAATTCTTCTTCGGTTGGTTTTTCATCGCTAACAGATAATTTGTTTTCGAAGTTGTGATACAATTTCCATAGTTTACGTATAAACCGAAAAACGCCTTCTATTCCTTTGGTGTCCCAGGGTTTATGTTGTTCCAGCGGACCCAAAAACATTTCATACAAACGCAAGGTATCGGCGCCATATTTTTCAACTAAATCGTCGGGAGTAACAACATTGAATTTTGATTTAGACATTTTTTCCACTTCCGATCTTAAATCAACTTTTTCATTATTAATTTGATTTAATGATTCTTCAGAAATTTCCATATTAAAGGAGATCTGCCAAATTCTTTTTAAATCTTCAGAAGTAGCAATTTTATAATTGGCAAATTGTTTATATTCTTTTTTAAGATTATCAAGCTTTTCTTTTATTAAAACATATTTACCATTTTCAAATTCAACATACTCAATTGGGATTCTTACTGCTATTTCAACAGGAAATGATTGATGAAAACTTGCTGGAATAATAAATGTTTCAATATCGGAATTTTTATTAATATTTTCAGTATCAATTTTGCTTTTATCACTGTAATCTGTATCAAAACTTATTTTTTGTTTTGTTTTTGATATATTCACAACTCTTGCAAACATACTCATTCCTTGTATCATCCCTTGATTGATGAGCTTTTTAAAAGGCTCCTCTTTACATACGAGTCCGAGGTCGAATAAAAATTTATTCCAGAAACGGGCATATAAAAGGTGTCCTGTTGCATGTTCAGCTCCTCCAATATATAAATCTACATTTTCCCAGTACGTATTTGCTTGTTTTGAAACAAGCTCGTTCGCATTTTTATTATCCATATATCGCAGATAATATGCGCTGCTCCCTGCAAAACCGGGCATGGTGCTTGTTTCAATAGGATAGCTTTCTTGCTTATCCGACGGGCAGGCCTTTGTTTTCCATTCCTTAGCACGAGCTAATGGAGGTTCGCCTGTTTCTGTAGGAAGATACGCATCTACAGCAGGTAATTCGAGTGGGAGTTCCGATTCGTTCATTGCATAAGGTATTCCGTCTTTATAATAAATAGGAAACGGTTCGCCCCAATATCGCTGACGACTAAAGATAGCATCACGCAAACGGAAATTTGTTTTGCCATAACCAATTCCCATTTCTTCTACTTTTTTTATTATCGCTTTAACTCCTTCAGTTGCTTTTAACCCATTAATAAATCCGGAGTTTACGCAAATTCCCTCTTTTGAATCGTAGGCTTCTTTTGTAATATCACCGCCCGAAATAACTTCTTTTATCGGCAATTTAAAATGATTTGCAAAAGCCCAGTCGCGACTATCGTGACCCGGTACTGCCATTACAGCACCTGTTCCGTAACCTGCCAACACATAATCGCCTACCCAAATAGGAACTTCTTCGTTTGTGAAAGGATTGATTGCATATGCACCTGTAAATTCGCCGGAAATTCTTTTTACATCAGCTATACGTTCGCGCTCACTGCGATTTTTTGTTTCGGTAATATATTTTTCAACCGCTTCTTTTCTATCTAAGCTTGTAATCATTTTAACATAATCATGCTCGGGAGCAAAAGTCATGTAAGTTACTCCAAAGATCGTATCAGGACGAGTGGTAAAAATTTCCATAAATAAATTTTCATGTCCTTTTATTGGAAATTTTATCATCGCGCCTTCCGATTTGCCAATCCAATTGCGCTGAACTTCCTTGATTGAATCCGACCAGTCAATTTCATCAAGCCCTTTCAATAATCTATCAGCATACGCAGTAATGCGCAACGACCATTGTTTCATGGTTTTTCGTTCAACCGGATGACCACCGCGAACAGAGAAGCCTTCGCTTACTTCATCATTAGCAAGCACGGTTCCCAAGGCAGGACACCAGTTAACTAGGGTATCGGCAAGATAAGCTAAACGGTAATTCATCAGCATTTCCTGTTGTTCTTTTTCGCTAAATGATTTCCATTGTGCTGCCGAAAAAATTTGCGTTTCGCTACAAGCTGCATTAATAATAGCATTCCCGTTCTTTTCAAATTCTTTAATTAATATTCCAATAGCTTCGGCTTTATCATTTTTTTTGTTGTACCATGAATTAAAAAGCTGAATAAATGTCCATTGTGTCCATTTGTAATAGGAAGGGTCGCAGGTTCTTACTTCTCTATCCCAGTCGAATGAAAAACCGATTTTATCAAGCTGTTCACGATAACGTGAAATATTTTTTTCGGTTGTAATTGCAGGATGTTGCCCGGTTTGTATGGCATATTGTTCAGCCGGAAGACCATAAGCATCATATCCCATAGGGTGCAATACATTGAAACCTTTCAGTCTTTTATATCTTGCATAAATATCGGAAGCAATATACCCCAGTGGATGTCCTACATGAAGACCTGCCCCGGAAGGATAAGGAAACATATCGAGCACATAAAACTTCGGTTTTTCGGAAATATTATCGGCTTTATATGTTTTATGTTCGCTCCAGTATTTTCGCCATTTAGGCTCAATTTCATTGAAATTATAATCCATAACAAATACGATTAAATAAGGGAGCAAAGTTAGAAAATTATACACATGTAAAGAAAATAATCATGTTCGTATATGCGATACCATTAGCTAGTTTATTTAAAGTATTTGCTACAAAATCTTATACCAATTGCCAGTAGTTCATTAATTAGAAATAAATATCTACATTAACAGAGCAGTAAAGTCGAAAAATCAAATTTTTAAGAAATTTATGCAAAAACATTGTTTTCTAATCAATCAATCAATTATCAGGGATTTAGGGATGAATTAGATAGTTTTATTTTTCTTTTCTCCATGATGAGAAAAGAAACAAAAGAATCTAGACGAATCGAAGCTTCAGCGCGCTCTAAAATTTTAAAAGAATTTTATAGCAAAGTAACAGCCCACCTGAATTAGCGGGCTGCTTTGCTTAAATTCTAATTAAAATTATATTCACGCTTGCCCTGTCCTCGCCGATTCGTCTGGCCTACGCGCATTTATTGAATATTTGGCATTTTTAAGCTATATTAATTTTTAACATTGGAAATAGGATATTCGAAGTTGGATATTACTTTATTTCTTTAAATTACACATTTCTTTTAAAAAAAGTTTTTATATTTTAACTTTTTTCCATTGATACAAAATCTCTATAATTATCGGGACTAGGCTGTCAGAAAATTTCTTCAAAACTACGGTTCTGTTTTCTCCCCGAAACCGAAACTTCTCTATTCAGAAAAATTGAATTCTTATATTGCGTTTTCGTAGCACATGCTATCTGCACAAAACAGAACCTTGTTTTGTAGCAAAATTTCCTGAAGGCCATTCTTCACGTTGATAAAAAAACATGGTATTCTAATCGATGAATTATCTATGAGTTAGATAGATTGTAAATTTAAAATAATCCCATGGAAATTTTAAATTTTACAATTGTAATGTCGATAACATATATGCAATCGGTATTAAATATTATTATTTCATTTCTCATTGAAATATTTTTTATTAATTTTACCCGTTTTAATAAAATGGCTTTCAACGAAAATAAGTATACCAAACGCAGACTTACAACTTCCTATTTATCAACCATAGTAGGAATGATTTTGGTATTGTATATGCTTGGCTTATTGGGTTTAATTATTATGCATGCCGACAAATTATCGGATTATGTGAAAGAAAATATCGGGTTTACTATTTTTCTGAATGAAGATGTAAAAGAAATAGATATTATTCAGCTTCAGAAAACGTTAGATACTCGTCATTACATTAAATCTACCGAATATATTACCAAAGAAAAAGCAGCAGCTTTGCTCCAAGAAGAAATAGGAGAAGATTTTATAAGCTTTCTGGGATATAACCCCCTTTCTTCATCAATAGAAATTAGGCTAAAAGCCGATTTTGCCAATTCCGATAGTTTAACGGTATTAAAAACCGAATTGGAAAAAAATAAATATGTAAAAGAAGTAAGTTATCAGCAATCGCTTGTATTAACAGTAAATGAAAACATAAAAAAAATAAGTCTGGTACTTTTAGGTTTTAGTTGTTTGTTATTAATTATTTCTATTGCATTAATAAATAATACGATTCGTTTATCGGTATATTCCAAACGTTTTTTAATTAGAACCATGCAACTTATTGGAGCCAAAGAAAATTTTATTTGGAAACCATTTATAATAAAAGGATTGATACAGGGAATTATTGCATCGGTCTTAGCGATTCTATTCCTTTTACTAACATTATATTTTGCACAAAAAGAAATACCCGAATTAAGAGAATTTCAGGATGCCGCATTATTCATAAAACTGTTTATCTTTGTCACATTATTAGGAATTATTATTTCCTGTATTTCGACTTTTTTAGCTGTCAGGAAATATTTAAGAATAAAAACCGACTCACTTTATTATCATTAAATTATTGAAATATGGCTGATGAAAAAGTATCAGGGAAACAATCTGCTGAAATAAAAAAAACAGATTTAACTAAAACTGAATTTGCATTCGGTAAATTAAATTACAGGCTTATGTTTATTGGACTTGCTTTTTTATTGTTAGGTTTTATCCTAATGATTGGTGGCGGGTCTGATGATCCGAATGTTTTTAATCCTGAAATATTTAATTTTCAAAGGTTAACGTTAGCTCCTTTGCTATTACTAACAGGATATATTATTGAAATTTTTGCCATTATGGTAAAACCGAAAGAATAAGTATTTGTAATCCTATGACTTATCTTGAAGCAATTATTATTGCTATTGTTGAAGGTATTACTGAATTTCTACCCATTTCATCAACCGGACATATGATTATTACCCAGGCTGTACTTGGAATTCCATATACAGACTTTGTAAAAGCCTTTACGGTAAATATTCAATTTGGAGCTATTTTATCTGTTATTATTCTTTATTGGAAACATTTTTTTCAGTCCGTTCATTTTTATTACAAACTTTTTGTCGCTTTTATTCCGGCAGCTATTATTGGTTTTTTGTTAGGAGATTATATTGATGCCATGTTAGAAAATGTGGTTGTGGTGGCTGTTTCATTGGTAATAGGAGGGATTATACTATTATTTGTGGACAACTGGTTTAAAAATGCCGACGATACCCAAAAAGAAGTAAGCTATAAACAAGCACTTAAAATAGGCTTTTTTCAATGTATTGCCATGATACCCGGTGTTTCTCGATCTGCAGCAACCATTATTGGAGGACTTTCGCAAAAATTAAACCGAAAGTATGCTGCTGAATTCTCTTTTTTTCTAGCAGTTCCTACTATGTTTGCTGCCTCAGCGTATAAACTTTTAAAAACCTACGAAGTTATCGACGCTACTAATATTAAAATATTGATTGTAGGCAACATAACTGCTTTTGTTGTTGCTTTAATTGCCATCCGCACTTTTATCACATATTTACAAAAACATGGTTTTAAACTATTTGGTTATTATCGCATTATTTTGGGTTTAGTCATACTTTTACTATTATTATTCGGAATTCCCTTAAATTTAGGTTTATAATTATGGCATTCGATTTTGATGTAGGTTCCGTTCTGTTAATTGATAAACCATACCAATGGACTTCTTTTGATGTAGTAAATAAAGTACGATGTTTGATTAAACATCATAAGCATATAAAAAAAATTAAGATAGGTCATGCAGGGACTTTAGATCCCTTGGCAACAGGATTACTAATCTTATGTACAGGAAGTTATACTAAGAAAATTGATGAATATCAAGGGATGGAAAAAGAGTATACAGGAACTTTTGTATTAGGAGCTACAAGGCCTTCTTATGATAAAGAAACTGAGATAGATAACACATTTGATATATCAACTATAACAGAAGATCAAATTTATCAGGTTGCAAAAACATTTGTTGGCAATTCAAATCAAGTTCCTCCCCAATTCTCAGCTAAAAAAATAAATGGAGAAAGAGCTTATGAATCAGCAAGAAAAGGAATAAACCTAAAAATTGAACCCAAACAAATTTTTATACGAGAATTTGAGATTACCAAAATACAACTACCCTTTTTTTATTTTAGAATAATCTGTTCTAAAGGAACTTATATAAGATCACTTGCAAACGATTTTGGAATAAAATTGCATAATGGAGCTTATTTGGATACGTTAAGAAGAACAAGCATAGGAAATTACCATGTAAATGATGCTTTTTCTATGGAAACAATTGAAAAACTCATTGCACAATAAATGAGCGATTTTCCGTTATAATAATAATTAACTATTATTAAGATAATTTTTGCAAAATTTATACTAAAATAGTGGACTTCGCCTCCTCAATATTGTATATTTGCAAAGCGTAAAGAACAATATTAACCCGTATTAATTTTTATATAAATGAAATTATCCGATTTCAGGTACCATTTACCTCAGGAACTTATTGCCAATTACCCATCAAAAAACCGAGAGGAATGTAGGTTAATGGTCCTTAATAGAAAAAAGCAAACTATTGAACACAAAACTTTTAAAGATATTATATCCTATTTTGGCGACGGAGATGTTATGATTATAAATAACACTAAAGTTTTTCCTGCTCGTTTATATGGAACCAAAGAAAAAACCGGTGCTAAAATTGAAGTCTTTTTATTAAGAGAACTTAATCATGAAGCTCGTTTATGGGATGTATTAGTAGATCCTGCCCGTAAAATTAGAATAGGCAATAAATTGTATTTTGGCGACAACGATGAATTAGTTGCAGAAGTAATTGATAATACGACTTCTAGAGGTAGAACGTTACGTTTTTTATTTGACGGACCTTACGAAGATTTTAAAAAAACCATTGAAACAATGGGAGAAACTCCTCTGCCTAAATTAATTAAACGTCCGGTCGAAAAAGAAGACAAAGACCGCTATCAGACTATATATGCAAAAAATGAAGGTGCGGTAGTTGCTCCAACTGCAGGATTGCATTTTAGTCGGGAGCTCATGAAAAGATTAGAGCTAAAAGGTTTAACGTATGCTGAAATAACTTTACATATTGGGTTAGGAACGTTCAGAAGTGTAGATGTTGAAGATCTTTCTAAACATAAAATGGATTCGGAACAAGTCATAATTGATGAAAAAGCAACTCAAATAGTAAATGCTGCAAAAGAAAAGAAGAAAAAAATATGCGCCGTTGGTACAACTGTTTCAAGAGCTATTGAAACATCGGTTTCTATTTCGGGAATGCTAAAACCGTATAATGGTTGGACAAATAAATTCATATTCCCTCCTTACGATTTCAGTGTGGCTAACAGTATGATATCTAACTTTCATCTGCCTCAATCAACTTTAATGATGCATGTTGCTGCTTTTGCCGGTTTCGATTTTTTAATGAAAGCTTATAAAGAAGCTGTAAATGAGAAATATAAATTTTTCACTTACGGCGATGCCATGTTAATTATATAATTTTAAACCTGTCGTTCAGACAGGTTTTTTAATACATATCTTCTTTTTGAAAAAATATGTAATAATAGCTGCCGGCGGTATCGGGAAAAGAATGATATCTGATACTCCCAAACAATTTCTTTGTTTGAAAGGAATTCCTATTCTAATAAGAAGTATTTCTATATTTGTAAACTACGATGAAAAAATTCAGGTAATTCTTGTTTTACCTTCCGATCAAATAGATCTATGGAAAGAAATATGTAAAAAATATTCCGTTAATATACCTCATACTATTGTTTTAGGAGGAGAAACCCGCTTTCATTCAGTAAAAAACGGATTATCACATATTCAGGATAATAATTGCTTAATAGCGGTGCACGATGCAGCCAGACCATTGGTTTCAACAAACGTAATTGATCAAGCATTTAAATGTGCAGAAAAAAACGGATCTGCTATTCCTTGTATTAAAATTACAGATTCTATTCGAATTATTGAAAATGAAATTTCAAAACCGATTAACAGAAATAAGCTCGTTGCCATTCAAACACCGCAATGTTTTAAAGGAGCCCTAATACAAGAAGCATATAAACAGCCTTATTGTGTTGAATTTACTGATGACGCCACTGTAGTAGAAAACATGGGAACTAAAATATCGTTAATTAACGGAAATTCTGAAAATTTTAAAATTACAACTCCTTTAGATTTACTTTTTGCCGAAGCATTATTAAAAAAATAAAATTCTTTCTCTATTTTTTTATTATCCTTCCTTTCCATTCAAATTTAGCAAAAGAACCTAAAAGCGAAGTAAAAACAATATATACAGGATATATTATTTGTAAAGGTAAATAAAAAAGCATCAACTCTTTTTTACGTGTAAACGATGTTATTCCCCATAACAAAGGAAAATCGATAATGCATTTGAATAAAAACAATAAAACAGTTATTTTTAAAAATAAGACATTTGTAAACGACCCCAAAAATCCGGCAAGTAATAAGAAATTATAAAGGAAAATAAGGATTGCAACAAAAATAGTAAACCAATTGGAATACCCTTTAGTTTTAGAAACCCATCGTTTGCGTTGATTTATAAAAGCATTCAAGGTATCTTGGGCTTTTGTATATACTAAGGCATTATTACTTTTTAAAAAAACAATTTTTCCATTTAATTTTTTCTTAATCTGGTGCATTAAAAAAACATCGTCACCTGAAGAATAATTTTTATTTTCCTCAAACCCACCTACATTCAAATACATTTTTTTTTCATATGCTAGGTTTGCTCCATTGCACATAATTGGAAAGCCTAAACGAATAGATGCGGCACCGGAAGCGATTAAGCTTAAAAACTCTAAACTTTGCCATTTCTGAAAAATATTTTTTTCATTATAAAAACAAACCGGTCCAACAATCATAGCTGGTTTTTCTTTTTCATATAAAGCAACTATACTCCCAATCCATTTTTCCGACATTATGCAATCAGCATCAGTTGTAATAATTAAATCTCCTTCGGTTATTTTAATCGCTTCATGAATAGCTTGTTTTTTGGATGAAAGATTTAGCAGTTTAAGTTCAAGAACTGTTATTTTTATTTGAAGATGCTCTTTAATAAAGCTATTTACAAGCGCCATTGTATTATCGCTTGAAGAATCATCAACCACAATAATTTCGAACAAACTAGCGGGGTATTGTTGTTGACACATTTTATCTAAACAAGTCAAAATATGATTTGCCTCATTACGAACAGGAAGGATAATAGAAACTTTTGTTTTAGGCAGATACAAAGATGTCTTAAGCAATTTCAACCGATACCACGAAATATTATATAGTCCTATTAATATAATATAACATAAAGCAATGGCTGCAATAATAATATATACAATACTCATTAAGTAATATCGTTTTTTCTAAAAAATTTTAATCTAAATACAAAAATAGCACCCGTAATTGCCGGTATAACCAAGTTGATAATCCATAAAACAGTAGTGGCGGTAATAATTCCCATATCATAGGAACACAATATACCGAGTGAAGTAAAATAAAGTCCAATAAAATAAAGCGACACAGAGCCTCTTATCCCTAATTCGGTAAGTGCAATTGTTGGAATAGCAGCCATTACCAAATAAATTATGGTTATTAATAAAAATGCATCATTATAAGGGATAGGAACTTTAAAAAAACGTAACAAAATATAAAACTGTGTAACAAAAACGAAATATCTAGCAACACTTAACCCTAAAACAATGAATAATTCTTTTTTCTTATAAAACGAAAAAATACGACCATACCGACTAATTTTTTTAAATTTTTTAGGCAGTTTATATATTACTTTTGAAAGTACCGAGATATTTAAAAAAACAAGTAATAATAATACAGCTAATAATGCAATAATTAAAATTAATCCCCATAAATAATAAGCCGGATTCTGATCGATAAAAATATATTTTTTAGCAAAAAAAACAAAACCAATAGATCCGGCAATAATAGTTACCATTAGTTGACTCATACTTCCTAACATTGTAATAAGTACCCCTTCCCAACGACTTGCTTTTTCCAAAACAAATACTCTGCCGGCATATTCTCCAATTCTATTGGGTGTAAATATACTTACCGTAATACCAGACAAAACAGCTACTAATGATTTAAAAAAAGGAACTTTTTCAATTTTACGGATTAAAAATCTCCATTTAATGGTCTCTAATGTCCAATTTAATAACATTAAAATAAGCACTCCTCCTAAGGGTTTAATAAATGAACGATGGTACAGGTTTTGAGTAAACAACTGTAGCATTTCATCTATATTTTCCTTTACTATTAATCGTCTATATATAAAACCAAAAGCCAGAATAATTATAGTGATTTTAATAATTAGACTATAAATTTTAATTATTTTTGTTTTCTTAATCATTCATTTATATTAATGTCGGAACGAATTATTTTAGGAATAGATCCCGGAACAAATATATTAGGTTATGGAATAATTTTTTCCAAAGATAATTCAATTCGTTTAATTAAGATGGATGTTATCAATCTTTCTAAAATTGATAGTCAGGCATTAAAATTAAAAAATATTTTCGAATCTTGTTTAGCAATAATTGATGAATATAAACCCGACGAACTTTCTATTGAAGCTCCCTTTTTTGGAAAAAATGTTCAGTCGATGCTTAAATTAGGCAGAGCACAAGGGGTAGCAATAGCTGCGGCTTTATATCGATCTGTACCTATTTTTGAATATTCACCCCGAAAGATTAAACAGTCAATTACCGGCAAAGGGAATTCATCCAAAGAACAAGTAGCTGCAATGTTATACGGTTTATTGAAAATTAAAGAAGCTCCAAAATACTTAGATGCAACAGATGGTTTGGCTGCCGCGGTATGTCATTGTTTTCAAAATACCCATATTGTTAAAGGGAAAAGCTATACCGGATGGAAATCTTTTTTATCTGAAAATCCGGATCGTTTAATGAAAAATAAATCTTAAAGTGCTTTTGCAATTTTTTGAGCAATTTCAATAAATTCCTCTTTTGCTAATTTAAGTTTAGGTTTACTGAAATCGATATCTAAGCCCCCATTGATAGGGATTAAATGAATGTGTGCATGAGGTACTTCCAACCCAATAACTGCTACGCCAACCTTTTTACAGTTAATTGTTTTTTTAATGGCTTTTGCAATTTTTTTAGCAAATACGAACAGTTCTTTGTATAATTCATCCTCTAAATCAAAAAGATTATCAATCTCTTTTTTTGGCACAACCAAAACATGCCCTTTTGCTAGGGGGTTTATGTCTAAAAAAGCATAACAATAATCGTTTTCTGCTACTTTATAAGAAGGAATTTCTTCTTGAATAATTTTAGTAAAAATAGATGCCATAATAATTATCTGTTTACTTCAATAATTTCAAAATTAATAATACCTGCCGGCACTTGTATTTCTACTTTATCTTTTACTTTTTTCCCAAGTAATCCTTTTGCAATAGGTGAAGTAACCGATATTTTACCATCTTTTAAATTGGCTTCACTTTCCGGTACAATCGTGTATGAAATGGTGGTATTATTTTTAAGGTTTTTTAATTTTACTTTCGATAAAATTAAAATTTTTGAATTATCTAATTTCGATTCATCTATTATTTTTGCGTTGCTAATTAACTCTTCCATTTTAGAAATTTTCAATTCTAGCATCGATTGTGCATTTTTCGCTGCATCATATTCTGCATTTTCCGACAAATCACCTTTATCACGGGCTTCAGCAATCTGTTGAGAAATGGAAGGTCGTTCAATTGATTTTAATTTATTAAGGTCATCTTTTAACTTATCTAATCCTTCTTTCGTGTAATATTGAATCTCTGCCATAATAATAATTTATTAAAAAAATTGATTTTACTGTTATTTATTAAGATAAAAAATCCCGTAAATTCGGGACTTTGCAATAAGAAGAAAATTAATTAATTTTTTTACTTACGGGTTATTCTAAAATTATTTGCTTTTTTAGAAGATATTTAAGAATCCTTAAGCGTATAAAGGTTTTCATAAACCTATTCATGAATAATTCAATAGTTATATTATGTAATGCGTGTTGCATGATTCCCATTTTTTAAAAAAGTGTATAAAATTAAGCATAAAATTATAAATAGCCAAATTATTAAGAAATGTTAATTTGTTTAAATTAACATAATATACTGAAAATAAATTATTTATAAAATTATTCTACCTTGGAATACCCCTTTAAACGTGCTTTAATTTTTTTTATTAAACCATCTTTTTAGAAAAAAAACTTTTTCTCTTTTAGAGAAATCTTTTGATTTTCGAAGTGTTTCTTTCATTTTTTTTCTGGTTTCTTTGGTTTGGCTTTTATGATGCCGTTTTATTGCATTTTGGTAATTATTTAGGGCTTCTTCGTCTTTTTTTATTTTAGCTTTTTCTACTTTTTTAGCTCTTTTTTTTGCATTCCCTTGTGCATTCACACTCATAAAAAGAGGGAAACAACAAATAAGTAAAAAAATTATTTTTTTTGAGATTTTCATACCATAACTATTCTTTACAAAAATAAAACTATTTTAAATATGTTTTATTGTTTCTAATAATATGTTTTTTAGCAATTCTTTTCATAAATTTGTTTACTTATTATTTATTTATGAAGAAGTATAAAATTATTTATTTTTCTTTTCTTTTAAGCATTATTTTGGCAGTTATTCCTCAGTGCAAAAAAGATGTTGAAGATGAAATTCCTTATGCATATGTTAATTTTTATATTAATTTAAACTCTACTCAGTATATTGAATTAAATAATATTGGAAGTTATGCATATTTAACTGGTGGTGTTCGTGGTATAATTATTTACCGACGTTCTGTTGAAGAATTTAAAGCATTTGAACGAAATTGCCCGTATCAACCATATAACACCTGTGCCGATATACGTGTTGACCCCTCGAGTATTATGGCAGTAGATAGCTGTTGTGGTTCTCAATTTTTATTATTAGATGGTTCTATCATAAAAGGCCCTGCTACGCGTTTATTAAAACAATATAGAACAAATTTCGACGGAACGACCTTACATGTTTATAATTAAAAAAACCCTTGATAATTATTCAAGGGTTTTTTTAGATGTACGGGTTTATTTTTAGTATCTATAATGTTCTGGTTTGTAAGGACCATCAACCGAAACCCCTAAATAGTCGGCTTGTGTTTTGCTAAGTTTAGTCAATTTTACTCCAATTTTTTCTAGATGTAAGCGAGCTACTTCTTCATCGAGGTATTTGGGTAAACGATACACCTTTTTTTCATATTTATTTCTATTTTCCCATAAATCTATTTGTGCAAGCGTTTGATTAGTAAAAGAATTACTCATAACAAAAGAAGGATGTCCGGTTGCACAACCTAAATTTACCAATCTTCCTTCTGCTAATAAGAATATTTCATGTCCGTCGGGGAAAATATATTTATCTACCTGCGGTTTAATAGTCACCTTTTTAATCTTCGGGAAATGTTCTAATTTTTCTACTTGAATTTCGTTATCGAAATGGCCAATATTACATACAATAGACTGATCTTTCATGGCAGCCATATGCTCAATAGTAATAACATCTTTATTTCCGGTTGTAGTTACATAAATATTTCCTTCGGGCAACGCATTTTCAATTGTTGTAATTTCGAATCCTTCCATGGCTGCTTGTAATGCACAAATAGGATCTATTTCAGTCACAATAACTCTTGCACCATAGGAGCGCATCGATTTAGCACAACCTTTACCCACATCTCCATATCCTAAAACAACAACTACTTTTCCGGCAAGCATTACATCTGTAGCACGTTTAATACCATCGGCTAAAGATTCGCGACATCCGTAAAGATTATCAAATTTAGATTTCGTAACAGAATCATTTACATTAATAGCAGGTATTAATAATTCCCCTTTTTCCATCATCTGATATAAGCGGTGAACGCCTGTTGTGGTTTCTTCGGAAACCCCTTTCCATTCTGCAACTGTACGATGCCATCTGGTGGTATCTTCTTCATATGTTTCTTTCAGTGTTTGAAAAATAACAGCTTCTTCCGGATTCGAGGGTTTTGCTTTTAAAAGTTCGGGATTATTTTCAACAGCAAAGCCTTTATGTATAAGCAAGGTAGCATCGCCACCATCATCAACAATTAGTTGAGGTCCTTTATTTCCGGGAAATGTTAACGCCATTTTAGTGCACCACCAATATTCTTCGAGTGATTCGCCTTTCCATGCAAAAACAGGAACTCCTCTTTCGGCAATAGCCGCTGCCGCATGATCTTGTGTTGAAAAAATATTACAGCTAGCCCAACGAACATCTGCGCCTAATTCTGTGAGTGTTTCTATTAATACAGCGGTTTGAATGGTCATGTGTAATGATCCAGAGATACGAACCCCTTTTAATGGTTTTTCTTTACCGAATTTTTCGCGTAATGCCATTAATCCCGGCATTTCTTTTTCAGCTATTTCTATTTCTTTTCTACCCCAATCGGCTAATTTTATATCAGCAATTTTGAATTTTAGTTCATTCACTTCTAGTGTTTTTCCCATTTTTTTAAAATTTAAGATTGCAAAGATAATAATTTATTATTTAATTATTAATTATTGCAATACAACCTATGTTTAATTCATTTATATTGGGTTCTATTCCATTTTTATTTATTTAATATTTTAACTTTGCTCTAGAAACTTATATAATGGGCTTATTTTTAAAAGAAACAAATAATCAGTTTACTCTTGGTTTGTGGGAAATAAATGAAACCATCGAAGATTTATTGTCGAAAATTAATCTTAATAAGGAAGAGAAAATAATCTTCGAACGTTTTAATAACGATACAAGGAAACTTCATTGGCTTAGTTATCGAAATTTACTACAGGAATTAATCCCTACAAAAGCATATTCTCATGTAAACTACGATGAATTTGGGAAACCTTATCTTCATGCGAACCAGTATCATTTATCGGTTTCTCATTCGGGCATATATTCGGCAGCCATTATCAGTCGTGATTTTCCCGTTGGAATAGACATAGAGAAAACACATCCTAAAATTGAAAAAGTAGTATATAAATTTCTTTCTCAAGAAGAAATTAGTCATATTGGCGAATTAAATCGGCTCGAAAAATTTTATATTTGTTGGGGAGCAAAAGAGTCTCTTTACAAAATATATGGAAAGAAAAATTTAATGTTTCAAGAGCATATTCTTTTACATCCTTTCAATTATCAGAAAAAAGGGATATTCACAGGACAAATCAAGATTGGCGACTTTAATAAAGAATATCCTATTTATTACGAAATGTTGAATGATTATATGTTGGTTTATGCTGTTGGGATTTAATATTAATTTATATTTGTATCTATAAACAAAATTTGATATCATGAATATTTATTCCGGTTTTACAAAAAAAGGAAAAACTAAAAAGAAATTTGCTGTATT
>Ga0208196_1002649_pt1 | contig 16197 bp, 11 predicted proteins | sample AD_JPNNA7_MetaG_FD_184443 | JGI IMG/M metagenome (GOLD analysis project Ga0208196, IMG submission 184443) | Active sludge microbial communities of municipal wastewater-treating anaerobic digesters from Japan - AD_JPNNA7_MetaG (SPAdes) (version 2) | ecosystem: Engineered > Bioreactor > Anaerobic...
GGGGTTCATCGGCTCTCATCTCGCAGAGGCCCTGTTGGCCCAGGGGTGGGAGGTGACCGTCATTGATAATCTTTCGACGGGGTGCTTCGATAACATTCAGCATCTCGTGGCCAATCCTCATTTCAAGCCGGTGATTGATACCATTACCCACGAGGTGGTGCTTGACCGTCTTGCCGGGGAGTGCGATGTGATTTTCCATCTGGCCGCGGCGGTGGGGGTGGAGCTGATCGTGCACAATCCCGTTCACGTCATTGAGACCAATGTCCTGGGGACGCACGCCGTCTTACAGGCCGCGGCGCGTTATCGCAAAAAGGTGCTCATTGCTTCGACCTCGGAGATTTACGGCAAGAGCGACAAAGTCCCCTTCAGCGAGGATGCGGATCGCGTGCTGGGGCCGACGACCAAGGCCCGCTGGAGTTACTCCGATTCCAAGGCCGTGGATGAGTTCCTGGGACTGGCGTATCAGCGTCAGATGGACCTGCCGGTGGTGATTTTCCGGCTGTTCAACACGATCGGGCCGCGCCAGACAGGACAATATGGGATGGTGGTGCCGCGCTTCGTCCGGCAGGCGCTCAAGGGGGGGCCGATTACCGTGTACGGCAACGGCAGTCAGACGCGGTGTTTCTGCAACGTGCAGGACACGGTCCGCGCGCTGCTGTCGCTGGCGGAAACCCCTCAAGCCGTGGGGCAGGTTTTCAACGTGGGGACGATGGAAGAGGTGACGATCCTGGATCTCGCGCAACAGGTGTGGGAGGTCGTGTTACGCTGCGTCCCCGAGGTGCGGGCGCCTGCGGAGCGGGTGGTCTTCATCCCCTACGATCAGGCCTACGAACCCGGCTTCGAGGACATGCAACGGCGTGTGCCCGACATCAACCGCATCAAGGCGCTGACCGGCTGGGAGCCTCGTGTCCCCCTGTTGCAGACCCTGGAGCAGGTCGTCACGCACATGGCGCAGGCAGCGGCCAAGGAGGCCCTTTCAGAGCGTCGGACTTCTTGAACGTGGAAACGTGTGAAGGCGCGAACGTGGAAACGTAAGGGATTCGCTGATTCGCCTATTTGCCGAGGAGAAAAAGGGGATGGGACATTATCTGGTAACGGGCGGTGCCGGGTTTATCGGCTCGCATATCGTGGATGAATTGGTGCGCCGCGGCGAGACGGTGCGGGTGCTGGACAATTTCTTCAGTGGCCGCCGGGAGAATATCGCGCAGCATCGCGGGCGCATTGAGGTGGTGGAGGGCGACCTGCGTGACCTGGAGACGGTCCGCCGCGCTGTCGCGGGGATGGAGTATGTGCTGCATTTGGGAGCCATTGCGTCGGTGCCGCGCTCGGTGGCGGCGCCGCTGGCGTCGCACGAGGCCAATGCGACGGGCACGCTTCACGTGCTGCTCGCGGCGCGCGACGCGGGGGTGCGACGGGTCGTCTATTCCTCTTCCTCATCGGTGTACGGCAACGGGCCGACGTTGCCCAAGCATGAGGCCATGGCGCCGCAGCCGCTTTCTCCTTACGCTGTCTCGAAGCTGGCCGGAGAGCAATACTGCATGGCTTTCCATGAGGTCTACGGCCTGCCGACCGTCGGGCTGCGCTATTTCAACGTCTTCGGGCCGCGGCAGGATCCCACCTCGGAATATGCGGCGGTCATTCCCCGCTTCATCACCGCCATGCTGCAGGGCCACTCGCCCATCATCTACGGCGATGGGTTGCAGTCGCGGGACTTCACCTACGTGGCCAACGTGGTTGCCGCGAACCTGCTCGCTTGTGAGCGTGATAGCGCCATGGGTCAGGTGATGAATGTGGCGCTCGGCGAACGCATCACGTTGTTGGAACTGGTCGAAGATTTGAACAGCATTTTGGGGACGCAGTTGGCTCCGCGATTTGAGGCGGAACGTCCTGGTGATGTCAAACACTCCCAGGCGGACACCTCGCGCGTGAAGGCCGTGTTGGGTTTTGAGCAGCGTGTAGATTTCCGCAGTGGGTTGCGTGAGACGGTGCAGTGGTTCCGTGAAGCGAGCATGAAGTAGTTGCGGGAGCACTTCTCGCTGGGGCAGATGAGGCGTTTCGAATCGAGTTGTGGGGTTGAAGGAGGAAGTACAATGCAGCCAAAAGATCTTATCGGCACTACGATGGGGCAATACCAGATTCTCGACGAACTGGGACGCGGCGGAATGGCCGTGGTTTACAAGGCGTGGCAACCTTCCTTGCGCCGCTATGTGGCGTTGAAAGTCCTGCTGCCTTATCTGGGAGGTGATCTAGAGTTCATTCAGCGCTTTCAGCAAGAGGCGATCGTGGCTGCCAACTTGAGCCACCCTCACATCGTGACCATTTACGAGGTGGGCCAGCAGGAAGGCTACATTTTCATCGCCATGGAGTATGTTGAGGGCAAGTCGCTGGAGCAGGTGGTCCTTGATCAGGGCGCCTTGCCGTTGGAGCGGGCGATTCGGATCCTGCGGCAGGTAGCGGAGGCATTGGATTATGCGCACAAACGGCGCTTTCTGCACCGCGACATCAAACCGGCGAATATCCTGCTCGCGGAAAACGACCGGGTCGTGATTACAGATTTCGGCATCGCGAAGGCCCTCGAGGGGTCGGGTGCGACCGCGCGGCTCACCGCGAGCGGCACAGTGCTGGGAACGCCGGCGTACATGTCGCCGGAACAGATTCAGGGGTTGCCGGTAGATCACCGCAGTGATCTTTATGCGCTGGGGATTGTGGCGTATGAGATGTTGAGCGGACAGGTACCCTTCGATGGGACTACGACGGCGCTCCTGTACGCGCAGGTCAATAATCCGCCGCCCGCCATTTCCCGCCTGACGCCGGGGCTGCCCGCGCATGTGGAATGGGTCATCTCGCGGATGCTGGCCAAGCAACCTGAGGAACGCTTCATGACTGCCGGCGAGTTTGTCGAGGCGCTGGCGGGGGGCGCTGGTGTGACGGCCATGCCGGCTCCCGTCAGTTCGCCGAGGCCGACTCCGGCCCCGCGGGGCGGTACGGCGGTCATGCCGCCGGGAGCTGGCGTCCCGCCGCAGTCTTACGTTCCTCCCACATCTTCCCCGGCGCCGCAGGCCTATGGGGCGCCCCCCGGAGGTTTGCCAGTCGGGAACTCGCCGGCGGGATATGGCTATCCGTCCACACAGGCGGCGCCGCCGGCCTATGGGACGCCCCCTGGGGGCCTGCCGGTCGGGAACTCGCCGGCGGGATATGGCTATCCGTCCACACAGGCGGCGCCGTCGCCAGCTGCGCCAGCGTATGGCTATCCGCAGCCGGGGTACTCAACGGGAGCGCCGGCCTGGCCTGAGGCTGCTCCCGCGAAACCGAAGCGCGCTGCGTGGCCCTGGCTGGTGGGCGGCGGCCTGGTCCTGGTGATTGTGGCCGCTGCGGCAGTGTTGGGGTATCTGCTTTTGGGAAGAGAGAGGCCTCCTGAAAAGACTGCGGCTGGAAGCCAAGAAATCTTTAGAAATCAAATTGCATTTGTTTCTGAACGCGAGGGGAGTGCCGATATTTTTGTCATCAATAGTGATGGCAGCGGGTTGCAAAGCTTGACAAGTGGAATGGCTGCTGATTATTATCCGCGTTGGTCGCCTGATGGTCAGCGACTTAGTTTACATTCTTATCCACCTGGGATAAAAGCTGGGGAAGGCGATGCACAGCTCTATTTGATTGACTTGAATACAGGCAATCGGACCTTGTTAGATACGACAATTACGAATGCTAAATTCGCAGATTGGTCACCAGAAGGTGAAGCTATGGTTTTCAGTGGTGAAAAGGAGGGGGACTGGGATCTATATGTTTACATTCCCGACACGGGCAGCTTGCGCCATCTTTCCCAAGGGGCAGCAGATGATTACTTTCCAGATTGGTCGCCGGATGGTCAAAAAATTGTCTTTGTGCGTGATGATGAAGAGGGCGAAAGGGAAATTTATATAGTTAGTGCCGATGGACTTGAGGTTCAAAACCTTACAAATCATCCGGGGTGGGATACCTACCCCGATTGGTCGCCCGATGGGCAACAAATCGCATTTGCTTCCCGACGGAGTGACAATATTGAAATTTTCCTCATGGCGAGTGACGGGAGCAACATCCGTCAATTGACAAGCACACCTGGTTATAACAATAGCGAACCGCATTGGAGCCCTGATGGTAAAAAGATTGTTTTTGTCTCTGAGAGGGATGGCAATTCAGAGATCTATGTGATGGATGCGGATGGTGCTAATCCAATACGTTTGACAAATAGTGAGCAGCCTGATTATAATCCGCATTGGCGTTAGTACTTTGTCAAACATCAATTGAGGGGTAAATTCTGTCCGCCGTAATCCGACCCGGGCGCGTCTCACCCCTATATGTATGGGCAGCAGATTGATAGATTACCACATATAGGGAAAACCCGCCTCGGGGTTTTCTTAGCGAACTGACCTCTACCCATCAAATCAGCCTTGACAAGGTACTAGCACGTTGTTGTTGTGGCGACAAAGAGATTCCTAGATCAGATGATTTTTAAAAGCAGGATCAAGATTGTCAATTGGCGATATGTGATAGGCGGGCTTTTTGTTGTTGGACTTTTGTTGAAATGCCCTTTTGTCGTTGGTCATACATTATCTAATGTTGCCATGTTGCATCTTGGCAATGTTTTGGATTCTGAATCTCGCAGTTTGTCTCCTTCAGAAAGTGAATTTATAGAATCGTTATTCAATAATTCTGCGAATATCAACCCTTCTGCGCTATCACCACGTTGGGGACTACTCCGTTTAGCCCTGCTGCGTAATGACAGAAATAAAGTTGTCGCCTACGCACAGCAACTTATTCCATGGAGCTCTCAGCATGCATTGGTGTACATGGACTTACTGGAAGCCCTTGTCGCAGTGCAAGCATATGAGGAAGTGGTTCATGTCTATGATGCGGTTCCTCCACCTGTATTTACACCTCAAGTAGCAGATATGGTTGCTTTAGCGCTTTTGTGTGGGGATTCCACTGAGGCATTTCTTCGAGTTTTTACGTTACGGTCGGACGATTTGTGGGCGAATTATCGGCTATATCAAAGATCTAGCCAGGTTTCCGATGAATTCGGTGTCGAACAGGCAATTAGCCGATTGCGTTACTTTTCACAAACGGCTATTATGCCTTTTGATCCGTTACTAAATTACACTTTTGGCATTTTAGTCCCTTTGTTAAAAGATGAAGTATGGAGTCAACACACAGCGCTCGCGGTTGCACGTGTGTGGATCTGGCAGCGAGGCGGATTGCCTGGTTTGGAGCAAGTGCTGTCGGATTTAATCATGTATTATCCAGAGGCCCCTGCTTGGCAATTCCTGCTGGGTGAATTCTATCATCGTCAGGGGAAACTAGAGCTGGCAATTAACAGCTATAAAAAGACTTTGCTTCTCGATGATAACTATGATCAGGCCCGCCTGCGTTTAGGGATTATTTATGAAGAGCTTTTTAGTAGTTACGGATTGCAAGAAAACCTACGACAATCTATTAATTCGTATACGCAATATTATCAACGTAATCCAGAGGACTTGCTGGTCATATATCATCTCCAAAAGATTTGTGCTCAGTTTGATTCGCTGAACATAACAAGTATTGATACCTTCGGGCCTAAAGATGGGCGTTGTTTCTTAGATGTTGCGATGCTTCATGAAGCTTTGGCATCACGTACTGATAACAAACGTATTGCGGCTACACTATTTCAGCTTCCAACAGAAGCTATTTCTCTGGGGCCAGATCTGGTGAACAATGGTGATTTTGAGGTTCGGCAGGAAGATAATTTCCCGGGGTGGATTTGGTCAGATATGTTTAATCGTGCTCCATTCAACGCTGCTAATTTCATTGGAGGGCAAGATGACTTAATCTCGTTGAGAGGTGATCACTATGCACGAATCGAAGGACTATGGGTGCAGTTTGACGGAGCAAAGAGTCGGGCACGGGCCGGATTTTGGCAACGGAGGAATCCAAAGGATTCTCAACGGGAGATCGTCCTTTTCCCAGATAGACCTTATTTAGTCAGTTTATATTATCGCACAAGCAATTTGTCGAACGATGCCATTGCAACAATCTGGGTTTCTGATGACCCTGCGTTGTTATGGGCCAATGACTATCGCTTGCCATCAACAGATGGGGATTGGCGCCATTTTGTAGCGGTAGGCTGGAACCGCACAGGGGGTGAGGCAAGGATCGAGCCATTAGTTCGATTGTTTGGTGTTGGGCAAGTGGAGTATGATGCCTTACAGATCATGCCCGTTACTGTCGGAAAGGGCGTTGTGATTGAACCAGTGGACACGCTTTTTTTTACCTCAGGCGCTCCCAGTTAACAAGACGGGCCTCACACCAATGAAATTCTTTACAGCTATGGCTGCTCGTTTTACAAAGTGGTTTTATTTTCTCTGGAAAAATCCCCATGTCCGCAATCAAGAAGGGAAATTTGCATCCCCGTGGTTACAAGCCTCGGTGTTGGTGATCGGACTTTCTATTTTAGGAAAAATATTGGGTCTATTACGTGAGCTGGAGACAGCACGGTTATTTGGCGTGGGCGCAGAAATGGATGCGTTTATTGCTGCATCTACATTGTTATTTTTTGTTGCGCGCATGCTATCTGATAGTTTTCTCGTCGCTATTCCACGTTTGATGGGCCGCTATGTACATAAACAATCTGAGGTTTACCAAGGTGATTTATTACGGACGCTGTTGTTTATTATTGTAATTGTGACTGTGCTGGCATGGTTGATATTACCATATTTGGTGCCAGCTTTTTTTAAGGGTTTGCCGCAACAAGGGCGGCAGTTGGCCGCACAAATTATTAGATATTTGTTACCTGCAATAGGTGCGTGGGCTGTTATTGGAACGTTTGGAGGGATTCTTAATTTTCAACGGCGTTATGGCGGCTATCAGCTAGCTCTGGTGGTGTCTAATATAGGTTTTTTAATCACTTTATGGTTCCTTGTACACCGTATGAAAATTGTTGCTTTAGCCTGGGCGTGGGATGTTGGACTGTGGCTGGGCACCCTTGCTGTTGTTTTGCCTTTGCGCCAACAGATCGGGCAAGTGAGAGTCTGGCAAGGTTGGGTTTCTCAGCGGCAAGTCTTGCGGGATTTGCTGGCAGGATGTGGCGGAGTGAGCTTGTGGTTTGTGCTGAATCAAATACCGGTGTGGATTGAGCGGTATTATGTGGCGCAATTGCCTGGTGGTTCCTTATCTGCCCTTGGATATGCTCAACGTTTGTTTCAGCTCCCACTTGAGATGGTAACTACTGTGATTATAAGCATCTGGGTTGGGCGCGTTGCAGCGATGCCTGCAAAGATGGCCTCGGACCAGACATTTCGTTTGATGAAGATTTTAGCTGGGATCACCTTTCCATTAGGACTATTGCTGGCATTTCTTGCACGCTTTTTAGTAACCGTGGTTTATGCCCGGGGGGCTTTTGATATGCAAGCAGTAGCGATGACAACAGGACCCTTTGCTATGTATGCTTTGGGGCTTGGTTTTCATACCCTTTCTGCCCTGTTAGTAAGAACATTTCAGGCTAGAGGGATGGTGCGTTATCCATTGTTTTTAGTGTTTGTCGATATTTTTTTGACGGCCTTGTTGGGTCATTATGCAGTGCAGAATGGATGGGGAATAATTGGGATTGCGGGAATAAATTCAGCAGTTGCTGGCATAAGAGTAGCCCTGTTAAATTTATTTGTTAGAAAAATCTCTTGAGATTCTGCCAGTTCCAGCTCAGCCTGTGAGTTTACACATGAGCGTTGCATACTTGATAATTTGCATAGTTTATTTGACCCTGGGGATAGGGGGAAGTCTCTTATTATACCATCGGGTTTTCTCGCCGCTCGGTATTTTAGGTGGTGTCTTTGGGATAGTTTCTATGCTATTGATTTTTCCTGTAGTACGATATGTTCCCCTCAATAATACCACGGTGGCGGTTTTGATAATAGTCATGTTGGCATTCTTTTTGGGGACTTTAGCAGCGATTTTCCCATGGCGTATGTCTCATAAAGCGGCAATGTGTAGATGGCAAAAAAACCTCAATATTCGTGAGGTCCGAGTGGCGCTTTTGTTTTCAAACCTGGTAGCTACATTAGGTCTGGCTCTTCAATGGTATTTTGTCATTAAGTTCTTTGGGGGAGCAACGGCTTTTGTAGCCCAAATCCCTTTGCTTTATGTTAGCCGGCTTGCTCAAGCACTTAAGATACCATCCTGGGCCGGTTATATGGCTTCCGTAGGCTTCGCAAGTATTTACTTGGCAGGCTACTATATCGGCGCTAAAGGCGATAATAGATTTCTCCCGCTTTGGTCTTGGGCCATCATTCTTGCCCACAGTCTGGCTACCATGGGTCGAGCATCAATAATCTGGGGTGGTTTATTGTTTTTGAATGGCATCATGTTATCCCAAATATTGATAGGGAAGCCTACTGTCTTGTCACATTCTATGCTCAGGCAGGGGATGCGTTTGGTCGTTTTGGGTGTTGTCCTCTTTGGATTGATGTTGGGAATTCGACAAATCAGAGCCGGAGGAGATAATTTCCAAGCCACTGCAGATAACATACGTGATTATAGTCTCCTTTGCCGCTCTGATGAGTCGGATTTTCTCTGCAATGCATTTCTCTCCAATTATGTATATTTAACCGGATCTGTACCTGCGCTGAGTCAGATACTTGATCGCGGCACGGGAATTCCAGAGAATTGGGGAATAAATACTTTCGGCTCCGTGTTTCGTAGGCTGGGAATGACCGTGCCACGGTATTTGGAGCCTGTAAATATCCCTTTTTCTTTCAACGTCTATACAGCAGTTGCTGATTGGTATTTGGATTTTGGGTGGATGGGGATTTTGATAGTTCCATTTATCATAGGTTTTGCTTCGAGCTTTCTATTTGAAAAGGCACTGAATAGAAATATAAGCACAAGCGCATTAGCAGTTCTATCTTTTCTGCTACTATGGTTGGAGTTTTCAGTGTTTTTCAGTTTGTCTAGCCAGGGTTTTTTCTGGATTGCTCTGATTTGGCTTTATGGATGGGGTATTTGGCTTGACCGAACTGTCAGAACTTAGCATAATATTACTCAACTATAATACGTTGGAGTTAGTGAAACGGTGTCTGAAACACCTCGATTCTATGGGTGCGTCTGATATTCTCATTGTTGATAATGCTTCGACAGATGGCAGCCGTGAATGGCTTCAAACGCTCCACGATGATCGAGTTCATTGCATATTTTCTTCTCGCAATCTTGGTTTTGCCGGGGGGTGTAATCTTGGTATTCAACGAGCGACTGGAAAATACATCTTGCTCTTGAACACTGACGCGTTTCCTGAATCCCAGGCGTTGGAGATCTTGGTGGCTTATTTAGAGCAGCATCCTGAAGTGGGCATTGTTGGTCCACAGCTGCTTTATCCTGATGGACGTTGGCAACGCAGTACAGGTCGCGTGCCAGCACCTTTTTCATCCTTCTTAGATACTATAGGAATTACTTCCTTAGCGCATGTAGCTGCCGCTATCCTCTGGCCTTTGACTGGACGTTGGTGGACCTCGTGCGAAGTGGAATATGTAGACGGTGCCTGCATGCTGATTCGCCATGACGTCGTAGATCAGATTGGCGATTTGGATGAGAGTTTTTTCTTCTTTGTCGAGGACGCTGAGTATTGTGCTCGCGCCCGGCAACACGGATGGAAAGTGGTATATGTTCCTCAAAGCCACGTCATTCATTTTCGTGGAAGCAGTTCGGCGCGAAAGAACTATGAGAAAACGGTCAAACTGCGGGCGCTTTCCGAGAAGCGGTTTATCCTGAAAAATCAGAGTGAGAAAGCTTTACACTGGCTAGTTTTCTGGCGTCGAGTGAACTTTTACTGGCGTATGTGGTTAGCACAACTGCTCAGGCAACAGGGGCGCTACCAGCGTTATCAAACTGCTTACCAGGTTTATGCGGAGCTATTGCATGCAGATTGCAATGATTGATCTGTTGGCGCAAACACCCTTCTATGATCGGGCGTTAGCCGAGGCTCTCGTGCCTCTGGTAGACCGTTTAACATTATATACGACACGGTTTCATTATGAGCCGAATTACTTTAAGTCTGTAGAGTTCGTGGGCTCGCGGGGACTTTTGGACCTGTCGGGAACGATGTTGAGGCGCGGGTATCTGTTGCGACGAACCATGCGGCTGTTAGAGTACCTTCTCAATTGGCAGATATTGCTCAGGCGATTTCAGGCTTCGCCGCCAGATGTGATACATATTCAGTGGGTGCATTTCTTGCGTGCCCCCAGGTTATTGAGCGAAATGCATCATATAGAGCATTTACGTGCGTTGAATATCCCAGTTATCTATACCATGCATAATTTCCTTCCTCACGATTCCAATTGTGAAGTTGTAGCCATCTATCAACAGCTATACCATAGTGTTAGCTATTTGATTGTCCATACTCGTACTGATCAACAGCGGGCGCTGACCATGGGGATATCAGATAGAAAAATAGCACTCATTCCCCACGGGCCATTATTTGCGGACCAATTTGGGCTTACATGGACACAGGCCCGAAAGAGACTCCAGATAAGCTCCAACACGGTCATGCTTCTGATGTTAGGAGTTGTCCGTCCTTACAAGGGTGTTGAAGAAACATTGTATGCTTTAGCACAATTAGTAGAGGAGTATCCAGAGATTTGCTTGTGGGTTGTGGGAAATGCACTGGATAAGACCTACGCGCGATATCTTCAGCAGTTGACTGTTAAGCTAGGGCTTCAACATCATGTCCGATGGCAACTGAGTTATGTCCCTTCTGCAGCCATTGGCCAGTTTCATGCTGCAGCTGATGTAGTCTTGTTCCCTTATCGGAATATCTCCCAGAGTGGTGCTTTTCTTACTGCCGCGGCTTTGGGCAAATGTACCTTGAGTACTCGCACCGGTGGTCTGGCTGAAATCATTCGGGATGGGGAAAACGGCATTCAGATTGCAGCCGCTGAACCCGGCGCCATCGCAGAGGGTATCCGACGTTGTCTTGCCCTATCGGCTGAGCAGCGGGAAAGCATAGGGTTACAATTGCGTGATGAGATAAATCATCTTTATAGCTGGGAGTATATTGCACAAGAGACTGCCTCATTATACGCAAAAGCGAGGGGCTAGTGCTACGACGGTACTTTTCAATAATCTTACTGGCGTCAATTTTAGTGGTTTTGGTGGGGCCGTATGGTCGTGTCGCATCTGCTGTTCCTCCGCGGTTAGTGATTCAGCCAACAGGGCCCGTTGTAACCTCCCCTTTAATTGAAGTTCAATTGGACGCTGGTGACCTGTTTCCAGTAGAGATGGCTTTTCAGCATGATGATCAGCCATTTTCATCTTGGGAACCTTATCGAGCTACTCGTCAATGGTTGGTGGAAGGCCCGGAACAAACTTACAATGCCTACCTGCAAGATTTAAATGCGGGTGACTCTTTTAGCACTTGGGATAATGAATATGGCACATTGGCCTGGGGAGAAAGTTTCATTCTTGAGAGTTTCTTGAATATGTATGAGGCAACGGGGGACGATTTCTACCTGGAGCAGTTTGTGAAACACGCTCAAGCGGTAATTGCGCAAGGTGATGACCACGCTGGACGGTTGGATTATCGAGGGCAGGTATTACCTGGATGGGGTACATCTGGGCCGGTCACGGTTGCACAGCTCACTTTACCTGATCCTGAGGGACAGCCTGCGTTAGAGATAAATGGCCGCTCATTTCTCAAACAAAACCAGGTTGCCATACGCCTGACCTGTTCGGATATGATAACAGGTACGTTGTGGACCCTAAAGGTGCATCGCAGTATGACGGGACGGATGGGGTTGGTGTTGGGAGATCCCGACCCTTTGGCAACCGCTCCAAGTTGGAATCTCGAATCTTCCCCAGATATACTTTACCCTGGTGATGTTATAGCCTACGACACCTATTACCCGTGGTTCCGAATTGCGGAAATTCGCCTTTATGGTGTAGAAGGTGAGTTTCAAACGGATGATTTTGAGTTATACACGGCCATGCATGCTGAGGCAGGAGAATACCGACCTGTTACAACCTTTACCTTGAGTTCGGCCGTTTATGATGGTATTCCTACGTTGGCATTTAAGAATTTGATGGAATGGGGGCGTTATTGGAAAGTGCGTTATGTCGGTGCCTCACCGATAACACTTCAAGCGGAACCTGGAGCATTCATACGTGTCTATGAAGTGGGATTGCCATCAGTATCAGAGCATTTTACTGCCACGACTATGGAATCACTGAAATCTTTGGTCGAGCAGCAATCCGATTTAGTGCGACTACGGATTATAGATGACCGGTTGCCTTCGGAATCTTTATCCTGGAGTTTTTTGGCCCCGCTGCGCTATCAGATGGCACTACATACCGGGCTGATTACGTACCCATTGTTGCGTTTTGTGTTACTGGTTAAACAAAAAAACTTTATTAAATGGAGTAAAATTGCTGATGAGATTTTTATATATGCGAAGGCTGCTGTGGACGGCCATCATGATGAATGGCGTGATGTCAGTGCGACCCAGGGATATTACATTTATCGTGCAGATGCACCTGTCTGGAGCAATGGTGTGAATTTGCCCTTCAATCAACAGGCCGCAATTGGCAAGAGTCTGATCTTATTGTGTGAATTAACCTCCGAAGAAGTTTATTGTACTCATGCCACACAACTGGCCCAAGTTTTCCGTGACGGCCTTCAGTACGATCCCATCACCGATTCCTATCAGTGGCATTATTGGTTTGGGGCAGGTTATACAGGATGGGAAAATGTGACGAGCCGTTACATTCCCACTTATCCAGGTTTTAAGGCGCCGGAGGCCATTTTCTATGCCTCACTCGATAGTGAATTTGCTCAGTTGGCATATCGTCATAGAATGGTCTTCTCATACTACGATATGCTGCGTTTGGCTAACACTTTCTTGCATAGTTTGACCACTGACGATGGCCGCCTGCATTGCTATGTCGCAAACCTTGACGGAAATGTTGCCCTATCGGCACAACCCATTGATATCCTTGATCCTACATTTTCTTCTGATAATAGGGATTTTGCACTCGAGGATTGTATTTACGATGACAAGATGACAGCCACAGAATTTTTGGGTCTTACCGAGTCATCCCCGGCCATTTACCAGCGTGTTGAAGTTATAAATCCCTTTCCACCTTCTTGGAAGAATAGTGGCCGTGCCCCGTATGGTCTGTCGCGAATGATAGATTATGCTACATGGCGATTGACGCCAAAGCCTGGACCTCACCGTTTATGTGTACAAGTTCGCGATGCACAAGGCGTGACCAGTGGTCCTTGGTGTACACAAGTATCGCTTAAGCGATGGCAAATTTATTTTCCGTTTGTTGCACGGGAAACAATAACACCCTAGGTATCTTGCTGTGAGAATCCTGTATCTTCATCAGTATTTCAACACCCCGCAAATGTCTGGTGGGACACGCTCATATGAAATGGCGCGTCGCCTGGTTGCATGGGGCCACGAGGTACACATGATCACCTCGTGGCGTGAGGGTAAGGGGCTTCATCATCAGGGTTGGTACGAGACTAATGAAGAGGGTATTCATGTTTATTGGCTGCCCGTTCCTTATGCTAATGCTATGCCCTATTGGGATCGAATGCGGGCGTTTCTCAAATTTGCCTTCGGAGCAACACTTAAGGCTGCCGCTCTTCCAGTAGATATTGTCTTTGCCACCAGCACTCCGCTGACCATTGCGGTACCTGCTGTTTATGCGGCACGGCGACAAAAAGTCCCTATGGTATTTGAAGTCCGTGATTTGTGGCCAGAGATTCCTATTGCAATAGGGGCATTGAAAGGACGCATTGCAATTGAGGCGAGTCTTTGGCTCGAACGTTGGGCGTATCGCCATGCGGCAAATATTATTGCTCTCTCGCCGGGAATGAAGACAGGTATTATTCGCACTGGCTACCCAGAAAATAAAGTCCACGTTATTCCCAATGGTGCCGACTTGGAACTGTTCACCGTTCCGTTGACCGTCGAGCAAGAATTCCGGCGGCGTTTTGAGTGGCTGCAAGATCGTCCTTTGGTCGTCTATACCGGTGCATTGGGCATGATGAATGGTGTGGAGTATCTGGCGTACCTGGCAGCTGCCACGCGCCTTCTGATGTCTGAAGCGCGTTTTCTGGTTGTTGGAAGTGGAAAAGAGTGGAATAAAGTTCGACAAATAGCTCACAATTTGGGTGTACTCAATCAGAATTTCTTTATGCTTGACTCCTTGCCTAAAATGGCAATCCCTGCTGTGCTCGCCGCCGCTAACATCGCTACTTCTTTGTTCATTGATTTACCTGAAATATGGGTTAATTCTGCCAATAAGTTCTTTGATGCGCTAGCATCCGGCACCCCCCTGGCCGTTAATTATCGTGGATGGCAGGCGGAACTCTTGGAAGAGTCGGGTGCCGGCCTGGTCCTGGATGTACAAGATGTGGAACAGTCTGCAGCTCGGCTGGTGGAAGCCTTGAAGAATCCAGCCTGGCTTGCGCAGGCTGGAAAAGCCGCCCGTGACTTGGCTGAAAAACGTTTTTCGCGGGATAAACTGGCACGGGATCTTGAAGCGATTCTTATAAGTACCATAGAGCAGTAAGCATGTACCCTTGTGCCGGCAAACGTCTGCTTGCTCTCACTATTTTGGTCTTATCCTAATGGCAATTACAGCATTATTTGCGTGTCCAGGCTCTGTTCAGCCGCGCGCCTGTGCATAGACGCCCCTCCGTCCTTTGTAAACTCCGGGCCACGCACGGCGCCCGTGCTGCTACGGAGCGCATCACGGCATTTGGGCGTTTCCTGCTCAGCACCAGCCTGGCAGAAGTCTATTTATGACGCGGAATATGGTGATCATGCTTCATTCTGATTGGATTCCAAGGCTATGTTTCTGACGGCGGGGAAAATTCTGTGGCGTGAGGGGATTCAGACGCCGGCCTACGCGATTGCTTCAGGCGTCCCTGGACGCGCTGCAGCGACAGCCGGCGCAAACCTGTGAGGCCTATGAGCGATCATCCCTTTCTGCGTTATTGGTGGCGCGGCGAGATTGTGGGATCCCCTGAGGCCCTCATCGGTTGGGGACGCGCCGCCGGGCTGCTGCCGCTGTTGAGCTGGCAGGCGCAGATGCGCGGCTGGCCTCTGCCGAATGGCTTCCTCGACGCCGCGCGTGCTGAGCGGTATGCAGAAATCGCGCGGCAACAGCTGGCCATGGAGCAGCTCCGGGCCCTGGCGACCCTGACGCGCGAACAGCACTTCACGCCTCTGGTGGTGAAAGGCCCGGTCATCGCGGAGGCCTACCCCGATCCGGCATGCCGCACTTACCACGACATTGACTTGCTGTTGCCCCTGGAACAGACAGAGCCGTTGATGGCCGCCCTGACGGCCCGCGAGTACCGCTTCACCGTCGGCGGCGACCGGGGAAATCACCTGCCTCCCCTCCATCCCGTGCGGCCAGGCTATGCCCTCGAAATTCATACGGCGCTCGGCCACGACCGTGGCACGGAACAGTTCACTTTTGCCGAATGTGCGCCGACCGCGCTGCCCTGGCCGCGATTCCCCGATCTGCTGACGCTCGACCCCGTCTTGCACGCTCTCTACCTGAGCCATCATCTGATCAATCACCATCAGATTTCTCTCGGCTTGATGCCGCTGGCCGACCTGTATTTCTGGACGCGCTCGTGGACCGGGGTCGCGTGGCGAACTCTGGCGGAGCAGGCCGCCGCGCGCGATCTCACACGCAGCGTCCGCCTGGCTCTGGCATTGACGGCTTGGTTTTGGGATGAACCCTGGCCCGCCTGGGTGCAGGAGCGCTTTCCCCCGCCCGAACCCCGGCTGCTTGAATTGGGCAAGCAGTTGACGCTCGGCGAGTTGGGGGGGCGGACCCCGCGAATCTGGCGCGACCTGCCGGAAAAAAGCCTGCGGGGCTGGTTCGCCTACGCGCGAATGGTGGCGCGCGGCAACCCGGCGATGCTCCAACGCCTGTCCCGACGCCAACGGCTGCTGTTTTACGCGCGACGCCCCTTCTCGCTCCTCAAATATCACGGTGCTACTCTCTGGCGCTTGCTGCGCCGCGATCGTCGCACACGGGAGCAGCTGGCGGCCCAGGAGACGCTCACCGACTGGTTGAACCCGGCGGGGAAAAGCTCATGAGCCTCCAAACGGTGGTGTACACGCTCGACCCGGCGGCCATAGATGCGGAACTCATCTGGCGGGCGGCGGCGGTGAT
>Ga0208196_1002658_pt1 | contig 16166 bp, 15 predicted proteins | sample AD_JPNNA7_MetaG_FD_184443 | JGI IMG/M metagenome (GOLD analysis project Ga0208196, IMG submission 184443) | Active sludge microbial communities of municipal wastewater-treating anaerobic digesters from Japan - AD_JPNNA7_MetaG (SPAdes) (version 2) | ecosystem: Engineered > Bioreactor > Anaerobic...
ACCCCACCGAGGCCCCCGCGAGGGAAAGGACCGCCATGCCCGGAAGGCGCCCCAACAGGCAGACCCCCAGCAGTTTCGTCAGCGACAGGGAGGAAAGTCCCGCCACGAAGCAAATGGCGTCGTCCGGCAGGGCGGGAAGGAGAAAGAGCATGAAGTAGCTGAAAAGCCCCCCGCCCTCGATGAGATAGCCGAACTTGGCGAAGAGCTTTTCTCCCACCACGCGGCGCACGAAGGGGCGCCCCAGCTTGCGGGAAAAGAGCATGGCGGCGCCGGAGCCCAGCATCAAGCCCCCCATGGTCATGGCCAGGCCGGGCCAGAAGCCGAAGAGAAATCCCCCCAGAAAGCCCGTGAGCTGCCCCGGAATGGGGGCAAAGAACACCTGGAGCACCTGGAGGCCCAAAAAGGCCCCGTGGCGCCAGGGGCCCAGCTGTTGAAAAGAGGCCACCAGGGCATCCTTGCCGCTCTCCAGGTCCGTGTCGGAAAGGTGCAAAAGAAAGTCCTGGGCCCCCGGGGGCAACAGGGGGCGCAGGAGCGCCAGCACCCCGAGGAGCACCCCGCTGAGGAGCGCCGCCGCCGCGATCACCGCCACCAAGGACCTCAGGCGCTTCAGAACCCCCCGAGGAACGAAACGCATTACCCTTCCCCCTTCCCCGCACCCCGGCGGGACGCCCTCCGGGCCAAAGGGTCCTCCCCGGCCTCGGGGGGGCTCGAAGGCCTCCTCAGGGCTCTTTTCGGGTGGCCCGAACGAAACAGGGGAGGGTCCCCCCTCCCCTCGAAAGACAAAAAACTACCCCCGCGACGCCCCGCCGCCTAGTTGGCCGGGTGCCACCCGCTGGTGTACTTGCAGCTTCCCTCGCCGGTGCCCGAGGATTCCTCCAGGACCTCGCAGTGGACGAGCTTCAGCGACGAGGTCTCCAGGTAGAAGATGTCCACGGTCATGGAGTTCTTCTTCACCCATCCCTCGTAGAAGATCTTCACCCGGGCCTTGGTGATCTGGGGGTCGGCCGCGTCCTGGGCGGGCTCTTTGTCGAACTCGAACTTGGCCTTCGCCACATCCGTGGTGGGGTGGGCGCAGTTCAGGAACGTCCCCTTGGCGAAGCCCATGAAGTCAAAATCAGCCGCCAGCGCCGTGCCCCCCAGGACCAACCACAGGGAAACCACCAACAAAGAAACCAGAGCCTTTCTCACGACACATCACTCCTCCAAAAAGATGATCGAGACCAAACCGCACCGCCGAGAGGGGGCTTTCCCCTCTCCTCCTTCGGGCCACGCCACCGGGGGTGCCCTTTCATCCAAACCCCGGCCCCTCTCCCACCTCCCGCCACAGAGCGCAGTCGCTTCTCCGAGCACCTTTATTGTACCACCGCGAAGGGAAAACGTCGCGTCCCCGGGAGGTTTTTTCTCGCCCGCCCCTGCGACAAGGCGCCCCACACCCCCCCCCCGAGGTCCCTAGCTCCAGCGCTCCGGATGTTTCACCGCCTCCACGGTGCGCACCACCCGGACGTTTTCTCGCACGTCGTGGACCCGCACGATCTCCACCCCCTGCCAGGCGCAGAGGGCGGTCACCGCCAGGGTCCCCTCCAGCCGGTCGCCGGGGTCGGGGAGGTCCAGCACCCGCCCCAGGGTGCTCTTGCGCGAGTGCCCCACCAAAAGGGGAAGCCCCCAGGGGCGAAAGTACTCCAAGTGCTTCAAGAGCTCCAGGTTGTGGGCCGGGGTCTTGCCAAACCCCAGCCCGGGGTCGAGGATGATCCGCTCCCGGGGCAATCCCGCCCCTTCAGCCCGGGCCAGGCGCTCCTCGAAAAAGGCCCCCAGATCGCCGGGGAGGGAGGCGTAGTGGGGGGCCTCCTGCATGGTGCGAGGAACTCCCTGGATGTGCATGAGCACCAGGGGCACCCCCAGCTCGGCCACCGTGGGGGCCAGGGCCGGATCGAACCCCAGCCCGGAGATGTCGTTCACCAGATCGGCCCCCGCCTCCACGCAGGCCCGGGCCACCGAGGCCTTGGTGGTGTCCACCGAAAGGGGCATATCCGGCAGGACCTCCCGGAGGCTTCGCAGGGCGGGGACGAGGCGGGCGATCTCTTCTTCCGCCGTCCTGGCCTCCGCCCCGGGCCGGGTGGACTCCGCCCCCAGATCCAGCAGATCCGCCCCCTCTTCCGCCATGGTCCGGGCCCGCTCCAGCAGGCATCGGTCGTTCTCCACCCGGCTCCCCGCGAAGAAGGAGTCCTCGGTAAGGTTCAGGATCCCCATGACCAGCGTCCGTTCGCCCAGCACGAGAGACCGTCCCCGGGGGAGGGGAAGGGTCCACCGCCGTCTTTTCAGGGCCTCCAGCGTCGCCACGAGCTCCCGGCGCACGCCGTCGAGCCCCCAGTAGGGCATGGCGGCGAGCTTTTCCGCCAGAAGACGAAGCTCTTTGGCCGTGCCGAAGACGATGCAGTCCGTGGTGGCCACTCCCCGGTCGATGGCGTGACGGTGTACCGCCACGTCCCCTCCCCGGGAGAGCATCTCCTGCTTCAGGGCGTTGGCCGCCCGGGTATCCACCCCCCGAAAGCGCAGGGGATAGATCTCCCGCTTTCCCTCAAAATAGGGGAAGCCCCTGGGGTCGCACCCCAGCTCCTCCAGCGCCCGGCGCAGCTCCTCGCCGTCGGAAAAGTGCACCAGCTCGGGCCTCATGTCCGGCCCCCCCGCACGTCTTCCCCGTGGAGGATCACGGAACAGGTGGCGGTTTCCCACACCTGCACCTCGAAAAGTTCGGCCCGGAAGGCGCGCAGCGCGGGCTCCAGCTCCCCCCAGATCCAGAGGGCAATGCGTTCCGCCGTGGGCTGGGGGAGAATGTCGTTGAGGTAGCTGTGGTCGAGGCGGGCAAGGATCCGCTCCGACACCAGGTCTTTGAGGACCACGAAGTCCATCACCATGCCCTCGGCGTCGGGCTCGCCCCGCAAGGTGACGGCAAAACGGTAGGTGTGGCCGTGCAGGGCCTCGCACTTGCCGTGATAGTGCTCCAGCCGGTGGGCCGCGTCAAAGGTGAACTCTCGTTTTAAAAACACGCCCCCCTCCTCCTTTCTTGGCGTTCCGGACCTTCCCCAGGATCATCCCAGGACATGGTTCCCCCGCTCCTCCGCGCTGCGGGGGCGGAGAGGCTTCCGGGGAATCCCCATGAGCTGGAGTTCCGGCAACGCTTCCAGCGCCGCATCCACCACGGCGGGGTCGAAGAGCTTGCCCCCCTCGGCCAGAAGAAAGTTGCGGACTTCCTCCGCCTTGCGGGGGGGATGATAGGGGCGAGCGGTGGACATGGCGTCGATGATGTCGGCCACGGCGAGAATCCGGGCTTCCAGGGGAATGGCCTCCCCCGCGAGGCCATCGGGGTACCCCGAACCATCCCAGCGCTCGTGGTGTCCCCGGATGATGGCGGCGAGCTCCCGCCGCTCCAGGATGGCGAACACCATGTCCGCCCCCTTGGCGGGGTGCTCCTTGATGACGTCGAACTCCTCGGGCGTCAGGGGCCCTGGTTTTAGGAGGATGGCGTCGGGAATGAGCACTTTCCCCAGATCGTGGAGCCGGGCCGCCTCGTAGAGCCCCCCCTGGGCTCGCCTCCCCATTTTCATGCCCCGGGCGATGCGCAGGGCATAGCGCCCCACCCGCTCGGAATGGTCCGCCGTATAGGCGTCGCGCTGGGCCAGCACGGACGACAGGGCCATAAGATGGGCCGCCAGATCGCGGCGTCTGAAGAAGGGCTGCATCATCAGGGCCGCCCCCAGGGCGCCGAAGAAAAACATCCCCCCCAGGGCCCAGAGGTGGGAGTCCCCCCCTTCGACCTCCAGGGCAAGCCCCGGCCCCAGGGGGACGCTCCCCGGAGAAGGAGGCACGATCCTGGGGCGATGCCCCAGGAAGGAGGCGAAGGGTTGGAAGATCCGCGAGACCTCCACGGTGACCAGGGCCGTATAGCCGTGGTATCGGCTTTTGTCATCCATCACGGGAAGGCGCTGGCGAATCAGGGGCCTTCCCTCCAGGAAAAAGCCCTCCCGCCCGCCGGCGCTTCCCCCGAAGGGAGGTTCATCGCCGATCAGGGGCCCCGCGCGGTAGATCTCCTGCCCCTGGTGCGAAAAGACCACCCGGGCCACCCCGTGGCCCCGGGCCATCGCATGAATCTCCTCTTCGATGAAGGGCCAGTCCCCCTCCCGCAGGGCCCTTTCCATGGATCCCCAAGAAAAAAATCCTTCCTGAAGGGCGTCGAACCTACGTTCGAGAGAATCTCGGAGAAAGGTCGCCACAAACTCCAGGGCCTCTTCCCGATCCTTCCCGTGAAGAAAGGCCACCCCCAGGGCCACCATGAGGGTGGCCACTCCGGCAAAGCACACGGCCATGGAGACCAGGGCCACCATCCGACGCAACGGCCTCCCTCCCTTCTAGAAGAAGCCTCCAAACACGGACGTCATTTTATCACAGGAAAAGGGTCGATGCAGAGGGTAAAAAGACACTTTTTTACCCGCCTTCGACGACGGACCCCCGGGAAATCGAAGGGGCAAAGGAGTTCCGCCATCAAATAGATTAAAAACACCCCCTCTTCTTCTTGTCCTCCGGATGGAGTATGATGGACCCCCGGCGGGACAGTGGGCTCGGCCCGGCGGGACCGTGCCGGGGCCCTTTCCCTTCCATCGCCCCGGGGCGGCCGGGAGAAGGGAGGTTTTTTTGTGATTTTTTCTGAAAACGCTCTGACCATTCTAAAAAAACGTTACCTCAAGGGCGACGAGCCCCCCGAAGCCCTGCTCCGGCGCGTGGCCCGGGCCGTCGCCAGCGTCGAAGCCGAGGGGGATCGCTCCCTTTGGGAGGATCGCTTCTTCGACCTCATGGCGCGCCTGGACTTCCTCCCCAACTCCCCCACCCTCATGAACGCGGGAACCCCCCAGGGGCAGCTTGCGGCATGCTTCGTCCTCCCCGTGGGGGACAGCATGGAAGAGATCTTTGCCACTCTGAAAAACACCGCCCTCATCCACAAATCCGGCGGCGGCACGGGGTTCAACTTCTCCTCCCTGCGCCCGGCGGGGGATGTGGTGAGCAGCACCAACGGCGTGGCCTCGGGGCCCGTGTCCTTCATGGGCATGTTCGACCTGGCCACGGACGTGGTGAAGCAGGGGGGCACCCGGCGGGGGGCCAACATGGGCATCCTGGACGGAGATCATCCCGACGTGCTGGACTTCATCCGGGCCAAGACCGAAGAGGGCAAGCTCGCCAATTTCAACATCTCCGTGGGTCTTTCGGACGACTTTTGGAGGACCTTGGAGCAAGACGGCGAATGGACGCTGAAAAACCCCCGCACGGGGGCGCCGGTGCGCACCCTCCCGGCCCGGGAGATCTTCGACCGCATCGTACACTGCGCCTGGGCCACGGGGGACCCCGGGGTGATCTTTTCCGACCGTCTGAACCGGGATAACCCCACCCCCCACCTGGGCCCCATCGTCTCCACGAACCCCTGCGGTGAGCAGCCCCTGCTCCCCTACGAGGCCTGCAATCTGGGTTCCGTGAACTTGGCCCACATGGTCACTCCGGAACGCGCCGTGGACGGGGCCCGGCTGGAAGAGGCGGTGCGCCTCGGGGTGCGATTCCTGGACAACGTCATCGACGTCAATAGCTATCCCCTGCCGGAGATCCGGGACATGAGCCAGGGAAATCGCAAGGTCGGCCTGGGGGTCATGGGATGGGCGGAAATGCTCTTTCGCATGGGGATCCCCTACGACTCCGAAGGAGCCCTGGCCCTGGGGGGGCGAGTCATGGCCCAGATCCAGAGCGTGGGGCATGACGAAAGCCGCCGCCTCGCCCAGGAGCGGGGGGCCTATCCCAACTGCCGGGGGGAGGTGCGCCGCAACGCCACGGTAACCACCATCGCCCCCACGGGGACCATCTCTCTGCTGGCGGGGTGCTCCTCGGGGATCGAACCGGTCTTTGCCCTGGTTCACACCCGCAAAGCCTTCGGCACCGAAGATCTTCACTACATCAACCCCGTCCTTCAAGAAGTCATGGCGGAGCGGAAGATCTCGGACCCCGCCCAGCTACCGGAGGATCTCCAGCGCGTCTTCGTCACCGCCCACGACATCGCCCCCTCCTGGCACGTCCGCATGCAGGGGGCCTTCCAGAAGTTCACGGACAACGCCGTGAGCAAGACCATCAACATGCCCGCCTCCGCCACCGAGGAGGACGTCCGGGCCGCCTACCGTCTGGCCTACGACCTGGGGTGCAAGGGCATCACGGTCTACCGCGACGGGTGCAAGAGCTCCCAGGTGCTCTACGCCGCCCCGAAGACCTCCGGAGTCTCTCCCCTCCCGAAGGAGGGCGCCCGGCCCCGGGAACGGCCCCAGGCCCTTTCGGGGACTACCATCAAGATGCCCACGTCCTACGGCAACCTCTACCTCACCCTGAACCACCTGGACGGCCTCCCCTTCGAGGTCTTCGCCACCCTGGGCAAAAGCGGCAAAGACACCCAGGCCCACACCGAAGCCTTGGGACGGCTCATCTCTCTGGCCCTCCGGGGAGGCATCCCCATCGCGGAGATCATCCCCCAGCTCCGGGGCATCGGGGGCTCCCAACCGGTGTGGGACGAGGACGGGGTCATCTTGTCCCTGCCGGACGCCATCGGCCGGTGCCTGGAGAGAGCTGTGGGGGCCCCCGTGGGGGTCTCCACCCGGGACATGTGCCCGGGGTGCGGCGCCCTCCTGGTGCGCGAGGAGGGGTGCATGAAGTGCTTCTCCTGCGGGTACGCCAAATGCTAGCCCTCCGGCGCTCCCCCGAGGAGGCCCTGGCCGCCCTGCGCCAGAGCTTCGAGGCCTTCGTCGCCCGCTTCTTTCCGGAGGGCCCCCTCCCTTACCCCTTGGAGCTCAAGCGCCAGCACTCCGCCCGGGTGGCCTCCCTGGCCCTTCGCATCGCCCGGGAGCTGGGATGGCAGGGGTGGCCCCAAGCCGCCGCCGAGGGGGCGGGGTGGCTCCACGACCTGGGGCGCTTTCCCCAGTTCGCCCGCTTCCAGACCTTCCAGGACCACCGATCCCTGGACCACGGCGAGGAGGGCTTCCGGATCCTGGAGGGAGAGGCCTTCCTCGACGGTTGGCCCCCGGAGGAGCGCCTCGACGTGGCGTCGGCGGTGAGGTTCCACAACAAGCGTCGCATCCCCGAGGAATGCCCCGAAGGGCACCTCCCCCTGGCCCGGCTGGTCCGGGACGCGGACAAGATCGATGTCTTCGAGGTGGTCCAGGACGCCATCGACGAGGGGCGCACCGGAGAGCTCCTCTCCGGCCTCACCCCCGACCTTGCCCCCTCTCCGGGCTTTTTGGCCGAGCTATCGCCGGGATCACCCTCTCCGGCCTACGGGCTCCTGCGCTCCCTGGGGGATTTTCTGCTTCTTCAGCTCTCCTGGGTATACGACATGAACTACGCCCCGTCCTTTCGCCTCCTCCGGAGCTCCGGGGTCTTGGACCGGATGACCTCCCGCCTCCCCGCCTCCCTTGCCGTCCAGCGCTTCATCCGGGCGGGACTCCGGCACGTGGTCCAGAGGGCCGAGGAGACCTCGTGAGGGAGAAGGGGACCTCGGGCTTAGGGGCTCCCCCTTGCGCCCTGCTCCCCCTTGCCGTATGCTTTGGAGGAGCAAAAGGGGGCGACACCGGCGGCCTCCGGGCCGGACGAGTCCTAAGGGGGCGAGGAATTAGATGGGTCACCGCATATTGGTCACCGACGACACGGCGTTCATGCGACTCCTCTTGCAGAAGATCCTGACAGAGGGGGGGTACGACGTGGTGGGGGAGGCGGACAACGGCAAGGAGGCGGTACGCCTCTTCGAGAGGCACCGCCCCGACCTGGTGACCATGGATATCACCATGCCCATCCTCAACGGCGTGGAGGCCCTGAAGCGCATCCGGGCCGTCGACCCCGACGCCCGAGTGCTCATGGTGAGCGCCATGGGTCAGAAGAACATGGTGATGCAGGCCCTACGCGAAGGGGCCCAGGGCTTTTTGATCAAACCCTTCGAGAAAGAGAAGGTGCTCCAGGCCGTGGCGGAGGTCCTGGCGACTCCGGAGGATCCCCCTTCTCCGGAGACGCCCTAGGACCCCGGAAGGGGTACCCCCTCCGGGGTCCTAGGCCTCATCTTTTGTCCCGAAAGACCAGTTCTTTATCCCGGGGAAAGGTCACCCGCCAGGAGACGACCACGGTGCCCTTTTCTCCGGGATCCACGGGGATCTCCCAGGTGAGCACCCCTTCTTCGTTTTTCACCGGGGCGGGGGAGATGGAGACGTTTTCCACCCTCACGCCCTCCTGGGCGCTCGTGGGAATGCGATCCACCACCCGAACCACCCGCCGGTCGGGAAGGCCGTTGGTGACCGTGATGCGATACCCGTCGTCCCGATGCCCCCCTCCCAGCCACGCCTCCCCCTCGCTCCCCACCCGGGAAAGGCGCTCCGCCTTCACCGCAGGCGCCGTTCCGAAGACCAGGGAGAGGGGCTGTCCCGCCCCCTGATCGGGCATGAAAGAGAGCCCCGCCGAGGTTCCATCCACCACCAGATCACAGGCTCCCCCTAGGAAGGTCCGGTCCGCCGAAGCCACCTCCACCAGGATCCAGGCCTCCTCCCGGCGCGATGGCACCGCCACCAGCACCACCTCCCCCTGGAGCTCGAAGCTCTCCAGGAGGAGATCCCGGGAGGTGCCGTCGCCGGGGACCTCCAGCCGGTCCACGACAAAGGCCGTATCCCGCAGGGAGTCCTCTCGCTCCGGGGCCCGCCCCCGGGCTTGGGGAGACGAAGGGGCGGGAAGCGCCTCCGGGGCGTAGAGGGCGGGGGGCCCTACGAAGTCGTCGCCGCCGCCGCCGCCTCTTTTCTCCGACGCCGACACCACCAGCGGCGCCACCCGGGGCAGCGCGGCGGTCCCGGAGGGGCGGGCGGTGTGGAGCGTCGCCGGGGCGTCCCAATCCACCCCCGAGAGGTTCCACACCATGGCCCGAAGGGAGCCCACGATGCGCCCCGTGGCGCTGTCCAGTTCCAGCCGGTAGAGGTGATCCCAACCCATTTGATCCGTCCGGACCACCAGATGTCTCCCCCCACCCTCTCCCCCGGCGCCGCGAACGACCACGCCCCGATCCCCCGGAGGAAGGCGACGTCCCAGCTCCTCCTCCCAGGCGTCGTAGAGATCCCGGGCTTCCTGGGCCCTCCGGTCGGCCTCCCCCTTGCGCAGGGCGTACTCCCTCCGGAGGGCCTCCGTGGCCTGGATCTGACCCAGGGCCCCCTCTCCCTCGGGAAGGAAGCCGTCGAGCTTTTCCATGACCTTACCCAGGGCATCCCGGGAGGCCTCCTCCTCCAAGGCTCGACGCCTCAACTCGTCCACCCGGTCCGCCAGGGGGCGCAGCGCCGGGGGAATCCATCCCGGCAGGGGCTCCTCCCGCGCCTGGGGTTGGGGCGGAAAGGGTTCCCCCGGGGCGGGATTCAGGCGCACGGTCCCCACCTGGAAGGGCCCCGGCAGGGTGATGTCAAAGGGCCCCGGGGGGATCGCCAAGGAAATCTCGCCCCCCCGGGGGAAAAGGGTCACCCGCTCCACCTCCAGGGGCGTCCCCGACGCCCCCGATTCAAAGGCCATGGCCATGCTCAGGGTCACCTCCAAAAATATTTTTACCAATTTTTTAACGTTTCATCCCTCCTCCGGACAAAGGCTCCTCCCAAGGCCCGGGGCGCGCCCCCTGCCCGGACGACCCCTCGGGTCGGGCAAGGGGGCGCGCCCCGGGCCTTTCGGTCTGTGGCGGCCCCTCCAGAATCGGAGGAGGCCTCCCCGGGGGGAATTATCTCCCTAGCCCCGCTCCAGTTTTTCGGCCAACACGTACATCTCGCCACTGCCGACGGAGGCGCGGACCGAGCCCTCCAGGCGAATGAGGGCCCCTTCCTCCTGCTCCCTGATCCAGGCCTGGGCTTCGGGATCGAAGGCCCGCACCAGGATGTAGTCATGCCGGGGAATCCCCGCCCGATCCACACTATCCAGCTTCAGAGAAAAGCGAAAATAACGCCCCCCGCTGGCCTCTTTGACCTGGGTCCCCTTGATGAAATGTAACGCCCCCACCAACGTGACGCTGTTGACGTGCTCCCCCATGCCCCGTCCTCCCCTCAAATCGTGCTCTCCGGACCTCGCCGAAAGTGACAAAAGACTCGCCCACCTGCCGCGCCCCGGGGGAGCGATCTCCCCCCCTTTTTGAGAAAAGGGGCCAAGCTCCTCCGGGCCTTCCCCGGGGTTAATCGCCCGATGGATGCCCCGTCGATCCGCCCCCTGATCTCGCCCCCTTCAAGGTCTTTTCTTGTCGACGAATGACCGCCACCGTAGGACCCTTCGGCCCAAAAGGATAAAGCGACAACCCAGCCCGGAGCCAGATGTCGCTTCATCGCGATAGAGCGCACTGATCTTTCCTACCCAAACCTCCGATCTCTTAGGGGACCACCACGACCCCGGGGTAACAGGGACCCCCGGCGGGATAATAGGCGGTGACGGGCATCACAGGCGCCGCCGCAGGAACCATCACGGGCACCATGGGCGCATAACAGGGCATATAATAGCGCGTCCCCGCCACGTAGACCATCCCTCCGCCGCAGTTCGGCAGGGCCGGATAACCGTCCCGCGTGAGCACCACGGAGCAGGGCACCCTTCCCCCCGCAGAGACCACGTAGCCCGTGCAGTAATCCGGATAGGCCACCACCACAGGCACCCCCGCCACGGCGCGCAGGGCAAAGGCGGGCAGAGCCCCCACCCCCACAGCCAAGAAAGTACAGAGCGCCAAAATGCCTGCCTTCTTCTGCCAGTTCATGTCGCTTCAGTCCTCCTTCCTACTTTCCGCCTAGAAGCACCCCTTCCCCCCAGGGACTTAGCCCTCACCTCTCCGAAAGGTCCACGGGGGGCCCCCCCACCTGAGCCGGCGCCACACTCCCCAGCCACAGGTACCCCCAGAGCAACGCCTGATTCGCCAACGCCGGAGTTTCCCCGTCGTTCCACACCATGCCGTTTTGGCGCATCATCATCAGGAGGTCGTACAAGCGGTGTTCCAAGGCCTGGGCCGGGGTTTCTCCCCGGGCGGGGCGGATGGCATACCAATGCCTCCCCGTCCAGGCAAAGAGCACCGTGGGGTTATCCCCCTTCCACGCCACGGGGGTCCGGGGGCGGTGCAGGATGGCCACCCGGTCCACCAGGCGAGACCAGTGGGACATCTCCAGGAAGTTCTTGTCCAGGGCCCAGGAGGGCACGTAAGGGGCGGACACCATCGGCACCGTCGCCCCGGCACACCCCTGGGGGACCATCACCCCGGGAGGGGGTGGGGGCAAAAACTGGGGCTGGGGCTGGGGCGCTGGAGGAGGAGGCGCCACGCGCTGGGGCTGCCGAGGTTGAGGCGCGGGAGCCGGGAGGGGGGGCTGGGGCACCGGAGGGCTGGCCAGCGTCCGGGGGTCCACCGATCCCACCACGTACCCCGAGGGGACGAGGGCGCCCCCTTCCACGGTGTAGCCGTAGACCCATACGCCGCCCCTATCCTGGATCACCGGATAATTCCCATCCCGGGTGACGAACCACCCGGCGGGCATGTTGTACGGCCGGTAAACGTAAAAGCTCAACCCCGCATAGGCGGGCTGCGTCACCAACACCGGCTCGGCGATGTAGGTCTGGGCCTCCACCCCCCAGGCCATCGCCCCGACCCAGGCCAAGGCCCCCAAGGCAATCCCCGCCCACCGTTTCGCGCTTATGTGCACCACGTCCCATCCCCTCCTTTAAAATTAATGTAGAGGCGCCCCACTCCTCCCCATCCTTCGCGAGGGGGGCGCCTCTACCTCGGGGCGATGCGGTACCGCATCGCCTCTTCTTCGCGCTCTTGTGCCAAAAGGTCGCCGAAGGCGGCGTCGTGACGGGCCACCAACGAGAGCCCCTCCAGGAGATCTCGCTCTCCCCGGGCCATTAGCCCGCGCACTTCCCGGTCGTAGCCCTGGAGCCGGAGCCAGAGGTTATGCTCGAAGGGGGCCCCCGTTCGTCGTCGCTCCTCGTAATCCGCCAGGATCCTCAAGGCCTCTTCCCTCTTCCTCAGGGCCCGATAGCCGGAGTTCCTCGCCTCGCCCATCAGAGTGCCCGCCCGAAGGTCCGGCACGAAGGAGGGGATGGCCATATTCTCCATGCGAGTGCCCAGCGCCCGGATCTTCCAGAGGGTCTCCCGGAGAAGCTCCTCCAGGGATCTTTCCGGAAATCCCTGAAACAGGGCCCCTTCCATCCCCCGCCTCGCCCCTTCCCAGAGGGCGTCGCTCTCGGCGGCAATCCGGAGGTAATCCCTCCGAAAGTCGAGGAAGACCCGCTGGTGGTGCAGGGGGCGCGGGGGGCGCAGGCGGGCCACCTGGGATCCCTGATCCCGGACGAAAATCACCACGGCGGAGAATCCTCCCCCCAGGGTCCGCTCCAGGGCGTGGCTCACCTCGGCGGGATCCCGCCCTCGGATGTTCACCCCGTCGAGCTCCACCACCCAGTCCCCCGGCCTCAATCCCGCCAGGGCCCCGGGGGAGTCGCTCCTCACCCGCACCACGGGGATGCGCCCCCCGCCGTCGGGGGGACCCATCTCCACGCCGGAAAGGAGCTCCCCCCTCGCCCCTGGGGCGAAAAGCGCCACCATCAGGGCGCCCAGGGCGAAGGTCCGCCCGAACACGCGCCAGGGAAGATCTACCATCCTCACTCCGTCGCCCCCCTTCTAGACCTCAGGACGGGATAAGGGCCCTCCGCCGAGGCGGCCTCCGAAGCCGCCGGCGGGGAAGCTCTTTTCACGATGATCACCGCATCTCCAGGGCCAGGACGCCGGACCAGAGGTACCCCCACGAGGTGCACTGGGAGGCCAAAAGGGCCGTATCCCCCGGGGTCCAGACGAAGGCCCCCCGGTGGAGCAGCTGGACCAAGGTGTAGAGGTGTCGGGCCAAAAGGCGGTCCAGATCCTCCCCCGGCCGGGGATAAAGGGAGAGCCAGTCCTGCCCCGTCCAGGCATGGACCACCTCGGGGTGGTCTCCCTTCCAGGCCAACACCACGGGAACTTTCACCAGCACCGCCATGCGGTCCACGGTGGCGCGCCACGTCTTTACCTCCTGAAACAAAGGATCCGAGGCCCAGGACGGGATCCCCCCTTCCCCGAGGGAAAGGGTCGGCGCTCCCATCCCGAGGCACGGCCCTCCGGGGAGGAGAGGCCGCCCCGGAGGGAGGCTCCGGGGGGGCACGGCGGGGAGGATGCCCACCGCCGCAGGGTCCAGGGTGCCCACCATGCACCCGGTGGAACGCCACCCTCCGGGGGTGAGGAAGCCGAAGACCCATTCTCCCCCCGAAAGGGGGCGCACGGGATAGCCTTCGAGGGTGGCAAACCACCCCTCGGGGAGGCTTTGGGGGCGGTGGACGTAAAAAAAGCTCGTCCCGAAAAGGGGTTGACCAACGGGGAGGAGCTCGCCGGGGTCAAGGGCCTTCTCCGGCCCCGATCCTTCCGCCGGGAAAAGGGCACCTCTCGCCACAAGAAACGCCACCAGGAGCGTCCCCCAAAGGGCACGCCCTCGCCTTCTTCCGTCCTCCGCCAGCGGATCCATGGCCGCTCCTCCCTTCGGTTAGACCTGGAGATGGATCGTTGTTTCTCTCTTCACTATAACAAGATCGTCGCCTTTTGAAAAGGGCCCCGGGGGGTCAGTCGATCTCGAAGGAAGGACACTTCGCCCCCCGGGGCTCCCATCGGGCTTCCACCGCCTCCACCCGGGCGTACCGAGGCCCCCGGCGACACCACTCCTCCAGGACTTCCAAGTCCTCCCGGGCCCCCTGGAGCAGGGCCTCCACCCGACCGTCGGAGCGGTTTCTCACCCACCCCGTCACGTCCCGGCGCTGGGCCTCCCGGTAGAGCCCCACGCGAAAGCCCACCCCCTGGACCTCTCCCGCTATTTCCAGATGAAGCTCCTCTTCCGAGGAGCGCGGAGGACGCCGGTCGTCCACGACGGCCCCTCCTACCGGGGAGCGCCCCCCAGGTGGGCCCGGATTTGGGCCAGGGTCACCCGGGTCAGCTCCGTGCGGGGCAGGGTGGTCAAAAGCTCCCATCCCAGATCCAGTGAGGCGGTGATCTCCCGGTCTTCGTCCCTCCCCTGTCGGAGGAAGCGCTTCTCGAAGCCTTCGCCGAAGGCCAGGGAGGCCTTGTCCCCCTTGCCCAGTTCGTCCTCCCCCACCACCCCTGCAAGGGAGCGCACCTCTTGTACCCGGCTGTAGGAGGCAAAGAGCTGGGAGGCCAGGTTGGGGTGGTCGTCCCGGGTGTATCCCTTGCCGATGCCGTCTTTCATGAGACGGGAGAGGCTGGTGAGCACGTCGATGGGGGGGTAGATCCCCTGGGCGTCCAGCTCCCGGGAGAGGACGATCTGCCCCTCGGTGATGAATCCCGTGAGGTCGGGGATGGGGTGGGTGATGTCGTCGTTGGGCATGGAGAGGATCGGGAGCTGGGTGACACTCCCCGACTGATCCCGGAGCACCCCCGCCCGCTCGTAGATGGACGCCAGGTCGCTGTACAGGTACGCGGGGTACCCCTTGCGGCTCGGCACCTCTCCCCGGGCCACCCCCAGCTCTCGCAGAGCCTCGCAGTAGTTGGTCATGTCGGTGATGATCACCAGCACGTGCATGTGGAGGTCGAAGGCGAGGTACTCCGCCGCCGTGAGGGCGAACCTCGGCGTGGCGATACGCTCGATGACGGGGTCATCCGCCAGGTTGAGGTACATGACAATGTTGTTGGTCCGCCCCTTGTCGATGAGCTCTTCGGTGAAGAAGGCCGCATCGTCGTGCTTGATCCCCACCCCGGCGAAGACCACGGCGAAGTTCTCCGCCCCCACCAGGCGGGACTGGGTGGCGATCTGCACCGCCAACTGGTTGTGGGGCAGGCCGTTGCCCGAGAAGATGGGGAGCTTTTGCCCCCGGATCAGGGTCATGAGGGTGTCGATGGCCGAAAGGCCCGTATGGATGAAATCTCGGGGGTAAAGCCGGGCCATGGGGTTCAGGGCCTGGCCGTTCACGTCCCGGGGCACGCCCCCATAGACGGGGCCGCATCCATCCCGGGGCTCCCCGAGGCCCGAGAAGGTGCGCCCCAGAATGGAAGGGGCCAAAGCCACCTCCAGAGGTTTTCCCAGAAATCGGGTCCGGGTGCTTTCGGGCACCAGATCCCCCGTGCCGGAAAAGACCTGCACCAGGGCTCTCCCCTCTTCCAGGGCCACCACCCGCCCCCGCCGCACCCCCCCTTCGGAGAGCACCACGTCCACCAGCTCTCCGAAACCCGCCCCCGCCACCCCTTCCACCAGCACGAAGGGGCCGTTGATCTGCCGCAGTCCCACATATTCCGTCAGCGCCATGAGGAGGTCCCTCCGCTCCTGGCCATGCGCTCCATGCCCACCTTGTCCAGGCGGGCGTCGAGGCGGCCCTTCAGTTCGGGAATGGATCCCCGCTGTTCCTCGGGGAGTTCCCGCAGGTGGGTGATGGCCAACACCTCTTCCAGATCCGTGAGCAGCGAAAGGGGCACCCCCCGCTTCACCATCTCCCGGGCCTTGTCGAAGAAGTGGAGGATCAGATCCAGAATGCCGAAAGCCGCCTCGGGGGGATAGTAGGAATCCGCGCCGAAGGCGCTCTGCTGGAGATAGCCGTTTTTGATGAGAAAGGCGCAAAAAACCGTGAGGCGCTGGTCGTCGGGGAGCACGTCCTCTCCCACCAGACGGATGATCTGCTGCACCTTCTCGTCCTCCGCCAGCAGGGCCCGGGCCTGATCCCGCCGCGCCGCGAAACGGGGATTCACGTGGGTGGCAAACCACTCCTCCACCTCCCGGGCGTACTCGCTGTAGGACTCCAGCCAGCTGATGGCGGGAAAGTGCCGGGCGTTGGCCAATCCCTTGTCCAGGGCCCAGAAGCACCGGATGAAGCGCTTGGTGTGCCGGGTGACGGGCTCGGTGAAGTCCCCCCCCGGAGGGGAGACCGCGCCGATGATGGACACGCTCCCCTGCTCTCCCCCCAGGGTGTCCACCCGGCCGGCACGCTCATAGAACTCAGAGAGCCTCGCCGAAAGGTAGGCTGGATAACCTTCCTCACCAGGCATCTCTTCCAGCCTCGAGGAGATCTCTCTCATGGCCTCGGCCCACCTGGAGGTGGAG
>Ga0208196_1002672_pt1 | contig 16100 bp, 14 predicted proteins | sample AD_JPNNA7_MetaG_FD_184443 | JGI IMG/M metagenome (GOLD analysis project Ga0208196, IMG submission 184443) | Active sludge microbial communities of municipal wastewater-treating anaerobic digesters from Japan - AD_JPNNA7_MetaG (SPAdes) (version 2) | ecosystem: Engineered > Bioreactor > Anaerobic...
TTAAAAAACCAAGTTTTGTAATTCCCTTTAACGGAATTGGATTTGCTTTTCCATCAAACATCTTGTTTAAATGAGCAGGTGAAGTAAAAAACAAGATGACGTCAGGTTTTTTTGGCGATAGTTCCCTGACAGTACATTTTCCGTTTTCAAAAATGAGATACACTGAACCTGCTTTCCTTACACTAAACTTTACGATGATATTCCAGTCCTTAATGAGATTCTTTGCAACATCATCATACTGCACCAAATCCTCGATATTTTGCAACACTGCATACAGATGCAATCGTGATTTTATAAATTCATAATCCATAGATAACCTCCAGCCACAAAGTTATGAGTGAGCACTTACTCATATACAATATACAAAGAATCTGTCAACAAAAAAATTTTTTTATTGCTATTCGGGTGAGTCAAAATGGGAAAGTTATCCACCAAAAATATGGGAAATCCAATAACCATTGTCAAAATAAAATGGAATAATTGCCAATCCAAATTGAAAAGCGTTATCCCCTCAACAAAGGATCTGAATAAAATCGCTATTGTTTTTTAATATTGCGACGCATGGAATCGCGCAATATGTTCTCCACCTTTACATTTACCATCTCACCTACACGGAGTCATGGTGAACAAGGTGATACAAATAATTTTTGATTGTATCAATGTTGATATATTCAGGCAGTTCTTTGCATTAGTTAAAGAAACAGCGCATGTTACGGTAGTAGATTGCCTGAGTCACTGGACTGTATCCCCTGAGAGCGAGATCCCTTCTATAGTTTTGTAAAATTTGTTTATCCATGCATTGCCTCCATTAATTACGATTAACGAAGTATAGCATTTTAAATATAAAAGTGAAGTGTAATATTCAGAGGATGGGGGATTCACCGCCTTTCAGACGGTTTTGTTTAACATTTTGCTTATGTGACGTCGCGGTAGCCTTTTGCGCGATGTGGCGTAGCCCGAACGAGCGAATAGCGAGTGAAGCGCATAAGCTTTGTTATGTGTAGTGCCCGATTGGACTACTATCATTTTACAAAAGTACACGATGTACTTTTGACATCTTATCTTAATATTTCAAAAATCTAAAAAATTCTTTTTGTATTTTTCTCATCAACTTCAATGTAAGTTCTAAACAATTGTTTGATTTATTTTATAAGAAGCTAATTAATTTACCCGATTGCTTTTTTTACTGCATTATAATCCCAATAATAATTTCCATTTTCATAATAACACATCGCAACATGAGCTCCTTCATTTTTTATTGAATCTGGGCATTTCGATTTATCTACCGTTGCATAATTATATAGAATAACAAGTTCTAATCCATCACGAATTGCCTTTTCGCATTCAAATTCAATATAACTACGATAATCAACATATATTCCCCGTGCACAACTATTAGTGTAGCTATTATAACTATCGCAATATGAGCAACTGCCACTTCTAACTGATTTAGTATTTGACCCTACTATAAGAACAAAGGTTTTAGAAGCATCAAGTCTAATCCGTATAGAAGCTTTTATTGAACAATTCAAGCTTTGATCCCTTGCCTGAGTCAAATCATGTGCATCTGAAAAAGATAGATTCCAATAATTACTATCATTCCATTTATATAGTTGCTCAATAGCATCTTTGTCACCAGTCCAATCTGCGGCAATATAGGTTTTAGTTCTGTAAGCCATTTTACTTTACTCCTTTATTTTATAAAAGTTAATCTTATCTTTCATTGATTCATGAATAATAATTGATACTTTAGAAGGGTAAGTAAATTTTATCTTACTTACTTTAAAAGACCAAATTATTAAATCCAATATTTCTTGTTCTGTTATTGTAGTATATTCTTTGAATCTAGTAATTCCAGAACCAAGTAATGGAATTGATACAGAACGCCCAGCATATACAATATCAATTTCGTTCCAAAAGTTTAAAAGAAAGCTAATAAAATCATGCATATAAAGATATGCTCTGTTTTCGTCATCAAATTTGGACAAAGCGGTTAATAAGTAATCATCATATTGAAAAATTGTTCCTAATCTATATTTTTTTTTCTTTCCATTAATCCTACCCTTATTGTTTCCAATAACTTTACTTTCTAAATGAAGGTTAGTATTGATGAGATTGTCGAATTTTTTAATGTCTTTTATTTTATTCTTTAAAAAAATGCCATTCAACGTATTTTCTGCAATAATCTTATTGTCAACTTGACTATCAAAATATTCATTAAAAGCTATAACTTTAAATTCTTTTTCAGTAAAAATATCACCAATTTTAACATCAATCGTGGAATTATTGATTTTCAACGAGACACTTTTTGATAAATTAGCACAAAGCCACATAACAAGGTAAATTATGGCAAGAAATAATATAATCGATAAAATTATTATCACTTTTACTTTTAAACCATCAGGTAAATCAATTGCTATAAAGAAAAATGAACAAATAATACTTATCAAAGATAAAACACTTAAGTAATCCTTTAGCAATTGTTTATCTAAAAAGTTAACTTTCAACTTCATTTAATTCTTCCACCATAAATAATCAACATACTATTTTCTTGTGAATCAGTTCTTTAACAGTTATCGTACTGTTTTGAATAGTATTCAAATATTTCTTTGTCAAGCAACACCCACTATGTCAAGCAGCGGGTATTATTTTTTTATCATCACAATATAATATTTCATCTTTCCAGATTTTATACATAATCTTTACCCATTTATTTGATAAAGATCTTATAGCAACAGAATGAGTTTTCCCTTTTTTCCTTTGCATGTCATAGTACTCACGTGCCCATTGTGAAAATTGTAAACTGGAAAAGGCAAATTGGTATAAAACAGCTCTCGCTGATTTATTACAGGCTTTTCGCATTATTACTTTATGATATATCCCACTCTGGTAGTTTTTTGGAGCAGTACCAAATAAGCACTGAACACTGTTGTAATTATCAAACCTATGTTTATTATCGCCAAATAAAGCTAACAATTTGCACGATAGTATAATGCCAGCGCCAGGGAGTGATTGAAAATATTTTCCTAATTGGTGACTATCAACTATTGCATTCATCTGTTTTTCGATGTGGTGTAATGTATCATTGAGGGTCTGAATTATTGTGCATAAACACCGAGCTTCCATTTGATAAGCCCATTCAACATCTGGAGAACTATGCTGCTGGTATGTTTTGATTTTTTCGATAATTCTTTCACTATAGACTGCTTTACCATATTTATTGTTGCGTAAGAAAGTTCTTATTTCATCTGCTGATGCTGCTTTGAGATCAGAACAGGTGGGGTATTGTATGATCATTTTCAGGTGAACTGTACAGGCAAAATCAACAAAAAGTGACTCCTGAAGCGGATAATACTGTCTTATTGCAAAATGAAGCTTATTAAGATGCCGCGCATGATCCTGCGATAATTTCAAATTGTCTTTTTCATCAACTACTCTTATCTTATGATCAAGAGATGAATTGTCAATACCAATGAAATGTTGCATGATGCTCACCTCCTTTGTATTGATAGTTCTTCTGCTGCAGCCTTATATTGGTGTATGCTACCCACTATAAGCAGTCAGAAGATTGGGGGGAGCGGTAGTGTCTTTAGTCTTATATAAGACGGGATGCCGTTAGCCCCCCACTACTAATTTACTTCTAAAATCTTTCTAATACCAGTATACCATATAACGGATGCTGAGCTTGGAGGTTAAGATAAATTATTTAACTTCTTGAATATCAATTAACTCAATAGTGTTTCTTTTTTTTATTCCTTTAATTATTACTATGGAATCCCACATTGGTTTGACTATGTCATTCATCATTCCTTCAGGTACTTTTACCTTGTGAGATTTATTATTTTCATCTATAATTTTTATAACTCCACTTTCACCATGAGTAGCATCAGCAAACTTTAGACTTCCTTTTATTTTAACCTTTTGAGTATCTTTATCGTCAGTATAATCTGGAGTAGGTAATTCATTCCGTGGTTTTGTAATTTCAGAATATTTTTCTTTACCATTTCTTATTGCTGTAAAACCAACTTGTTTAATATTCTCCCCATCTGGAGCAATTGTTTTAGCTAATGAAATAAAATTTCTATAATATGCATTATCGTTAATTTTATCTTTTAGCTCATTTATTTTATTTGTATTAACTAATGAAATTAAATCCATAAATTCATCAACAATCTGGCTTGTGTCTTCAAAACCTGGCAATGATTTTTGCTCATTAGGAACGCCAACTTTTAAGGTTATAGAAAAACTAGCAGCCCTTGGTACCGAAACGAATATTTCATAATTATCTTTCAAGTCTTTGTTGATTCTACCTTTCTCCCTAAAGGGTTTTTTCCTTTTCCTTTCTACAATACGATAAATCATTTTTGATGCATTATCAACACGTTTTAAAAATTCATCAGATTGAACAAGTCCAAAACCAACACTATTACCAGTTAAATTCATTTGCATTTCATCTTCTTCTAGTGATATTCCCCTAAGTTTAAGATGCCTTTTTAAATTCGTTTGTTCATATAAATCTCTTAATTCATTTGCAATTTCATCTGGTGGGTTATTCGCAAGAGCTTTTGCAATCAGTTGTTCAGCTTTTCTTGGTTGCTCACAATCCAATGCTAATGTAGCGGCACTACGAAGTAAAACAGAATAAGTTGGTTCAATTATTTCGGTACTTTCAATCGCATTAATTGCAAGTAGTTCATTTTCTAAAGCTTTTTTAAAATATTGAGATGCATTATCTGTATTACCCTTCATTTTTTCGATGAATGCCAATTCAGTATATTCCATCGATTTATTATGATAATCTTTAACGGAGATCATTTCTTTCTAACCTCTGCTAAAGGATTGCCAAATTCAACAATAATAACATAAGCGGGTAAGATTCCATCTGAAGGATTTGTTTGAATTAATTTCTTTTTAACTCTTGTATTAATTTGAGTATCAGTCATATTTCTTATTCCAGAGATTTCAAGTCGAGCTTTGTTTTGAAATGGATTTGCTTCATCATCGCCAAGCCAGTAATCAAAACCTGTCCCTTTTCGCGATCTTTCAATTACATTATAACCAATTTCCTTTTTCGCAAGTAGAACCGCAACTCCAACAGCTCCATGTTCTGTTGTTACTTCAGGATCATTCCAGCATCGTAACATCTGTGATGTTATTCTTGGCCATAATAATTTATATGAGTTTTTGTAATCGCCTCTTATTCGAATTTTATCGCCATGTTTGTGGCCTTCAGATTCAAAGCATATACCACCTGCTTCAGCAAGAACAGATCCAAAAGCTGGTGTTATAGCTGGAAGTCCTGATGAAAGTTCATTTAAATCGATCATAAATAATTATCCACAAATACATAATCTATTAAGTATTTCAGAAAAATCAATTACTATTCTATAATCTATAAGAGAGTCCAGGACGGCTGAGCCAAAGTTTTAACGCGCTTATTGCATATAACGGTCGAGTGTATGTGCCGTAAGGGATTGCGGGGCAGTATCCTGTCCACCGACACGAAATTTCGAGCGGGCTACAATGTTTGAATACCCACTGAAACCCTTATGGCATATACACTTTGTTAGCTGCTGCCCTTCTGTCCATTCGAATCATTTTCTATTCATAATTGTCATGTAAAACTTATTGAAGCTTCAAAAACTTCCTCCCAAAATTTCTTGTTGGTAATTTCCATTGGAGCATCAAAGTTTTCGTCATACGATTCGTAAAAGTCATTTTTTAAAGTCTTATCAAGGAATTTTGAAACATCGTCTAACGCTTCTTTGATTTTTTTCATTTCCTTTGTTGTTTCCCATTTTACATTTAATTCCTCGTCAATAAAATCGTTCGCTAACGCTTCATCAATTTCATCTTTATTGCCTTCCCATTTTATCGTTACTTCTTTTCCAGAGTATGATTTGAAAATTATCCCGTTTATAATTGAGTCGTTCTGTGCTAATCTTTTCTTGACTATGTTACAGAGTTCCTCAAATTCCTGAAACTGTGTTGAAGGATTTTTCTTTTTAATAATCTCAGCTACTTCTTTTTTATCCTTTGCTTTTTTCAAGTCATCAATCAAGCTTTCAAGTTCCGCTTTTTCTTCAATTAGACTATTAACAGTATTTTCCAAGTCTGTTTTCTCTTTAAGCAATTCATTGAAAGCGTTCCTGTCCATAGGAACTTCAAACGGTGTAGATGAAAGGTGTTTTTTTACTCTAAGCAAAAACTCTTTCTTCTTTACAGTCCATCTATCACTTTTTATTAATGTCGTTGGAATTTCTAATTTCTCTTGAACTATATCTCTTATCCTATCTAAGCTATTTTCGTCTAAGAGTTTTTCAATTTGTTTTGGCTCTTGAAGTACACCAACTGTCTTGTAATTTATTGGCTCAATAATTAAAGGAAAGACTGTTGCACTTGTTACCCAAGCTGCGCCCATCTCATTTAAGCAAACTTCACTCTCCTTATAATTTGGAGTTATGATTAAGAAATTAATCTTAGCACTCAACAAACTGTCATTGATTGAATCTCTCCAGTCTGCACCTGATTTTATTTTTGTTCCGTCTGTGGAAACACAAAATATTTTGTCAATAGGAACACTTAATGCTCCATGAAGAATGATATCAACAAAAGCATCAATGATTTCCTTGTCCTTCGTTGCATGGCTGATGAAAATAGTTTTACCTTCTTCAGTTTTTACTGTTTCTGTTTTTGCTACTTTCTTTATTCGTTTCATTGTTTCGCCTGATTCAATTTTTTTTAATAGAACTTTAAAGATGGGATACTGTTGGTCAAAATAATGCATTAGAACATATCCATTCCCTGATCTTGGCAAGTCAACAAATTTCTGATAAAGAGAATTTGAACTATCGAAATACTGCTCAAATAAGTCTTCTGATTCAGTTCTCCATTCTTGGTACTCGTCTATAACTGTGTAAGAGTTGATATGATTTTCCTTCCCTCGTTTTCTGAGTTTTGCTGCTTGAATGCCTTCAGCCAAAGATTTTAATTTTTCAATATTGTCTGTCATTATTTGTCCGTTTTCGTTTATTTGCTCAATATTACACTGTCGCACATAGGGTTGCATATAACTTGTTTATAAACGAAACGTATTCGTATATACCTCTAATTTTGGGATTACCGACGAACCTGTTTTGTCTATCCCTATTTTGCCTGAGATGGCAGGATTTCTGTATTTGCCAATTCATTTCAATCAACACCCTCCTTCTTTGAGTTTGATGCTATCCAGTGGACTTTTTATTTTGCCCGGGCTTTGTGTGCTCACATGAGTATATATTTCCGTAGTCTTATTGTCTTTATAATCCAATAATTCCTGAATGTATCTTAAATCGGTCCCGCTTCCCTTTCTTCCTTTAGGGCTTATGATATGTATCAGCATCCTTTTGCTATCAATATCTTCAGTTTTTAATCTTACTACTTTACCAGCTCGCAATCCTGCATAATACACAGGCATCAGTATTGCCTTGTGTTTAATATTATCAACTGATGAGAAAATGTTGGCAGCTTCTTCCTTGCTTAATATTATAAAAAATTCGTTCTTATCTTTTTGAATTTTAATCATTTTTCAGTATATCATGATTATATAAAAATTATCAAAAAGTCAGGATTTTATCCTGCTGAAGCGTAAATTTTTCAACTGTTGAATTTTTTACCCCTAACAATCTTTTAAGTCAAGTATATTTTCTTTGTTTAGTATTTTTCAATATTTATGTCACCAATGTCTTTATTCCCATTGAAACTTTATGGAAACCTCTTATCCAATACATACACCTTTCACTCCGAAGTATCCCAGCAGGCCGCTTTTTTCATATCACTTACTCTGTTTCTTTACTTGATATTAATATCGCTCAAAATAACTATTCAAACTTTCAATCAGGTTTGTCTAATATGATATTCTGCATCTATTACAGCTTTTAATGACTACATTGTGCTGTTGTACAGCTCTTTATTGCCTGCTACTATATATTTAAATTCAAGGTCTGTCCATAAATGTTTCACAATGCTTCGTCATCCCGTTATAGTACAAACAAATCTATGGAGTATTATTCCCGGCATCATTCTGACATGCTTTGCTTTTTCTCCACGGTCATCATTGTTGTAATTTTATCAAAACTGCTTACGTCTATTGTACGTATGATTTACCCAATAATCCGTGCACCATTATCTGCTGGTAATCATCCTCAAGGTCAATGAATATCCTGACTTTTTTCTAAAAAATCCCCACCCTCAACGACATACCTAATCAATAATATTAATGAGCGGATCATACTTTTTTTCTTGTAAATCAAACTTCATGGATTGTCTTTTTCCCTGCTCGTCAATGGAGTGTGCTTCAAACACATCGCTTAGTGCAGTACCTTTTTTTAACTCAATATAGCCATAGTCAATAAGTTGCTGTAAAAATGTCCTTATTATCCCAAACGACATTTTTTGAATATTAATATCGCCATGATGCTCATGATCGTACAATCCCAGATTCACATCTGCAATGGCATACTTTCCCAGCACCGCATCGACATTGATGCCTGTCTCAACGCCATACATCTGCCAGAAACAAACCTTTGTAAAAAATTCCAGCGTACCGGCAACCTCACCGCTTAACGGGTAGGCTAATGTGCGCAAATCAAGCAAATCTTCATGAACTATCGCCGAAAATAGCGGTTGTGCTACATATTTTTTAACCCTGCCCATCTCCCTCCAGAAACTTGCCTTGGCAAAATCAAATCCCTGCAACACCGCTCCTGCCAATCCTAACACAAAATGCAAGCCAAAATACTGTGGTATAACATCTGCATCTAAAAATACTATGATGGTATCCTGCAAAACAGGTTTGTAGTGAGTAATGATATGGTATAGCGCTCGCCGCATATCAGCACCCTTTCCCTTTTCATTACCCATATCAGGTACCTGTACCGTATTGCACACAATAATAGCGGTTTTATCCGAAGCCTGTTTTGCTTTCAGCTCGGTGCTTTCTTCTTTATGCTCATCAACGCGCCGGTGCGATAAAAATATTGCATCAACACATTTCAGTTTATCAATAAGGGAAATTTTTTGATAAATAAGCTCTGCTTCACGCTCACCAAAAGTTGAAAAGATAACAAAGATTTTTTTGCCCCGTTTGTCAGCCACAAGCTCATCATCATTAAAGGTTGCAGCTTCAATTTGATGTATTGTCATAATCACCTGAAAAAATAGCAGTAATTTATAAATTTCTTAAATATTTGTAACCAATGCTATACTTTTTTCACTATATTATTAGTATGAGCGATAGCACAAGTAAAATTTAAGTTGAAGAGGTTATTTATGAAATCAACGAAAAGAATATATACAATACATTGCAAACAACCGTTAACCGATGAACAGATTTTACATCTGAAAAGTTTTTTAGGCATAGATGAAATTCATTATGCCAAATCAAGACTTACAATCAAATACGATTTGCAATTTATTGATCGACGAAGCATTATGAAACATCTGAAACAGCTGCATATAACATTCAGATATTTTATAGTTCATCGAATAGCGAATGCCGTTGAAATGTTCTCAGAAAAAAATGTCATTAAAAACCACCGGTTGATGACCTATAACAATTACTAAGCTGAATTTCATTGAAGGAGAAACAAAAATGTAAGGGATTGCCAGCATACATGCGTAATCCTGTATTGAGTAACACAACAAGTTTACGTTGCCTTCTATTACATTATCCCGCTACGTTGATAATCATTAAATAATTTAGTGCATAAAACTTTTCCGAAAATAAGATTCTGAGTCATGCCAATGGAGTCAAGCAATTGAAGAACCTCTTCCACACTGTCATTCTGAGGCACGCAAACCCGAAGAATCTCTGTTTTTAACGACATATCATGAAGAGATTCTTTGCTTTAACCAAACTCATCACCGGTACTATCGTTGAGAATAACTATCGGCTACACATTATTTCATTCCGTGGTTGGTGAATGTGCAGCACCATGGCTGCCATCAAGCCAGCCAATGGTATAGATGGTATCAATAAATATCACAGTCCATTTTCACAACAATCTATTTTTTGCTATCTCACAATGGTTTTTTGTTACTTTTTCTATCAATATAATTACCATATATGATATTTTTATTGACATTTAAAGTACTACATTATTAATTATTTATATTTTTAAAATATAAATTAATATTAGTTACCAGGAGGAGCTATGATGTCTAAAAAGATTCTTATTATTCCCTTATGTTTACTATTTACTTTATCATCATGTGTTACAGGTTTTAAAGTGACCGGTGATAAAAGTAATATTAAAGGACCAACATTAGCCGTAATTGCCGGATTAAAAAATGAAGAAAGCTTTTTATTTGCACAACATTTAACAGAAGAACTTCAAAAAACCAGTAACTTTAAAGTTTTATCTCAGGAACAGATAAAAAGCAAACTAGATATATATCCTGACAACATCAAAGGTCCTTATGCTAAATTTTCAATAGAAAATATAGTAGAAGAATACAATAATACTGATTTAAATAAAATCAAAGATATCCAGAATAAACTTGGCGTGGATAATCTATTGGTGGTATGGGCACCAATCAATCTCCATGAAGAAAGTAATAATTCTTTAGGAACAACATATGAAATTCACTCGATAAACCAATTGTTTGCTTTTCCTGGATGTCAGGAGATTGGCAGAGGTACGTTTAAAGCATACTATGCTACCGGCTTTGTGATTGGAGTAAAAGTTAAACGTAATTTGAATGACGGAATTAAACAATCATGTGAATGGCTGGCAAAAAATATTGCAAAAAAAATAAATATGCTAAAACAAAATTAAAAAATATAACTCCATGGTATGGGTAGCACTTTTATATACTATGGAGTTTTTTTACTATTGTATTATTTCAACATCTACAAAAACTTTTTATGTATTTATTCAACAATAACAATCCTGAAAAGTATATCTATCGTTATTGAATAAGCATAATGTCATTTGACATTTTAAATGAAAACCCAAAAAAATCTACATTCTATATCCTATTACAAGATTTATAGCCTTATTGATAAGCTCCATTTCAGCATGTTCGCTATCAGCAAAATGATATTCATTGATATATTCTAATACCAGAATTGAATCACTTTCATTATAGCCAATCATTGCTCCCCACTTATAATAATTTTCCCATCGTTTTTTTTCATTATCACCAGTGGCTATATTATATTTTATTTTTTTATATTCTTTCCCAATATAGCCAAACGGAGCAATATAAAATCCATCATAGGTTAAATTAAAACAATATCCCAATGAAAGCAATAGTGATTGTATATCAAAATGCTTTAACACAGCATCGTCGCCATAATATATTCGCTGATTATCAGGTATTAATATTTCATTTGATGTATATTTTGCTATATAGGGAGATATATGCACTATGAACGACCCTGCACTTTTTGACTGACGCTCTGTTTGCTTAAAGGTAGCATTATATGAAAATTTATCTGACAATATCCAGTACAGGTTAGCTCCATAGTGTTGTGATGACATATCGGGCTCGGAATAGTAATCAAACTTTTCTTCGTCGCTGTCACTGCCAATCTCATAAAGATCATAGAGGTCATAATCATAGTAATATACATCAAAAGCAAATTTGTAAAAAGAATAGTAAAGTAAAAACATCCTTGTTTTTGAAAAAGTAAATCCTCCTGCATTATGAATGGATGTTGAAAAGAATAAGCTCAAATTTTTTATACAATACTCATAACCCATCTGATTCAGGTAAAAGTCATTTTTAGGTGAATATTCAATTGCTTTTCCTTTATTATTTTTATCCTGTATTGTAACAATTTGATCATAATTGATGAGGTGCACTTTTAAAGTAAATGCTTCAGAGTATTGCTCATTATACTCTGAAGCATAGATACTACCAGAATATACAGGGAACAGCAATATCATTATGATAGAACAGAAAAATTTAGTTCCTTGCATAATTTTACTTTTTACCTGCGGGATTTTCAGTATTCTTTACAATTTCTTTAACAATCTTTTTTACCCCTTTGTTTAATAACTCTTCAACGGTTTTAGCTATTTTTTTATCCTCATTTATCATAAAGAAATATCCCAAACTTTTTGAATCACAAAAAAATGAATATCCAACTATTGTAGCTTCAGGGTATATAAGAAAACGTGTTAATATACACACCTCTACTTCCTTCCCGGATTGTTGCCCATATCGATTGGTATATGTCACCGTACCGACTCCATTATTCCATATCAATAAAACGTATTTTACCTTTAGTTTAGATTGCATTGCATCCACTATTTTTTTTGATTCATCCGATATATATGGTTGTTTAAATTTCTTGCCTTCACATGTAAAGTTGATGATATTCAATGGATAGTCGGGGATTATTTTTGTAATTTGCTCCTGGCTCATGACTTTAAATTTAGTATTGGACAGTTCCTCGGTTAATTTATTTGCTAAATGAATATCAATCTCTGAGGCACTCCCGCTAATAACAGCTATTGTATCAGGTACAATGGGTGGCTTTTGATTTTCTGTTAATGTAAAATATGATGACGTTACACACCCATTTAACATGATTATCATAAACAGAAATACGCATGTTGTTAAAAAGCTTTTAGTTTGATTGTTCATAAAAGAAATCCTCCATCATTAAATAATAGTATATTACCAATGCACAATGCATGGCGTTACCTGTATTATGATTTGATGTATCACTATGGTTTGTTATTATTTTTATATAATAAAAACTTGTAAATATAGTATCTATGCTTTTGGTATATTTATATATACTATATATATGTTGTAACTGAGCCACAGAAAATCCCCTCTCATATCTTTATACAATTCCACTATAAACTGCTGTCACAGAGACAGCTAAATATTGTTTATTATTACTTCACGCCCTTTTGTAGAGAAAAAATCATGACAACCAGTAAAAAAGTTTATTTATTTATTTCACACTTACTGCTTGTTACAAAACAACAAACCATGTATTTTGTCAACTATTTTTCTATATTTTATTTCAATATTTGAGCACATTTAAGCTTTGTTAGCGATAGTTTTTATGGTACAAAATATCCTGCCCATTCAGTTCCTTTTTGCCCTTTATATGATACATTTATCGTAACATCCGACCACCAGCCTGTTAACGATTTCATCTTAAAAGTATGGTACAATAAAACATAGCGATAGTCATTGGAATTTTTTATTGCATCATACACTGTGCGTAAACCATCCAGCTCGCTTCCCTTATATATGGCTCCTCCCGTTTCATTGGCAATGCGCATAAGCAATGGAGATTTTGTTTTTAATGTTAATATATATACTGGAATAAAATGCGATTTTGCATAATCAATAATGATATCCGCTGAATATGCCTTAAAATCTTTTTCAGCAGTGGCACCGTCAGTAATGAGTATTACTCCTCGCCGTTCCATCTGGGGCAATACATCACTTATTGCCATATACAGCGCTTTGCCAATATCACGCCCGCTGTCGTAGTCAAAATTTTTTAATGCTTTCAGCGCACGACGCCTGCTCCAGTCATAGGGATTGGCAACCCATGTATCAGCGGCAAAATTAAGTATTTTAAGTTTATCATTTTTATGCATTTTTTTTAATATAAACTCAGCAAGCCATGGTATATCATTATGGTACCGCTGCAAAGGTTGTGAACGATCCACACATAGTACCATCGATGCGGCAGGCATCTTGTTCTTTAAGTAATCAACATTTAATGTGCTGATAGTTGCTCCATCTTCAACGACTGTATAATTATCCTTTGTTAAACCATAGATTGGTCTGCCATAGCGGTCACGGATATTACAATACACCGCAATAGTAGGGAATTTCTTTGCATCAACATTGGTTACTTCAATCTCAATATTACTTATCTGTTGTTCAATGGGTGAGAATACATGTATCAGTTCATCTTTATTGCTGCACGCATAAATAAATCCGTTATCATCCACTACGGCAGATGTTAAATGATAAAATTTCTTTTTACCTTCCCAGCTTGCAAACCACTGGTGCTTTTCATTTTCAAAGTTATACATAAAAAGCCCTTTTTTCTCATCAGCTATTGTCAAAAGATTGTTCTTTATATATATACCGCGTGGAACGGCAAACTCGTCAGGAGTCATATTTTCCACAAAATTTCCCGAATCATCAAACACAGCTATGCGCTTATTGTTTGTATCGGTAACATACACATTTTCATTACGCACAGCAACATCGGTGGGTTTATTAAGCTGTCCCTCGTATTCGCCATATTGTCCAAAAGCAAGGATAAAGCGTCCATCAACGCCAAACTTCTGCACACGGTGGTTGCCAGAATCAACCACATACAGGGAACTATCGCCACCAAAACAAACACCTTCAGGCCCGTTAAACTGCAACTCTTTATTTCCCGTTGAGCCAATCTTCTTTACTACCCTGCCATCGGTATTAATAATTAAAACTGTATTGTTTGCAAAATCGCTGACAGCAAGCATCCCGCTTTTATAATCAATGCCATATAATTTGCCTTCCAGGCTATAGGTGCGGGTAAAGATTCCCTGCCCGTTGGGATCAAGCTTCACAAGCTTTCCATTGGCAAATGAGGTTATGTACATGTTTTTGTCATTATCAATAGCAATATCAATGGGCACCGAAAACCTGAATCGTCCAAGCTCTTTTGGATTATACTCAGCAGCTTCTATCAGTTCAAATGACTTCTCAAGCCCATTGTACAGTGAGCTTCTGAAATTAATCATATCTATCTTGTTCTGGACAAGCACATTACCTTTTGTCATTTCTAACAGCAACCGCCAGTGCTGGAGAGCTAAATCAGTATATCCTGCCAATTTATATGAACGCGCCAGATATTCGCTGGCAGTATAATAGTCGGGATAAACCTCCAGTGCTTTTCGGAAAAACTCAATTGCAGCAAGGTAGTGCATTTCATTGAAATGGTACATGCCTTTCATAACATCTTCTTTGGCTTTCTGGAATATCACCACGTTGTTATCTAATGGGAAAACTGCCGAAGAAAGTACAATGAATATAACAAAAAAACTCGTTGTTGTTATTCGTTTCACAGTATTACTCCATGGAATATAATAATGCACCCCTTTATGAGTATCGGTTTTATGTACAGGGTAAGTGTATAGTGTAAATTATTGCAATTAATTTATCTTTTTGTGTAATACTATCTTCTTTAAAAATTGTCCTGTATAGGATTGCTTTATCTTTGCTATATCCTCAGGGCTTCCCTCTGCCACAATCCTGCCGCCGGCATCACCGCCTTCAGGTCCCAGATCAATTATCCAGTCGGCACATTTGATGACATCCAGATTATGTTCAATAACTATCACCGTATTGCCTTTATCAACTAAACTTTGCAATACATCAATAAGCTTTGCAACATCAGCAAAATGCAAGCCTGTTGTTGGTTCATCCAGTATATACAGTGTATTGCCCGTGGCACGTTTTGAAAGCTCCGTTGACAATTTAACACGCTGTGCCTCGCCACCGGAAAGTGTGGTTGCAGGCTGTCCCAATTTTATATATCCCAGCCCTACCCGTTTCAATGTTTCTAATTTTTGTTTAATTGAAGGTATGCTATAAAAAAATTCATACGCTTCATCAACGGTCATCTCCAGCACTTCATAGATATTTTTACCTTTATAGCGCACCTCCAGTGTTTCATGATTGTAGCGTTTGCCTTTGCACACCTCACACGTTATATATACATCAGGTAAAAAATGCATCTCAATCTTCTTTATGCCATCACCCCAGCACGCCTCACATCGCCCGCCACTCACGTTAAACGAAAAACGTCCCGGCTTATAGCCGCGTATTTTAGATTCGGGTAAATTAGCGAAAAGCTCCCGTATGGGAGTAAATGTACCGGTGTAGGTAGCAGGGTTGGAGCGCGGCGTCCTGCCAATGGGCGACTGATCAACATCAATGACCTTATCTATATATTCAATCCCTTCAATTTTTTTAAATTTACCGGGATAATCTTTGCTGTGCATCTTTAACGATGCCAGTGCTTTATACAAAATGTCAATTATCAAAGTGGATTTGCCCGAACCGGATACACCGGTAATACA
>Ga0208196_1002673_pt1 | contig 16099 bp, 12 predicted proteins | sample AD_JPNNA7_MetaG_FD_184443 | JGI IMG/M metagenome (GOLD analysis project Ga0208196, IMG submission 184443) | Active sludge microbial communities of municipal wastewater-treating anaerobic digesters from Japan - AD_JPNNA7_MetaG (SPAdes) (version 2) | ecosystem: Engineered > Bioreactor > Anaerobic...
TGCAAAATACGAGTACAATTTGGGTGTCCATGCGATCCTCCGGTTTGGTTTGGCTTTGAACCTTAACTTTACCAGACTTCGCATGGACATCCTCCCTTTTCCTTCTCTAGGTAGCAACTTGGGTTAAATAGCGAGAACCAGCGTTTATTCATCATGTTTTGCTCCAGGTATGGGAAAAATAAACCGGGGCAATTGCCCCGGCGATTAAACAGAGATCAGTTCGGCCAACGTTTTCACCAGCCGGTCAATCTGCGCCGGTGTATGCGTGGCAAAGATGGCAATTCGCAGCGCGCCGCCAACCGGGGTGCTGCTGTAGGTGGTAACATGCGCCACGGCAATGCCGCGTTCAAACAGCCCGGCTTTGAGCGCCCCCAGGTCCAGGCTGGGGCGGGTCCCCAGGCATTGAATGGCAACCGGGGTATCGGGCAGCGCCCAGCCCAACTCACGCAGTCCGGCGCGGGCCTGCCGGATATTCCGCCACAGGGCTTCACGGCGCTCGGGCTCTGACCGGGCAATCTGCAGCGCCTGTGCAGCCGCGGCCGCAATTGGCAGCGGCGGCGGGCTGACGGCGTCCGGCACCCGGGAATGGCTTTCCAATTGATTCATTTGATTCGCACTGGCGGCAATCAGGCCGCCAAATCCACCCAGCGCTTTGCTCAACGTTGCCGAACTGATGGCGTGCGGGCTGTCGATCCCCCAATAATCTAACGTTCCCCGCCCCTGTGGGCCAATTACACCGGCAGCATGGGCATCATCCAGCGCCAGCCAGCCATCATATGGCTCTAGAATATTCATATAATCCCGTGCCGGGGCAATCTCCCCGGAGATCGGAAAGACCCCATCACTCAACACCAGCGGGCGCTGCCCGGCATTCAGTTGTTCCCGGCAGACCGCCGCCAGGCTCTCGGGACTGCAATGCTCAAAGGCCTGCACTGGCTTGCCGGTTCCCCGGGCGGCATCCCACACACTGAAATGCGCCTGCCGATCAATGAAAATCACCTCATACTGATCTTGCAGACCCTGCGCCAGGATGGCAGCCCCCAGGTAACCCGATGGCAAATACATTGCCCGTTCGGTTCCAAAAAACGCCTTAGCTGCGCCTTCCAGCGCATCAAATACCGGATGCTCGCCATACCCCCCGCGGGATGTCGCCGTGCTGAGCCCGTACCGCGCCAAAGCCTCCGACGCCGCTTGCAGCACCCGCGGATCATTCTGTAATCCCAGATACCCCGTGCCGGAGAAATAGTCAACTTCCCGCCCACTGATGACAGTGCGCGGCCCAACTGGCCCTTCCATCCTCACTGCCATAGGTCAGTCGCCGATGAAGGTTGCGCCGAACAGGAAACTGTCTCGCAGGCCGGCTACCGCCTGGACATTATCCGTGTACACGCCGTTGCGGCTGCGTGAGGAGTGCAAAATTTCCCATCCGCCCAGGCTGATGCCCACATGCGTAATGCTGCGGCGCTCACCTTGCTCGCCAAAGAACAGTAAATCGCCCGGTTTGAAGGGGTATTGCACCTGTTTACCGGCGTCATATTGCATATCGGCATCCCGCGGAATGGTGATCCCAATCCAGCGGTGCGCCAGTTGTGCCAGGCCCGAGCAGTCAATGCCGTGTGCGCTGCATCCACCCCACAGGTACTGCACACCCACCATCTGGAAGGCATCAGTCACAATTTGCGCCCGGCGTTCGGCCGGGGTTTGCGGCAGCGCGTTCAGCGCCCGCAGGTTGTTCAGCGGCAGCCAGCCGCCGTTGGGGCCTTCAATTTGTGCCCATCTATTGTGGATGGACTGCACCGCCACATAGGTGCCGCCCAGCACACGCCCAACAATCGCCGGGGCTTCAGGCTCCGGGTGCAGCAGGCTGATGGGCGCCAGCGCCAGATGGGTGGGCGCCGCCAGCGGGGTCGAGGTCAAATAGGGTAAATAGGCCCAGCCCAGGTAACCATCGGTTTGCCGCACCAGACCCCAGTTGCCCTTCTCTTCCAAAATTTCCAGTTCCATGCCGTAAAGCAGTTGGCTCACCTGTTCAGCCAGCCAGCCCGGCTCGCCGTGCAGGCTGGTCAGGTTCACCCGCACCGCCCGCTGGGCATTCTCTGCCCGGCGCATCACCTGAACGCCCGATACATCGGCGCCTAGTTGGCGCAGTTCAGCCAGTTGCCCGGCTTCCAGCACACGCCCGGTCAACCGCACCGGGTCGCCAGCTTCAACCTGCACATCGAAGATGGAAACACGCCGGTCAGCGTACCGACCGGCGATTTCAGCAATACCTTTTGTGACTTTTTCGAGCGCTGTCATGGACTATTTGCTTTCTTGTGGTTTCAGCACCACGCCGATCCCAGGTCGGTCCGGAATGGTCACATTGGCCTTGTCATCATATTTCAACCCATCAAATGGGTCGTTGGAGATCAGCATCGGGGCGTCCAGATCCAGCCAGTCAGCCAGGCCTGCCAGGTGAGCCATAGCTGTTGTGCCCAGGGTGGTTTCAATCATACAGCCCAGCATCACTTTCATGCCCATTTCACGCGCCCGGCGCACCAGCCGCAGCGAAGGGGTCAACCCGCCGACTTTCATCAGCTTGATATTGACGCCGCCAACGCCCGCCAGCCCCAGTTTTTCAACATCTTCCCAGGTCTGCACCGATTCATCTGCGATGATCGGCACCCGGGTCTTCTTCTGTAAAATGCCCATGCCCTCAATATCATCCCAGGGCAGTGGCTGTTCAATCATTTCCAGTTCATAACGGTCCAGCGCCCGAATCCGTTCCAGCGCCTCATCCCGCGTCCAGCCCGAATTGGCATCCACGCGAATCTTGGCATCGGGGCGGGCTGCCCGAATGGCCGCCAGCCGGGCCAGGTCATCATCGCTGCCCAGCTTAACCTTAATCATCGGGAACCCTTTAATGTCCGCTGCCATGCGCGCCATCGCTTCGGGCGTGTCAATGGCAATGGTGAAGGAGGTCGGCATGGGGCGGGGCCGGGGAACCCCCAGCAGCCGGAACAGCGGCACGCCTTGCGCTTTCCCAATCCGGTCATACAGCGCCAGGTCAATCGCACAGCGCGCCGTCACAGGGCCTTCTTTGCCCACCCATTCCGGAATATCCGCCACGGTATTGGGGAGCGGCTCGGTTTTTTGGGCCGCAGCTTCCCAGGTCGCCATCATGTCTTTTGGGTCAATTTTATAATAAGGCGCAATCGTACCTTCGCCCCAGCCAGCATCTTCAGCCAGCCGAATCCAGAACGCTTCGCGGGTATCGGTAACCCCATAGGAGAGCCGAAACGGGTTGCGCAGCTTGAGTTCAAGACGTTCCCAGGTTAAATTTGGTGTCATGGGGAATTTCCTTTGCTATTGGGGGAAGGTTTAACCGAAAATGATGATATCACGATTGAGATTTTTGGGCAAGTCAATTTTCTTATGGCGCCAGCGCCCACACCGTCAATCCGGAGAAGGCAACACTGACAGCCGTATCACCGCCAGAACGCGCAAACAATCCCATCTGCCCGCTGGAAAATCCATCATCGGTAACGCTGAATTGAAAGGCATCATTCACAAAGATCTTGATCTCAGTGCCCTGCATCCAGATGCCAATCCGGGCTGTGCCTGGCGCCCCCTGTGGAATATCTGCACTTGGCAGCCAATCCTGTAGAATTTTAATCCGCCCATTGTTCAGCCTTTCCAGGCGAGCCTGCCCATCACAGCGCAGCAGCAGCCGGTAAGTATCCATCACGGAAGCCGCCCGGAACAACAGCCCATACTGATCCGCACTGCGGCACAGGCTGGGTGCGGCGGTGATCTCAATATAGCCATTCTGCAGCGCAGGCTGACCCCGCAGTGCAGAAAGGGTTCCTGCCGCCTGAGAGATTGCCAACGTCAGGCGGCGGTCTCCCAGGGCAATATTACCGGCTGGCAGGCTGCCCACCGGCCAATCGCCAGCGCTGGTGAACCCATCGCTGAATATGACTTCGCCCAGTGCCGGCCGGACCTCGGATGTCGGCGATGGCTGAGGTGTGGGCTGCGGGCTGGGTGTAGCCGTTGCGGGGAACCACACCACTGTGGGTGTGGTCGTTGGGGTCAGGGTGCTGGTTGGTGTAGGCGGCAGTTCAGTTGCCGCTGGCGTGCAGCCACTCAGCAGGATCAACAACATCAACCCTGCTGCCAGCATCCGCACCGACCAATCAGTTCGCCAGCCGGGCAATGATTTGCTCCCGTTCTGGCCCCACCGAAACCAGTGAGACCGCCGCCCCGCTGATCGCTTCAACCCGCTGCACATAAGCCCGTGCCGCCGCGGGTAAATCCTGCCACCGCCGCACCCGGCTCACGTCTTCGCTCCATCCGGGCATCTCCTCATATATAGGTTCAAATGGCGCCAGGTTGGCTGGCCCCAGGGGCAGTTCATCTACGCGCTGCCCGGCTTCGCGATAGGCTGTACAAATCCGAATCACCGGCAGCCCGCTCAAAATATCCAGCTTGGTCAAAACCAGCTCGGTCAATCCATTCACCCGGACGGCATAGCGCAGCAGCACACCATCCAGCCAACCCACGCGGCGCGGGCGCCCGGTGGTGGTGCCAAACTCATCCCAAGGATTGGTGCCCGTCCCCCGCAGCCGCGTAGACATGGTCTCATCCAGTTCCTCGGTCGGGAAAGGCCCAGACCCAACCCGGGTCTGAAAGGCTTTGGTCACGCCAATCACACGTCCCGGCGCCAGCATTCCCAGCCCCAGCCCGGGCAGTACGCCCGCCGTGGTGGTGCTGGAACTGGTCACAAAAGGATAAGTCCCCAGGTCCAGGTCCAGCAAGGTGCCCTGGGCGCCTTCTGCCAGCACACGGGCGCCAGCTTTCAAGGCCTGATGCAGTAACAGGCCCGTATCGGTCAGATAGGGGCGCAGTGTCAGCGCCGCTGGCAAATAATCATCAATGGCGGCCTTCACATCTAGCGGCTCGGCCCCCCAGGCTGTCAACATCCGGTTGGAATCCACCAGCAGGTTTCGCAGGCGCTCATTGAGGGTCGCCTCGTCCAAGGTATCCAGCAGCCGCAGCCCGCGCCGGGCGGCTTTGTCGGTATAAGCCGGGCCAATCCCCCGTCCGGTTGTACCAATTTGAAGCTGCCCGCGCGCCCGTTCCTGGGCGGCATCCAGTGCCCGGTGTGCCGGGGTGATCAGATGCGCCGCATAAGAAATTTTCAACCGCTCCGGGCTGGCATCTACCCCGGCGTCTTTCAACATTTGCACTTCCTGCAGCAGCGAAATCGGATTAATCACCACGCCGTTACCAATCACACCTTTCGGACGCGGATGTACAATCCCGGAGGGCGCCAGATGCAGCTTGAAGGTCTGCTGCCCCACAGTGACGGTATGTCCGGCGTTATCACCGCCATTGAACCGTGCCACCCAGTCGGCCTCTGCGGCTAACAGATCCACCACCCGGCCTTTTCCCTCATCCCCCCACTGTGCGCCTACCAGAATGTCTAATGGCATCATGCCCTCCAGAAAGATTTTTTGCAGCTTCAAGCCTATTATAAGCGACTTCACCCCTCAGACTGGTGATATAATGCAAAATATGAACCATAAACCCCTTTTCTCCGCGTTGGTTTTATTGGTCCTGATTCTATCGGCTGCCCTCCTCGCCGCACCTGTGCAGGCCAACCCGGCAGCTCAAATATATTACTACACACCCACGCCGGGACTGGATGGGCGCATCATTTATGTCATCAAAGATAACGACACCTGCATCAGCATTTCGCTGACCAACAACATCTCTATGGATCAGATGCGTCTGCTCAATCCATCATTGAATGCCGATTGTGTGCTGATCCCAGGGCAGCAGTTACTGCTGGGCGTCGTCACGCCTGAACCTACCTCCAGCGGTCCCACTCCCACCCCCACGCTGGCTCTGCCCACCCCCACCCCGCCCATCGGCACCGCCCAGGTCTGCGTCTATTTGTTTGATGACATCAATGGAAACGCCATGCCCGAAACTGGCGAACTGCCCCTGGCTGGCGGAGAAATCGTCCTGTCTGATACAACCGGCAAAATTTCATTGAGTGGCGCCACGCTCGCCTCAGCCATTGAGCCTTTCTGCTTTACCGACGTTGATGAAGGCAGCTACATCCTCAATGTTGGTATTCCAGACGGTTATAACGCCACCACGCGCACTACATATGAATTAACCGTGCATGCTGGCGACGAATCTTTGATTGAATTTGGTGCTCAGATCAGTTCACAGGGCGGCACGCCCAATACGGGCGGCGAAAAGAAATCGCCGATCCTGGGTATTTTGGGCGCAGTCGTTGTGCTGGCTGGCATTGGACTGGCCTTTTACGCCAGCCGTCTCAAACGCTAAAACTACCCAAAGCGCTCTTCTTCCCAAACATCCGCGTTGTTGTGATAACCAGCCTGCTCCCAGAAGCCGCGCCGGTCCTGGGTCATAAATTCCAGCCCGCGCAGCCATTTGGCGCCTTTCCAGAAATATGGCGTCATCAAATCCTCGCGCCCCAGAATAGCTCCCACAATCCCCCGCAATGGGTATCCGTGGTCGGGCGTCAGGGGTTCGCCATTGTAATGGGTTGCCATCAAGAAATTGTCTGCCAGCATCACTTCCAGCGGCAGGTTGGCGGTAAAGCCGTATTCGGCGTGCTGCATCACAAACTTTGCCGTGGGTCGTGGGCGGATTAGCTTTTGCTCAATCAACGTCCGCACCGAAACCCCCTCCCAATCGGTATCAAACTTGCTCCAGCGGGTCACGCAGTGAATATCCATCGTCAGATGGGTGCGCGGCAGTTGATTAAATTCTTCCCACGACCAGCGCACAAGTTCCTCAACCTCACCCCAGACGCGAAAATCCCACGTTGCCGGGTTGAAGGATGGTACTGACCCATAATGCAGCACCGGGAACTTCTGCGTCAGGGCTTGCCCCGGCGGCAAGCGCCCTTCCGAGCGTTTGTTCTCCTCATCCTGGCGTCGGTTGATTAAGCGATTAAACATCACACATCCTCCAATCGAATTCATCTATTCTTGATGATATTTGAAGGATATCATATCTTAGCTCCCCCTGCCAGCAGTTGTAAAACCTGTTGGCTTATGGGTAGGCGGTTGGCGTTTCTTCGTTGGGCGGTTGATATGGGTAGCCAACTCCGGGTGTCGCTGTCGGGTGAGGTGTTGCTGTGGCTGCAGGATAACCGGGTTCTTCTGTGGCCGTTAGGATAGATGTGGTCGTTGGCACAGGTGTGCGCAGCGCGCCCATGGTCATCTGCGGCAGCGGCGTGCCCTGGTACACCCACGAGGTCGGCGTTGGCTCAATCCCGCTCAAAACCTGGCTGATGTCACTGACATAATCCAGCGCGCCCTGGCAGGCGGGTTCCAGGTAGGGCGCCACATGCTCCCAGTCCAGCGGTTCGCCGTTGATCCAGGCTTCGTTTAACGCATGGGTCAGGCAGCCGGCTCCGGCGTTGTAATTGACCAGCGTAAATTCCCACAGATCAACATAAGTGCTGACGGTGCGCGGCTCCTGCCCGGTGATGTTGGTCACAATCCGCCCCACTTGCTCGCAGTTTGCCAGCAGTCCCTCAGAGAACACCCGCACGCTGAAGTTGGCCTGGGTCAAGTCAATCCCCACCGGGCAGTCGGTGCAGCTTGCGTTCACCTTGGTCACCAGGGCGCCGCGTAACATGGCATGTTCTTCTTCGGTCAAGTTGCCAAACCCTAATTCACACCGGCTGCTATGCAGCACCAGCGGGCAGAACTGGGCAAAGAAATCCGGGTTCCAGAGCAGCATGGTGTCGGCGCCATTCTCAGTCAGCTGCCCCAGTCCGGCTTCGCGATAGGTCTTATAGATGCCCGGCCAAAGCTGGCTTTCCCGGCTGAAGATATTTTTGATTAATTGCGCCGGCACGCCAGTATCCAGCGCAGTCTGATAAATTTCCTGGTCAAACTGGTTCTGCCATTCCACCACGGTTGGGTAAGCCACATCCACCCCGCAGGCATTCGCCACAGTAGGCGATTGTAACCCACCATCCGGGCAGCTGCTGGCGTCCACCTCGCCGTTTGAAATCAACATTCCCGCCAGGAAGTAAAACGAATAGCTGGAATACAGGTCTTCTGGCTGTGCCGGAGTATCCAACCACGGCGGCGGTCCGCCCATATCCGGAAAGACCTGCCAGATATCCGAGCAGCTTGCCAGTGGTCCGCCGCGCCACTGTGTGCTGAGCACATCAGCATACCAGCGCTGCGGGTCTGATCCACCGCCATCCGGCGACATAAAATCACCCCACGGCTGCACCCGCACCAGCGCCGTGTATTCCGGGCTGGAGTCTCCAAAACTGGATTCTGCCCAGAATAGCGCCTCAACCCCTTGCGAACCGGTTGGCTGGAGGGGAATTTCACAGGTGCTGCCGGGGCAGCTAAACGGCTCGCCGTTAATCGTCCCGGCAATGCTGATAATTTGTTCGTTCGGCAGCGGCTCTTCACCGGAGAGCAGCAGCGTCGGAATGTTGGCGCAGCGCCCCTCGGCATCTATATCTTCGCATCCCGTCAGCGATATCCAGACGGTCGGCAGCGGAAGCTCGACTTCAACCGTTCGTTCACCGGGCACGGCTTCAACGTAATGCAAATACAGCCCGCTGCACTTGCTGACATCTTCCCCCGATTCTGCCTGCGCGCAGGGCTTGGTTGCCAGCCATTGATTGTGCAGGCTGGTTCCACAGGCGGTCAAAATTTCGTCACTGCTCGGTAAACCCTCATGCTCAATAAAGACCCGGCAGCCAATCTCGTTATCCTTCCAGCGTACCAGCCACCACTCATGCTCTAAAAATGACAGCGTCAGCGTGGTCTCACGAACATAGGGCTCGGGTGTTTCTTCCCCATCCTCAGCGCGCACAATGGCATAGCCATTCCCCATCAATCCCAGCATCAGGATCATGGAGAGCAGCAACACCCCCAGAATTACCCTGCGGCGCATCAAATTCATTCTCTACAACTCATCGTTATCCAGTAAAATCAATGGAACAAATTAAGTGTATCATACTTTTACAATCATTTGATGCAATAACGTATAATAGCCTTATGCCATTTGAACTGCCGGTCATTCTGTTTACCGATATTGAGCACTCCACTCAAATCTGGCAAAAGTACCCGGTTGAGGCTGACGCAGCCTTTAGAACCCACGACCAGATTGTCCGTTCCGCCATCGAAAATCACGGTGGTCGGGTAATCAAACACACCGGGGATGGCTTTTTTGCCATTTTTGAATCAGGCGATCCGCTGACCTGCGCGATTAAGATTCAACAATTTCTCGCCAGCCAAAATTGGGGGCCCATTGGCGAACTGCGGGTGCGGGTGTCTTTACATGCTGGCGCAGTCATTTCCCGCACTGATGACTTTTTCGGCCTCGAAATCAGCCGTACCGAGCGCCTGCTCAGCGCCGGTTGGGGCGGGCAGATTCTGCTCAGCCCCGAGGCCGCCCAGCAGGCCCCCCTGCCCCCTGGCGCCGAATTGATTGATCTGGGAATGCACCTGCTGAAAGACCTGACCCAGCCTCAGCCCATCCTTCAGCTAAATCATCCAGATTTGCCCTATCAGAAATTTCCGGCGCTGCGCTCCCTCTCTGCCCATCCCAACAACCTGCCCCCGCAGACCACGCCCTTTGTTGGCCGCGCAGCCGACCTGGCTGCTATCGGTGCCCAACTGCAAACCCCAGCCTGCCGCCTGCTGACGCTGGTCGGCTCGGGCGGCACCGGCAAAACCCGCATGGCGCTCCAGGTTGCCGCCGATGCCATTGAGCAGTTTGCTCACGGTGTCTATTTCATCCCCCTGGCGCCGCTGGCCGCAGTTGATTTAATCGCCCCTGCCATTGGTCAGGCACTCAACATCCCCTTCCATAATCGCGCCTCGTTGGACGAGCAAGTCATCCAGTACCTGAGCCAGAAGCACCTTTTGCTGGTCTTGGATAATTTTGAACACCTGCTGGATGGCGCTGTCCTGGTTGATCAACTTTTGCAGCGTTCCACCCGGTTGAAAATCCTGGTCACCTCGCGCGAGCGTTTGAACCTCCTCGGCGAACAGATTTACCCGCTGCAGGGAATGCGATATCCGCAGCAGCCTAATGATGCCGAGTTTGAGGAATACTCCGCCGTCAAGCTCTTTTTGCAGAGCGCCCAGCGCGCCGACCCCGCTTTTGAATTAAACGCCGATAATCGCGCCGCCCTCATCCGCGTTTGCGAACTGGTGGAAGGCCTGCCGCTGGGCATCGAGCTGGCCTGCGGTTGGGTGCGGGTGCTCAGCCTGACAGAAATTGCCGCCGAGATTGAGAAAAGCCTCGATTTCCTGAACACTGGCCAACGCAACCTGCCTGAACGGCACCGCAGCCTGCGCGGTGTCTTCGACTACTCCTGGCAGCTCCTGGATAATCCCCGCCGCCAGGCCCTTCGGCGGTTGTCTGTTTTCCACAACCCTGCAGAGCGCGCCGCCGCCCAGACCGTTGCCGGAGCCACCCTGGCAGATCTTTCTGCCCTGCTCGATAAATCGCTGCTGCGCCGCACCGCTGCCGGCTATTATGACATGCACCCCCTCATTCGTCAGTACGCCGGCGAACGCTTGATTTCAAACCCCGCAGAGGATCAGGCCACTCATCAGGCGCACTGTAACTGGTTTGTTTCAGCCGCCAAGGATTGGCAATCTGACCTCAGCGGCCCCGACCAGGGTCAGGTTTTGGAAGCCATTGAGCGCGTACAACAAGATTTGCGCGCCGCCTGGGATTGGGCCGTGCAGCAATCCGATTGTGACGCACTGAAAGTGTTATTGCAACCCCTCTACCGCTTCTATACTGTCCGGGCGCGCTACGGAGAGGGTCTCGCCGCTCTTCGGTCAGCGCTGCCAATGGTTGAGAAAATCCCCAGCCAGCCCACCCTGCGGCTCTTGCTGATGAATCGCATCGCAGCCTTACTTATCTGTCAAGATAATTACACTGAAGCCGAGCCCATTGCCCGGGCAGCCTTGCTGCTGGCGCGCCAGTTGGATGTGCCTGCCGAAATCGCCTTCAGCTTAATCCAGCTTGCTGTGGGGCATTGGATGAGCGGCGACTATGAAGAAGCCACCTCAGCTTATCATGCCAGCCTGGAGATCGCCAATCAGTCTGGCGCACAAACTATGCGCCTGGAGGCGCTCAATGGGCTGGGCAAAACATCCTGGGCTACCGGGCAGTCAGATCAGGCTACAGATTACTTTGAAACTGGCCTGGCGTTGGCCCGCCAGATGAATGCCCCGCTTCAGATTGCCCACAGCCTGGATTTACTGGGCGTTGTTGCCCGTGATTCGGGGAACTTCTCCCGCGCAATGCAATGCTTCGAAGAAGCCATCAACATACTGCGCCCTCTGCAGGCGCCAACTCGCCTGGCTTACGCGTTGAATCATCTGGGCGGCGTGTATGGGATCAGTGGTCAGATGGATCGGGCCATTTCAACCTTGAACGAATCCTTAACCATGGCTCGCGAAATCAATGAGCAGCGCTTGACCGCTTACACGCTTTCAGACCTTGGCGCTATGTATATGAATATGGGTCAATATGACCAGGCCGAAGCCAGTCAGCAAGATGCCCGGAATATATTCCATCAGATTGGTGATGTTTTTGGCGAAGCAATTGTCGAGACCAGCCTTGCCGACCTGGTGCTGCGCCGGGGCGATGAGGTGACTTCAACCAGATACGTTTGTTCGGCGCTCAAAATTGGCCTGGAGACGGGCATCCTCTACCGCCTGGAGGGCTTGCTGGTCACCGGGGCCATTCTCCTGCAGCGTCGGGGCCTGTTTCAACCAGCCCTCCAGATACTGGAAACCATCCAGGAAGAAATCAAAACCCAATCTGGCGAAAAAGTGGATATAACCCCTCTGATTGCTGAAATTGCCGCCGAGATGGACGAAGAATCGATTCGCCTGGCCCAGGTTGCCGCGCGCGCGCTCGACTTTGAATCCGCCGCCCGGCTTCTTCAGCAGCAGCTTTGTGATGCCCCTTAAACAGCAGCCCCGCCCTCAATTGCACTGGGCGGGCTGTGTTATAATTTCTGTGCCGAAGGTGGGAATCGAACCCACACTCCTTACGGAACACGATTTTGAGTCGTGCGCGTCTGCCAATTCCGCCACTCCGGCGTAACACTCGCAGTTCCAAACTGCCTCCCTAGTATATCCATCTTTTTGCGAAGGGTCAAGAGAAACAATGCGACTTGGAATTATCGGCCTCCCCCAATCAGGTAAAACCACCCTGTTCAATGCCCTTACCCGCGGCACCCAGCCCACCAGCCCGGCCTCCGGGCGGATTGAAGTTCATACTGCGGTTGTTGATGTCCCCGACCCGCGTGTGGACCGGCTCTCAGCCATGTTCAAGCCCAAGAAAACCATCTACGCCAAAGTAACCTACGCCGATATCGCCGGGCTCGATGGCTCTGCTGGTAAAAGCGGCATCTCGGGCGTTTTACTGAATCAACTCACTCAGATGGATGGCCTGATCCACGTGGTGCGCTGCTTTGAGGATGACATGGTGCCACACCCCCAGGACACCATTGACCCCATCCGGGACATCGCCACCATGGACAGCGAGTTCATCCTCAACGACCTGATTGCCGTGGAGCGCAAACTGGAACGCCTGACCGAAGAACGCAAAAAGGGCGCCGGGCGCGATAAATCCATCATCGAGCGTGAAACCACCCTGTTTGAACGCTTTCAGGCGGCTTTGTCTGCCGAAACCCCACTGCGAGATGTGGATATAACCGCCGAAGAAGAGAAAATGCTTTCCGGTTTTGGCTTTCTCAGCCGCAAACCGATTCTGATCGTCCTCAACCTCTCCGAAGGGCAGCGCCCACCCGAAATCCCCTACGCCCACCAGAGCAGTCAAATCGTGGCGCTGCAGGCCCGCCTTGAAGCCGACATTGCCCAACTGCCCCCCGATGAGGCGCAGGTTTTCCTGGCAGAATACGGCATTGAGGAACCCTCGCTCAATCGCATGATTCGCCTGTCCTACGACCTGCTGGGATTGCAGTCCTTCTTCACCGTCGGCCCCGATGAAGTCCGTGCCTGGACGGTTCAGCGCGGCGCCACCGCCCCGGAAGCTGCGGGCGTCATCCACACCGACCTGCAAAAAGGTTTCATTCGCGCCGAGGTCGCTGCCTATGACGACCTGATCACGCTTGGCGGCCTCAACGAGGCCAAGACCCACGGCCGCCTGCGCTTGGAGGGCAAGGAATACATTGTTAAAGATGGGGATATCTTGAATATCCGCTTTAACCTCTAACCCTGATTCATGGACACCGCAGCCCTTTCGAAGCCCATCTGGATTGATCGTCGTCAGGCCCTGGAACGCCTGGCGGCTGAACTCGTTCGCCATACCCAGGTTGCTGTAGATACGGAATCAAACAGCCTGTTTGCCTATCAAGAACAGGTCTGTCTGATTCAGTTTTCAACCCCTACTGCTGACTACCTGCTTGACCCGCTGGCTCTCCCCGACCTCTCCCCGCTGGCACCCCTGTTTGCCAACCCCGCAATTGAGAAAATCTTCCATGCAGCCGAATATGATCTCATCTGCCTCAAGCGCGACTTCGATTTTACCTTTGCCAACATATTTGACACCATGCAGGCCGCCCGCATCCTGGGCAAAACGGCCTTTGGCCTGGGCGCCATCCTGGAAGAATCTTTTGGAATCACGTTGAACAAACGCTACCAGCGGGCCAACTGGGGCGAGCGCCCGCTCTCGGCGCCCATGCTCGATTATGCCCGCATGGACACCCATTACCTCATCCCGCTCCGCGCCCGCCTGGCCGCAGAATTGGAGACTTCTGGGCGCAAGCCCATGGCCCAGGAAGATTTTACCCGGCTCTGCGCTGTGGAGGCGGGTTCACTTCATGAGAATGGGCAGGACTGGTGGCGCGTCTCCGGCGGGCGAGACCTTACACCCCAGCAGGCCGCTGTTCTTCAAGCCCTGTGCGATTATCGCGACCAGCAGGCGCGCAACGCTAACCTGCCGCGCTTCAAAGTCTTAAACGATGATGTCTTAATCACCCTGGCCGAAACCTGCCCGCAAACCCTGGCAGAACTGAAGCCCATCCCCCACCTCGGACCGCGCAATATCGAGAAACACGGCGTCCGGCTGCTGGCAGCCATTCAGCGTGGCCTCAAGTCGCCCCCGCTTCACCGCCCTTCTCATCCCCGCCCCGATGATGCCTACCTGTTCCGCCTGGACCTGCTGCGCGAATGGCGCAAAGTGACCGGCCGTGAACTGGGCGTGGATTCTGATGTCATTCTGCCGCGCGACACCATGGAACACATCGCGCAGGCCAATCCTGCTACCCTGCCAGAATTGCAGGATCAAATGCCGCTCTTGCCCTGGCGTTTCAATCGCTTTGGCGCAGAGATCCTCCGAGTCTTACCCCCAAAGGTGAAATCATGAAACTGACAATCTATGGCGCTGGTCAAACCGTTACCGGTTCGCAGTATGTGTTGGAAGTGAATGGTCAAACCCTGCTTTTGGAATGCGGTCTTTATCAAGGTCATCGCAGCGACACCTTCGCCAAAAACCTCAATTTTGAGTTCAGCCCGCGCGCAGTGGATGCAGCCATCCTCTCCCACGCCCATATTGACCATTCGGGCAACCTGCCCAATCTGGTCAAGCAGGGATACTCGGGACCCATCTACGTCACACCCGCCACCGCCGGCCTTTGCGAATTAATGCTCATGGATTCCGCCCACATCCAGGAATCGGATGTCAAGTTTGTCAACCGCAAACGCGAGCGCCGTGGTGAGCCGTTGATCGAACCGCTTTATACCCAGGCCGATGCTGCGGAAGTCTTCCCGTTGATGGTTCCAACCCCCTACGGGCAGGAATTTGAACCCATTAACGGCGTTACCGCTCACCTGGTAGATGCAGGTCACATTTTGGGCTCTTCTGCCGTGGTACTGGATGTTCAGGAAAATGGCCGGCGTTTCCGCTTCTGGTTCTCCGGAGATATTGGCCGCCTCAATCTGCCGCTGCTCAAAGACCCCGTTCTGCCAGAACGGGTAGATTACTTGATGATGGAATGTACCTACGGCGATAAACCCCACGCCGACCCCCAGGCCGCCTATGACGAGCTGCGCACTGTCTGCCGCTCTGCCATCGAGCGCAGTGGCAAAATTATCATCCCCGCCTTTGCCGTGGGCCGCACGCAAGAACTGGTCTATTACTTCAACCAAATGATGACTGATGGCGAAATCCCCAAGGTCCCCGTCTATGTGGACAGCCCGCTGGCAGTGAACACCACCCGCGTCTTCCAGGAATACCCGGACCTGTATGACGAGGAAACCTGGCAGTTCATCCGTGAAAACCGGCATCCGGCGCTTAACTTCCCGCAGCTCACCTATACCCAGTCGGCCGACGAATCCAAAGCCCTCAACGATAAACCCGGCCCCATGATTATCATCTCGGCCTCAGGCATGGCTGAAACGGGACGCATCCTCCACCACCTCAAGAACAATATTGAGAACCCCCGCAATACCGTTCTAATTGTTGGCTGGCAGGCGCCCGATACACTGGGCCGCCGCCTGGCAGAGCGCGCCCCCCTGGTCAAAATCTTCGGCGAAACCTACCAGCGCCGCGCCCAGGTGGTCACCATTGGCGGCCTCTCAGCTCACGCCGGGCAGAACATGCTGATGCAGTACGCCCGTGCATCTCAATCTCAGCTTCGCAAAATCATTCTGATCCACGGCGAGCCCACCCCGGCCCTGGCCTTAATGGAAAAATTCAAAACCGAGCAAATGCCTTCGGCTGCCTATCCCGAGATTGGCGAAACATTGGAGATTTAGCCTCACTCTGTGCTATAATACCCCCTGCCCATGGAGAGGTGCCGGAGCGGCCGATCGGGGCGGTCTCGAAAACCGTTGTGGGGCTCGTCCCCACCGTGGGTTCGAATCCCACCCTCTCCGCCAGTCAAGACTTCCTTTGCAAAAAGGGAGTCTTTTTATTCACAAATTGAATACCGGACACATTAATAAATGACGATTGCCACATAAGGTACACTATGTACTATCCGACCAAGGAAGGACAGGGTGAACCGATGGACAATCGTCGAATATATCGTACCATTAGAATG
>Ga0208196_1002674_pt1 | contig 16085 bp, 13 predicted proteins | sample AD_JPNNA7_MetaG_FD_184443 | JGI IMG/M metagenome (GOLD analysis project Ga0208196, IMG submission 184443) | Active sludge microbial communities of municipal wastewater-treating anaerobic digesters from Japan - AD_JPNNA7_MetaG (SPAdes) (version 2) | ecosystem: Engineered > Bioreactor > Anaerobic...
GCACCGGGAGGTCGCGCCGTCGATCCCCTACAAGCTCATCGCCACCGCCATCGACCGGCCGGGAATCATCCACCAGATCTGCAGGGCCCTCCACAGCCGGGGCATCAACATCGACGACATCGCCACCAACGTGGACAGCAACCCCCTGACGGGCGCCAATGTCTTCCAGATGGTCTGTTATTTCTCCCTGCCGCCGGCCGTGAAGATCCTGGAATTGAAAAACGACCTCAACCGCATCGGCGACGAGTCCAACATCGACATCCGCTTCGACGCGGTGATCAGCAAGTAGGCCCATGACCCCACGCGACCATCGCCAGCCGGCGCCGATCCTCAAGCCGATCGTGGAGATCGCGGCCTCCCTCGGGCTTGCGGAAGAGGACCTGGAGCCCTACGGCCGCTACAAGGCCAAGGTCCGGCTGGAGGCGATCCGCCGCTTCCCGCGGCGCCCCGACGCCGCCCTGATCCTCGTGTCGGCCATGACCCCCACGCCCGCCGGCGAGGGGAAGACCACCGTCTCCATCGGGCTGGCCCAGGCGCTGGCCCGGCTGGGGAAGGCCACCATCGCCGCACTCCGGGAGCCGTCGCTGGGCCCCGTCTTCGGCATGAAGGGCGGCGCCACGGGCGGGGGGCTCTCGCGGGTCCACCCGGTGGACGACATCAACCTGCACTTCACCAACGACTTCCCCGCCGTGGAGAGCGCCCACAACCTGCTGTCCACCCTGGTGGACAACTCGGTCTACCACGACAACCCCCTGCACCTCGACCCGCGGAAAATCACCTGGCGCCGGGTTCTCGACATGAACGACCGCTTCCTCCGGGACATCGTCATCGGACTCGGCGGCTCCGTCAACGGCGTCCCCCGGGAAACGGGGTTCGACATCGTCCCCTCCAGCGAGATCATGGCCATCCTGTGCCTGTCGCGCTCCTACGCGGAGCTCAAGCAGAAGATCCGGAAGATCCTGGTGGGGTTCACCCGCGACGACCGCCCGGTGATGGCCGGCGACCTGAAGGTCGAGGGGGCCGTCACGGCGCTGCTGAAGTACGCCCTGCTGCCGAACCTGGTGCAGACCACGGAACACGTCCCCGCCGTCGTCCACGGCGGGCCCTTCGCCAACATCGCCCAGGGGACCAACAGCATCCTCGGCACCGACCTGGCGCTCCGCCTGGCCGATTACGTGGTGACCGAGGCCGGCTTCGGGTTCGACCTGGGCGCGGAGAAGTTCTTCGACATCGTGGCCCCCTACGGCGGGCTGGAGCCGCGCATCGTGGTCCTCGTGGCGACGGTGCGCGCCCTGAAGTACCACGCGGGCGTGGCCCGGGAAGACCTCGAGCGGCCCAACCCCCGGGCGGCCGTGCTCGGCATGGCGAATCTCCGCAAGCACTACCAGAACATCGACAAGTTCGGCATTCCCTGCATCGTCGCCCTGAACCGCTTCGCCCCGGACGCGGAGGAGGAGATCCGGGCCGTCGTCAGGGCGGCGGGCGACGAGGGGATGAACATCGCGCCCTGCGACGTCTTCCGCCGGGGCGGCGAAGGCGGCCTGGAGCTGGCCGAGAAGACGGTCGCCCTCCTCGAGGCGGCGACGGGCCGCTTCCGCCCGCTCTACGACTGGAACCTCCCCGTGGAGGACAAGATTTTCACGGTGGCCAGCGAGATCTACGGCGCCGTCTCCATCGACTACCAGCCCCTGGCGCGGCGCAACCTCGACCTCATCAACCGCTACGGCTTCGACAAGCTGCCCGTCTGCATCGCCAAGACCCAGCAGTCCCTGTCGGACAACCCCAGCCTCCTGGGGCTTCCCCGCGACTTCATCGTCACCGTCCGGGAGATCAAGATCGCCTCCGGGGCCGGGTTCCTCATCCCCATCACGGGCGACATCCTCCGCATGCCCGGCCTGTCGAAATTGCCCGCCGCCTGCCACATCGACATCGACGACGAGGGCAACATCACCGGCGTGAGCAGCCCCGGCGAGATCGCGCCCCTCACCTGACCGCCCCGTCGCCCGCCCCGCAATTCCGCGTTGCGAATTTTCCGAAAACGGAATATAGGGAAAACGGCCCGAGGGGCATGCAATCCCGGACGGGGTTCCCCGGAGGAGGGTTCATCGCCGCCCCCGCGGACGGCCGTCTCCCTCCCGGGGCGCGTTCCGCCCGGCAAGAAAGACCCCTCGGGGTCAGGCTTCGGCCGACGGAGAGAGAGCGAGAGAGAAAGAGAGAGAATCAACGGGGAAAAGGGGGTGAGAACATGGATTTCTGGACGGCCGCCGGCATCTGGGGCATCGTGGCCCTCGTCGTCATCAACACGGTCATGGTCGCGAGGATGAAGATCTCCATCGCGGGTGAAGAGGACGAGCAGGACGAAAAGCGCTGCGCGGGCATGTAGGCAAAGGCGCCTCCATCCCTGACCGGAGAGCCTGCCTGCCGGCCTGCCGGCCGCAGCGGGCACTCGAATCGCTGAAAGGAGAACCCTCTCATGGAATACATCCAAAAACACGGGGCCATTCTGGTCATCATGGTCATCTACACGGTCTTCTGCCTCGGGATCGGCCAATGGTTCAAGCATCGGGCCTCCCGCAGCGTCGACGACTTCTACGTCGCCAAGCGGACCATCCCCGGCTGGGCGATCGCCCTGGCCTTCTTCTCCACCTTCATCAGCACGAACACCTACATCGGCCAGGCGGGCTACTCGTTCCGGGCGGGCCTGTCCTGGGTGTGGGTCGGCGTCTTCTGGACGTTTTTCTGCATGATCTCCTGGCTCGTCATGGGCCCGCGGATGCGCTCGCAGACGGCCAAGCTCAAGTCGCTGACCATCCCCGACTACTTCGACTTCCGCTACAAGAGCGTCTATTCCCGGGCCATCCGGATCTTCTCCGCCGTCATCATCCTCTTCGCCACCGTGTGGTACATGGTGGCCATCGCCAAGGGGTGCGCCCACCTGCTGCACTCGACGCTCGAGATCCCCTACGCCTGGGGCGCCTTCCTGATCGTCTTCATCACGACCCTCTACTCGGTGATGGGCGGGATGTACAGCGTCCTGTGGACCGACGCCGTCCAGGGGGCGATCATGTTCGTCGTCGCCCTGATCATGATCGCGATCCCCTTCGCCTTCGTCGGCGGGGTGGAGCCGGTCATGCAGAGCATCGCCTACACGACGCACCCGTCGGTCAAGGGGACGCCGATCGGCGACGGCCTCGTCGTCTTCTGCGCGCTCGTGTCGTTCCTCTACATCGCGAGCATCGGCCTGTCCGTCGGCATGAAGCAGATCTCCGAGCCCCGCTGCCTGATCCGCTTCTACTCCGTCGACAACGCGAAGAGCATGAAGTTCGCCATGATCGCCACGCCGATCCTGCTGGGCGTCTCCCTGATCTGCGTGTTCTCCGTGGGCGCCCTGGTCCACGGCATGACGACGCCGCAGGAGGCGGCCTACCTCGTCAAGAACACCGACGAGGTCATCGGGTTCATGCTGGCGAAGATGAACAACCCCTGGATCACGGGCATCTGCATGGCCGGGCTCTTCGCCGCGGGCATGTCGTCGCTCGCCTCGGTGATCCTCATCGTCGGCACGGCCTTCATCGGCGACATCTGGAACCTGGTGAGGCCCCTGTCGCAGCCGCAGCAGGTCAGCTACACGAAGTGGCTCATGTGGCTCTACAGCGCCCTGGTCGTCTGGATCACGATCTATCCCCCCGCGGGCATCGTGGAGCTGACGGCCTTCTCGGGGGCCGTCTTCGCGGCGGGCTTCTTCCCGGCCGTCTACGGCGGCCTCTACTGGCGCTGGGGGACCGGCGCGGGCGCCTTCTGGTCCATGGTGATCGGGATCGTCGCCACCGTGGGCTGGCGGTTCCTGGTGCGCTTCAATGTCCCCGGGATGCGCGACTACCACGAGATCTTCGCGGGCTTCATCGTCTCGATCGTCGCCTACGTGGTCATCAGCCTGCTCACGCAGGGCGACCGGCCCAGCGAGGAGCACCTCGACCACGTCTTCCACACCAACCAGGCAAAGTGACCCTGCCCTACGCAGCAGCAGGGCGCCCGGCCCCGGCCGGGCGCCCTTTTTTTGGGCGGGCGCGCAAAAAAGGGCGCCCCGCGGCATGCCGCGGGGCGCCCCGTTATGGCCGATGCGTCAGCAGGGCCGCATCACTTGAACGGCCAGATGAGCGGCACGAGGATGATGACGAGGATCGTGCAGACCACCTGCGGGATGAGGCCCGCCTTGATGTAGTCCACGAACTTCAGCTGCCCCGGCCCCAGCACGATCGTGTTGGGCGGGGTGGCGATGGGCGTCAGGAAGCAGAGGCTCGCGCCCATGCCGATGCCCATGAGGATCGGCAGGGGGCTGATGCCCATCCCGACGGCCGAGGCCAGGCCGATGGGGCCGACGATGAGGGCCGTGGCCGTGTTGGAGGCAAACTGCGTCAGCAGGGCCGTGAGGCAGGTCATGCCGATCATGAGCCCCATGGGCGAGCCCGCGACCACGTCGTTGACGGCCTGGGCGATCATGAGGACGCCGCCCGTCTTCTCGAGGGCCGTGCTCACGGGGAACATGCAGGCGAACAGGAAGATCGTCTGCCACGAGACGGACTGCCAGGCCTCCTTCCAGGTGATGCACTTCGTGATGATCATGAGCGCGGCCCCGAGGGCGGCGGCCGTCAGCAGGTCGATGTTGAGGGTCTTCTTGATGAAGGGCACGAAGTCGCCCAGGGCCATGACGGCGACGACGAAGGCGAAGATCCCCACGGAGAGGCCCATCTTGTTGGTCCGGTACTTGATGTCGGTCTCGGGCCCGGCGTAGTCCTCGGCGTCACGGCCCATCTTGCCCTTGGGCAGAAAGCGCGTGCCGAAGAACATGAAGGTCGCGATGCCGGCGACGGCGATGGGGATCCCGACGAGGGCGAACTCGAAGAAGCCGAAGGTGGGCATCTTGGCCGTGCCGAGGACGCCGTTGACGACGCCGTTGGGGGGCGTGCCGATCAGGGTGATCGTCCCGCCGAAGGAGGTGGCGAAGGCCAGGGCCATCATGAAGGACTTCGTGTTGAATCCCGCCAGGGTCACGACACCCAGGACGATGGGCAGGAAGCAGACCGTCGTGCCCGTGTTGGAGAGCACCGACGAGAGGGCCGCCGCCACGATCATGATGTTCATCAGGACGAGCTTCTCGTTGCCCTTGCCCTTCTCGACGGCCCAGCGGCCGACCTTGTCGGCAAATCCCGTCCGGAAGAGGGCCTCGCCCATCATGAACATGAACATGAAGATGAGGGTCCACTGGTTCGCGAAGTCCTTGAAGGCGTCGGCGGGCCGGAGCACCCCGCTGATGACGAGCGCCACGGGCACGAGGATCGCCGTGGCCTCCAGGGGGATGACCTCCGTCATGAAGAGCAGGAAGGCCACCGCCAGGATCGCGATCGTCGTCCAGGCCTTCTGGTAATCGATCTTGGCCGCCGGCTTGGCCGGTGCCGGTGCCGGGGCCGCCGCCGGAGCTGGTGCCGAAGCTGCCGCCGGCGCAGGGGCGGCCGCCGGGGCCGCCGCGGCCTTCTGTTCCGCCTTCGGGGCAGCCGCCTGCGCCCCCGCGGGCTGCGCCGTGGCGTAGAAGTAGGCGGGCACGGCCACGAGGCACAGCAGAATCAATGACACAATCCACCATTTGCGTTTCATCAAGCCACCCATAAAGACTACCTCCCGTTATGATTCGGTTGATGCAGGCAGGGCGGGCCCATCCCGCCCCGCATGATTGGGAAGATCCCGGACTATCGCAAGAGAGAGCCGCCCGTGCCGCGGGCGGCTCTCTCCCTTACTTGATCTTTTGCTGAAGGGCCGCGCAGCGCTCCCGGGCCGACTGCATGAAGTGTGCGGCGTTGACGATGTAGCGCTCGTGCCGGCCCCGGGCGATCTGCCCCAGCTCGTCGAAGGCCATGATCTCGAAGACGAGCTTCCGGTTGTCCACCTCCGCCAGGGCCGCCACCGCCGTGACGGTCATCCCGATGAAGGTCGGGTTGAGGTAGCTCACGGACGTCGACAGGCCGACCGTCACGTACCCCTCCGGCAGCATCGGGTCGATCACGGAGACGGAGGCCTCGATGAGCAGGGCCGAGAGCGTCGGCGTGGCCATCAGCTCCGTGAGCGCACCGTGCCCGAAGGACAGGGTGTCGGCCGGCTCGATGGTCTTCTGAAACGTCCTGGACAGGCCGGGCTTGAGCTGCGGCAGTGCAAACGGAAGAGGCGTTCTGTGCATCGGTCATCCTCACTTTCTTCTCTATGGTATGGATTGTTGGGCTAGCCCTTGAAGAGCGACAGCAGCACCCCCGCCGCCACCGCCGAACCGATCACCCCGGCCACGTTGGGCCCCATGGCGTGCATCAGCAAAAAGTTCCGCGGGTTCTCCTTCTGCCCCACCACCTGCGAGACCCGCGCCGCCATCGGCACCGCCGAAACCCCCGCCGAACCGATCAGCGGGTTGACCTTGCCCCCCGAGACGAAGTACATGATCACCCCGAAGAGCACCCCGCCCGCCGTGCCGACCGCAAAGGCCGCCAGCCCCAGCACCACGATCGAGATCGTCTGGAAGGTCAAAAAGTTCTCCGCGCTCGCCGTGGCCCCCACCGTCGTGCCCAAAAAGATCGTCACGATGTTGATCAGCGCGTTCTGCGAGGTGTCGTTGAGCCGCCCCACCACCCCCGACTCCCGGAACAGGTTGCCCAGCATCAGCATCCCGATCAGCGGCGTGGCGTCCGGCAGCATCAGCGAGCACACCAGCGTCACCGCGATCGGAAAGATGATCCGCTCGGTCTTCGACACCGGACGCAGCTGCTCCATCACCACCATCCGCATCTTCTTCGTCGTCAGCAGGCGCATGATCGGCGGCTGGATGATCGGCACCAGCGCCATGTACGAGTAGGCCGCAATCGCAATGGCCCCCAGCAGGTGCGGGGCCAGCTTCGAAGTCACGAAGATCGCCGTCGGGCCGTCGGCCCCCCCGATGATCCCGATCGAACTGCACTCCTGCGGGTTGAACCCCAGGTAGAGCGCCCCGATGAACGTCGTGAAGATCCCCAGCTGCGCCGCCGCCCCCAGCAGCAGCGTCTTGGGGTTGGCGATCAGCGGACCGAAGTCCGTCATCGCCCCCACCCCCAAAAAGATCAGCGGCGGGTAGATCCCCAGCTTCACCCCCTGGTAGAGGTACCACAAAAGACCCCCCACCACCGTCTTCTCCTTGCCCGTCACCGCGTCGATCTCCACCGTCGGCGGCGCCATCAGCCCCGCCGCCGGAATGTTGGCCAGCAGCATCCCGAAGGCGATCGGCAGCAGCAGCAGCGGCTCGAACCCCTTGACGATCGCCAGGTACAGCAGCACAAACGAAATCCCCAGCATGATCGCCTGCTGGTAGGTGATCGACAAAAACCCCGTGCTCTGCACCAGGGCCTGCACAGCATGCAGAAGGTTGATTTCCATCGGTGTATCCTTTCCCCGTTGAGGCGGCCGCAAATCAGCCGATCACGGCCATCGTGTCCCCCGTGTTGACCGTGGCGTTGACGCTCACCCCGATCTGCTTGACCACCCCGTCGCGGCCGCAAAAGATCTCGTTCTCCATCTTCATCGCCTCGAGAACCAAAATCAGATCCCCCGCCTTGACCGCCTGGCCCGTCTGGACCGCAATCGAGAGAACCTTGCCCGGCATCGGCGCCGCAATCACCTCGTCACCCGACGCCGCCGCAGGGGCCGCAGCCGCCTTCGGGGCCGCCGCCGGCGCCGCCGCAGGCTTCGGGGCCGCCGCCGCAGGGGCCGCAGCCTTCGGGGCCGCCGCAGCGCCCGCCGTTCCGCCGATCTCCTCCACTTCCACCTCGTACGACTTGCCGTTCACGACAACGCGAAACTTCTTCATGTCCGCCGTCTCCTTTTCTGAGTTCTGTCTCTCAGGGCGCAGCCGCCCCGTCGTGTTGCCCCGGCCGCCCCTAGCGGCCCCGGCCCCGGTAGGCCTCGATGGCCGCCGCGATCACCGCCGGCAGCTCCCCGTCGTCCCCCGCAGGGGCCACAACCCCCGCCGGGGCCGCCGCCGCCTTCGGCGCCGCCGCCAGCCGCGTCGCCCGGCTCATCAGGTTAATGAAAAACACCAAAAGGACGAGGGCGAAAAACACCGTCCCCATCCCGATCAACGCCACCGTCAGGCCGAACATCAATTTCAACACGGTTCATTCCCCTTTCGTGCAATGTGGGCGGTGAGCTTGCCGCTTCTAGCACCGAGCCCCGCCCCGCGCTATCCGCGGATGTCTGATTCTTGTGTAGGACCGGCCGCGCAGGGTCTGTCGGTTTTTGTCTGACACCGTCCCGCGGCGCCGGCCCGGGGGCGGAGCCGTCCCCCCCCGCCCCCGCGAACCTCCTTACGCGGCTTCTCAGGCCGCGCCCTCCGGCCTCATCGTGCCCGTCTCGTTGAAGCGCACGTGCCAGCTGTAGGCCTCGTCGAGGAGCATGGGGATGTGGCCGCCCACCTTCTTCTTGGCCCGGTTGTAGTAGTCCCACAGCAGGGGGCGGTAGTCCGGGTGGGCGCAGTTCTCGATGATGAGGGGCACCTTCTCCTTCGGGTCGAGGCCGCGCAGGTCCGCCACGCCCTGGTCCGTGACGATGAGGTGCACCTCGTGCTCCGTGTGGTCGTAGTGGGTCACGTGGGGCACGACGCGGGAGATGGCGCCCTTCTTGGCCGCCGAGGGCGTCAGGAAGACGACGAGGCCCGAGTTGCGGGAGAAGTCGCCCGAGCCGCCGATGCCGTTGACCATCGTCGTCCCGAAGGTGTGGGTGGAGTTGACGTTGCCGTAGATGTCCACCTCGAGGGCCGTGTTCATGGCGATGAGCCCCATGCGGCGGGCGATCTCGGGGTTGTTGCTGATCTCCTGGGGCCGCAGGACGATCTTGTCGCGGTACTGCAGGATGTTCTTGTAGAACCGCTGGAGGCCCTCCGGCGAGGGGGAGAGCGACGTGCCGGAGACGGCGTTGAGCTTGCCCGCGTCGATGAGGTCGAACATGGCGTCCTGGATGACCTCCGTCCAGACCTTCAGGTTCTTGTAGTCGCTCTCCACGAGGCCCGCCATGACGGCGTTGGCCACGTTGCCCACGCCCGACTGCAGGGGCGGCAGCGTCTCGCCGTACTCCTTCTCGAGGAACCGGATGAGGTGCCGGGCCATGGCCTTGGACTGCTCGTCGAGGGGGGCCAGGGGCCGCGTCTTGTCGCCGATGTCGCAGGGCACGACGGCCACGATCTTCCGCGGGTCGCAGGGCATGTAGATCGTGCCGATGCGCTGGTTGACGTCGGTGACGGGCAGGGGGTGCCGGGCCGGGGGATCGGCGGGGATGAAGATGTCGCTCATCCCGACGAGCTCCATGGGCTGGCTCGTGTTGACCTCGACGATCACCTTCTCGGCCTGCTGGATGAAGGTGGGCGAGTTGCCGACGGACGTCGAGGGGACGATCCCGCCGTTCTCCAGGATGCAGACGGCCTCGATGATGGCCACGTCCATCTTGCCGAGGAAGCCGTAGCGAAGCTGCTGGGCCATCTGGCTCAGGTGGATGTCGAAGAACATCGTGTCGGCGGCGTTGATCCGCTGGTTGATCTTCTTGCCCGTCTGGTAGGGGAAGCGCCGGGCGATGCAGTTCACCTCGGCCCAGGCCTCGTCGAGCTCGACGCCGACGGAGGCGCCCGTCAGAAGGGACAACCGGAGCTTCTCGCCCTTCTTGACCCTCTCGGCCACGGCCAGCGGCACGGCCTTGGGATACCCGCAGGGGGTGAACCCGCTCGTGCCGACGATCATCCCGTCCTTGATGTGTTTCGCGGCCTCCTCGGCCGTGGTGACTTTAGACAACAGTTCCTTGTTGAAGATACGGCTCTCGATTCCCATCTCGGTCTTGCCTCCTTGTGCTGATTTGAAACGTGATCCCTCCGGGTCAATGGTTCCGTCGGTAGCCCCTGTGCGCCCGCTTCGCCCGGCCGCTCGCCTCGCGAGGGCCCCTGACCGCCGTCACTCCGCCGGGGCGGGGGCGATGACCCCCTGCTCCATGAGGATGCGGGTCATCTCGCGCGCGCCGCGGACGGCCGCCGCGGCCTCCCGGTAGAGCTCCTCCCGGGTTTTTTCGAGCAGCGCGATGCCCTGCTCCCGGGCCTTCATGGCCGTGGCGACGGCGCAGCGGGGGTAGAGATCCTCGTCGTCCATGTCGGGGACGATGCGGTCGTCGGAAAGGCCCCTCTCCTCGGCCACCCGGGCGATCTCCTCCGCGGCGGCGACGGCCATCTCGTCGGTGATCGTCCGGGCCCGCACGTCGAGCACCCCCCGGAAGATGCCGGGGAAGCCCAGCGAGTTGTTGATCTGGTTGGGGAAGTCGCTCCGTCCCGTCCCGACGATCCGTGCGCCCGCCTCCCTGGCCTCCCAGGGCCAGATCTCGGGGACGGGGTTCGCGCAGGGGAAGACGACGGCGTCCTTCGCCATCCCCCGGACCCACTCGGGCTTGATGACGCCCGGCCCCGGGGTGGAGGCGCCGATGAAGACGTCGGCCCCCTTCAGCGCGTCGGCCACGGTCCCGACCAGGCCGTCCCCGTTGGTCTCGAGGCAGATCCTCCACTTGACGGCGAAGTCCGCCTGCGCGGCCTCGATGTCGCCGCGGCCGCGGTGCAGCGTCCCCCTGGAGTCGACGGCGACGATCCGCGCCGGGTCGGCCCCGCTCACCCGGAGCAGGCGGTAGGTGGCCACGTTGGCCGCCCCGACGCCGAAGAGCACGATCCGGGCGTCCTGCAGGCGCTTGCCGACGATCTTCAGGGCGTTGAGAAGCCCGGCGAGGATCACGCAGGCCGTCCCCTGCTGGTCGTCGTGCCAGACGGGGATGCGCATCTCGGCCCGCAGGGTGTCGAGGATCCGGAAGCACGCCGGCTGGGAGATGTCCTCGAGGTTGATGCCGCCGAAGGCGGGCTCGAGGAGCTTGACGGTCTCGATGAACTGCGCGGGGTCCTTCGTGCGCAGGGCGATGGGCACGGCGTCGACGCCGCCCAGGTACTTGAAGAGGATCGCCTTGCCCTCCATGACGGGCAGGCTCGCCTCGGGGCCGATGTCGCCCAGCCCCAGCACGCGCGTGCCGTTGGTGACCACGGCGATCAGGTTCCCCTTGTTGGTGTGCTCGAAGACCTTTTCGGGGTTCGCCTGGATGTCCTTGCACGGGGCGGCGACCCCCGGGCTGTACCAGATGGAGAAATCCGAGAAGTCCCGGATGGCGCACTTCGGGGCCACCTGGAGCTTCCCCCGGTAGAACGGGTGCATCCGCAGGGCGTCCTTCGACGGCCTGGCGGCCCGGGCGAGCAGTTCTTCGACGGTCGGCATGTCAACCCCCCGTTTGTTTTGCACCCGTCTACACAAATTCGGCGCCGCTTTTCAAGTGAATATTTGATCCCCAACGGTTTCGCGGAGGGGGGCGGACGCCGCCGAGCGCCGCGGGCCATGCCCGGAAACCATTGCCGGGAGAGGCTTTGCGGTCACTGTCAGACAAACCCCGACAGGCGCCCCTGAACGAGTCCTACAGCAGAATCAGACGGCCCCCGATAGTTTTCACCCTGCCCCGATGCTAGAAACGCGCTCAACCACACCCCAAGTCGGTTGCACCTGTCCTGCCGACAGGATGCGTCCCTGCAGGCAGAGTCGGTCATGTTGATTTGTCCTCGATGCGGCGGAAGGAACTTCTGGCGCCTGGCCACGGGTCAGCGGCGCTGCGGCCGGTGCGGCCTGACGCGCAAGTTCGACAGGACGTTCTGGGGCTCCGCGAAGATATCCCCGTACTGGAAGGGCCGGCTGCTCGAGTATTTCTGCCTGGGGGTGCCGGCCTACCGGCTCCGGCACCAGGTGCCGCTGGACCTCAAGACCGTCCAGCGATGGTTCCGGATCCTGCGGACCGCCATCTTCACGCACGAGATGAAGGCCCTGAAGGCCCTGCTCGCCGGGACGGGCGGGGGGGCGGCGATCGCCGGGGACGGCGTGCGGTTCCGCCCGGACTTCCCCTCGTCGGGGCCGCGGATGGCCCTGGGCATCTACAGGGGCAACGGCCGGGTCTTTGTGATCCCCGTCGCCGAAGGCGAGGACGCCGCGGAGGCCGGGGGGCTGCGATCCTGCGGCGGGGCCCTGGTCTGCACGTCCCTGGAGGTCCGCGGCGGAAGCGTCGTGGTCAACGGCGCGCCGGGGGCCCGGAAGGCCCGCGGGATCCCGGCGGAGATCGAAGAGTTCTGGACCTTCACGAAACAGTGGCTCAGGCACTACCGAGGGGTGCCCCGTGCGTACTTCCCGCTCTATCTCAAGGAGATCGAGTGGCGGTACAACCACCGGGGCGAGAATCTCGTCAGGCTCGCCCGAAGCCTCCTGGACCGGCAGGTCGCGGCGGAGGACCAACGGAAGCTGCCCTGAGAGGACCGGAAGCGGGTCACGCCGGCGCGACGATCATCGGTGCCGCGCCGCGGGCATCGGGGCGGAATCGGACAACCGGGATCGACACAGGAAAACAGGCCTTTCACGAACAGGCTGAACCAAGGAGGAAGACAATGGCTCAACACCCCCAGATGAAGAAATGGATCGAAAAGGCGGCGAAGGAACTCAAGGGCAAGCCCGTGGAGGCGCTCAACTGGGAGACCCCCGAGGGCATCACCGTGAAGCCCATCTACACGGCGGAGGACCTGGAAGGGCTCGACTTCGTCAACACCCTCTCCGGCATGGCCCCCTACGTCCGCGGCCCCGTGGCCACCATGTACGCCAACCAGCCCTGGACGATCCGCCAGTACGCCGGGTTCGCCACGGCCAAGGAATCCAACGCCTTTTACCGCCGCAACCTCGCCGCCGGGCAGACGGGCCTCTCTGTGGCCTTCGACCTGGCCACGCACCGCGGCTACGACTCCGACCACCCGCGCGTGGCCGGCGACGTCGGCAAGGCCGGCGTGGCCATCGACTCCGTCGAGGACATGAAGGTCCTCTTCGACGGCATCCCCCTGGACAAGGTGACCGTCTCCATGACGATGAACGGCGCCGTGCTGCCGATCCTGGCGGGCTACATCGTCGCCGCCGAGGAGCAGGGCGTCAAGCAGGAGCAGCTCGCCGGCACGATCCAGAACGACATCCTCAAGGAATTCCTCACGCGCAACACCTACATCTACCCGCCCCAGCCCTCGATGCGGATCGTCTCGGACATCATCGCCTACTGCTCGAAGCACATGCCGCGCTACAACACGATCTCCATCAGCGGCTACCACATCATGGAGGCGGGCGCCAACTCGGTGCTGCAGACGGCCTTCACGCTCTCGGACGGCAAGCAGTACATCCGGGCGGCCATCGACGGCGGCCTCTCCATCGACGACTTCGCCCCGCGGCTCTCCTTCTTCTTCGGCGTGGGCATGAACTTCTTCATGGAGATCGCCATGCTGCGGGCGGCCCGCTACCTCTGGCACCAGACGGTCAGCGAGTTCAACCCGAAGAACCCCCGCTCCACGGTGCTGCGCACCCACGTGCAGACCTCCGGCTGGAGCCTCACGGAGCAGGACCCCTACAACAACATCATCCGCACGACCCTCGAGGCCCTCGCGGCGGCCCTGGGCGGCACCCAGTCGCTCCACACGAACTCCTTCGACGAGGCCATCAGCCTGCCGACGGACTTCTCGGCCCGCATCGCCCGCAACACCCAGATCATCATCCAGGAAGAGTCCCAGATCTGCCACGTGGTGGACCCCCTGGGCGGCTCCTACTACATCGAGGCCCTCACGGGCGCCATCATCCGGGAGGCCAAGAAGATCATGGACGAGATCGAGGCCCTCGGCGGCATGGCCCGCGCCATCGAGACGGGCATGCCGAAGCTCCGCATCGAGGAGTCGGCGGCCCGCCGCCAGGCCCGCATCGACCAGGGCAAGGACGTCATCGTCGGCGTCAACAAGTACCGCGTGAAGGAAGAGCCCCCCGTCGAGGTGCTCGAGGTGCCCAGCACCGTGCGCGACGAGCAGATCGCCCGGATCAAGGATCTCAAGGCCAGGCGCGACGGGGCCGCCGTGAAGAAGGCCCTGGAGAACATCACGGCCGTCGCCGAGAAGGGCGGCAACCTCCTCGAGGCCTCCATCCAGGCCATCCGCCTGCGCGCCACGGTGGGCGAGGTGAGCGACGCCATGGAGAAGGTCTTCGGCCGCTACGTGGCCACCACCCGGATGATCTCCGGCGTCTACTCCTCCGAGTACGGCGACAGCGACGTCATCAAGAGCCTGCAGAAGCGCACGGAGAACTTCCTCAAGCAGACGGGCCGGCGCCCGAGGATGCTCGTGACGAAGATGGGCCAGGACGGCCACGACCGCGGCATCAAGGTCGTCGCCACGGCCTTCGCCGACCTGGGCTTCGACATCGACATCAGCCCCATGTTCCAGACGCCCGAGGAGGCGGCCAAGATGGCCCTCGAGAACGACGTCCACGTCGTGGGCGCCTCGAGCCTCACGGCGGGCCACAAGACGCTGGTGCCCGAGCTGATCCGGAAGCTCCAGGAGCTGGGCGCGGGCGAGATCCTGGTCATCGCCGGCGGCGTCATCCCCCCGACGGACTACGACTTCCTCTACAAGGCGGGGGTCGTGGGGATCTTCGGGCCGGGGACCTCGATCCCCGAGTCGGCGGACAAGGTCATGACCCTGCTGGAGAACAAGTACCTCAAGCGGGCGGCCTAGGACGACGGCCGGGGGAGACGCCCTCCCCCGGCATGGCCGCATCAACCGATCTCTTCGGATCCGGGGCAGGGGAATGGCCGAAAAGGGAATCGACTACTACGTCCAGGGCGTGATCGGCGGCAACCGGCTGGTCATGGCCAAAACGATCACGCTGATCGAGAGCATCCTGCCGGAGCACCAGGAAACGGCACAGGCGGTCATGGACGCGCTGCTGCCCCACACCGGGAAGGCCGTGCGCCTGGGGATCACGGGCGTGCCCGGCGCGGGCAAGAGCACCTTCATCGAGAGCTTCGGCACGATGCTCACGGAGAAGGGCCACCGCGTGGCCGTGCTGGCCGTCGACCCCAGCAGCCCCCGCACGGGCGGCAGCATCCTGGCCGACAAGACCCGGATGGAGAAGCTCTCCACCAACGAGCGGGCCTTCATCCGGCCCTCCCCCTCGGGGGGCACCCTCGGCGGGGTCGCCCGCAAGACCCGGGAGACCATGATGATCTGCGAGGCCGCCGGCTACGACGTCATCCTGGTGGAGACCGTCGGGGTGGGGCAGTCGGAGGTCGCCGTGGCCTCCATGGTGGACTTCTTCCTCGTGCTCATGATCGCCGGGGCCGGGGACGAGATCCAGGGGATCAAGAAGGGCGTCCTGGAGCTGGCCGACGCGATTGCGGTCAACAAGGCCGACGGCGACAACGTGGAGCGGGCCAAGCTCGCCCGGGCGCAGTACGAGACGGCGATGCACCTGCTCTCGCCCCCCTCGCCGGACTGGAGCACGCCGGTGCTGCTGTGCAGCTCCCTCACGGGGGCGGGGCTCGAGGAGATCTGGGAAACGGTCCTGAAGCACCGGAAGATCATGCACGACAAGGGGGAGCTGGAGAGGAAGCGCAGCGAGCAGTCGCGCCTGTGGATGTGGGCCCTGGTCAAGGAAGGGCTGGAGGCCTGGTTCGCCAAAAACGCCCAGGTCGTCAACCTCCTGCCCCTCATCGAGAAGGAAGTGGTCAACGGGAAGATCACGGCCACCTCGGGGGCGGCCCGGATCCTGTCCTTTCTCCAGAACTACAGCATCACCGTCACCTGAAGGAACAGACGAATCAGGAGGTCTAGCCAGCATGAAGATCACGCGTTTGGATCACATCGGTATCGCAGTGAAGAGCATCGCCGAGTCCCTGAAGGTCTACGAGGCGATGGGTCTGAAATCCGTGGGCGTCGAGGAGGTGGCCGAGCAGAAGGTGCGCGTGGCGTTCCTCCCGATCGGCGAAACGGAGATCGAGCTGCTCGAGTCGACCGCGCCGGACGGGCCCGTGGCCAAGTACATCGAGAAGAACGGCGAGGGCATCCAGCACCTCGCGCTGCGCGTGGACAACCTCGAGGCGGCCCTGGCGGAGATGAAGGC
>Ga0208196_1002677_pt1 | contig 16078 bp, 19 predicted proteins | sample AD_JPNNA7_MetaG_FD_184443 | JGI IMG/M metagenome (GOLD analysis project Ga0208196, IMG submission 184443) | Active sludge microbial communities of municipal wastewater-treating anaerobic digesters from Japan - AD_JPNNA7_MetaG (SPAdes) (version 2) | ecosystem: Engineered > Bioreactor > Anaerobic...
TACACATATACAAAATTGGCTAAAAAACCATTTTACTACTTTACAAAAAGTCTAATCCATTCTTCTTTAAAAAAAAATTAAGTTATAATTTTTTAAAACAAAGTCAACTATTCGTAATAGAATTGTAATACCGATTGCATATATGTTATCGGCATTACCATTGTAAAATTTAAAATATCCTTTGGATTATTTTAAATTTATACTCTATCTAACTCATCTATAACTCACTGATAATTTAGTGATTAGAATATAATGTTTTTAAATAAAAGTAAAGAATGGCATTCAGAAAATTTTGATACAAAACAAGGTTCTGTTTTGTGCAGATAGCTTGTGCTCTCGCCTCGCAAGCGAAGCGAAGCGGGAAGAAAACGCAATATACGAATTCTATTTTTCTGAAATGAAGAGTTTCGGTTTCGGGGAGAAAACAGAACCGTAGTTTTGAAGAAATTTTCTGACAGCCTATCCCGAATTTTCGGGATTTTGTTTCTTTTCTCATCATGGAGAAAAGAAAAATAAATCTAACTAACTCATCACTATCTCACAGATAATTAATGGATTAAAATACCATATTTTTGCATAATTTTTTTTAGAAATTTGATTTTTCGGCTTTACTATTCTGTTAAGTTAGATATTTATTTCTAATTAATGAACTACTGGCAATTGGTATAACTTAAGTTTTGTATAATTTTTATTTCCTGAATGCCATTCCTAAGTCTTTCACTTCGATTAAAAAAACATTTTTTATACATACCCTTTGATTTGCTTCAAATGTAGTAATATTAGGCTTTACACAAGTTTTTACCATTATTTTTGTCCATTAAGCCTAAATTTACAATTGGTATAATTTTTATCTTTACATAAAAAGGATAAATTATGATGGCTAAAAAATCGAAAATTAGAAAAATGACCGAAGCCGAAGAACGTGAGAAAAGAAAGGAAGATGGTTATTACGACGGACGATTTCGCACTAAAGTGGTTCCTGATAAAAAGAAAAAAAAGGTTAAAAAGAAAAAAATTAAGCCTGAATTAGAAGATGAATAAATCTTTATGAAGCGAAAATGAAAGCGTCATTCCATAAAAAGAATGGTTCCCCCATCGAATAACGGACCATCATATAATTCAATAATAGTATATCCCAACAATGCGGTGAACTTCTTTAATTTCGATGCGTCTTTATAATTATGCAGACTTCCAAGAATAAATAAATTATCTCCCCAAATACCACAACAACCTCCTAAAAAGCCATATTCATGACCCTGCAAGAGAATTTCTTTTGATGAGAGCAACAGTAAATTTATATTATTTTTAATAAGCGTTTTATAAATGCCTTCATCGCACGTAATAAAATTATTGTTTTTCAATGCCAATAAACTGCACTTGGTGAACCCCTGATTAACATTAATTTTATTAAGGGTTTGGCAATTATTTAATATTTCCGACTCGGTAATATCGATTCTATGTATTAGATAATCGTTTGTAACTACAGCGTTATATGATGCAGCCTCGGGATATTTTTCACCCACATTTGTTTTGCCTTCTTTGTAAGGGATTAGATTAAGACTTAATAATTCTTTGTATTTTTCCGGAAGATTAGGCGCAATAATCCATTGGTTGGGAGTTTTACAAAAAAAAATATCGGGATGCCCGGAAATACTATCTGCTGTTATCCCTTTTGTTTCCAATAAAATCAGTTCTCCATATTTTTGAAGATTCATTTTTGCTTGTTCCGGAATTTTTTTATCAGCAATAATCAACATAAAAATCCCTTCTTGATAACGATAAATCGGTTTTAAATTTTACAATCTTAAAATTGTTTTGTAGCATTTTTTTATTGGATGCATTATACCCAATCGCACTATTCAGTTCGCCGGGAGGAACCGAAATAATAATGGTATTTTTCCCATTACCGGAAATAGGAATCAATTTTTCTTTCCAAATAGCTGTCATAACCAATTCGCCGAAAGAAACATGAAAAGGACCGGCAATCAGTGTTTCTCCTGTAATTAGCCCTTTCGATGGATGAAGCCCCATTCGTAATACCGTAATATTTGCATTCTCCATAATAGTGTAAACTTCTTTTGTCCAATCTACGGCTTTCTCCATAGTTAGAGGAGTATATTTTTTTTGGTGATAAAATTTTTCAAGTTCAGTATCTTTTATTACCAAAGTAGGATAAATTCGGGTATTATTTGCACCAAGGTCAACAATCTTTTTGGCAGTAGCAATCGCTTTTTCAAGTGTATCTCCGGGGAGGCCTATCATCATTTGTAAACCTAGCGAAATTCCTTTTTGTGTAATTAAAGAACTTGCTTCTTCAATATTATGTACGGTATGTCCTCTTCCCGAAAGCTGAAGTACTTCTTCATCCATCGACTGTGCACCTAGTTCAATAGTGGTTACATGATATGATTTTAATAACTCCAGAATATCTTTATTTATATAGTCAGGACGAGTTGATAACCGGACACCTTGTATTATTTTTTTCTGAATATATGGATAAATTAGTTTCAGATATTTTTCTTGTTTATCCATTTCTATTCCTGTAAAATTCCCGCCAAAAAAACCGAATTCAATATAACTGCTTTCTTTAGGAATGGTAATCAGATGTTGTTCTATGGTTTCAATAATTTCTTCTTCTGTTGGTTCTCTTAATCTGTCGGAAATATTTCGTTGGTTACAATAAATACATTGATAAGGACAGGCAACTTCAGGAATAAATACAGGGATGGTATAGTGTTTTAATTTCATGAATTTTGTTATCCTTTTATAAATTTTTTTACGATAGAATTTTGCCGACTGTCGGTAATCTTAATAAGATATATCCCTTTCTTTAATAAACCGGTTGAAAGCTCTATTTTTACAGTACCTTTCGGGACTTCCATTTCTTTTATTATATGTTGTTGTCCAATAATATTAAATATTTCAATTGTTAAAATATCTTGCGAAGGACTACAAATAGTCAAATTTATAAAATCTTTTACAGGATTTGAAAAATACATATTTATTTTTTGTGTTATCGGAGGACTGATTTGATGATTTTTATTAAATGCTATTTTTAAAGAAACCGGTAAATGGTCAGACATCCCATATAATGCATCAATCACATTTTCGGGGGCAGAAGCATTAATGTCGAAATTTACAGGCATATCAAAATGAAGACCATCTTGTCCAATTGTATTATATGATTCCGGGATATATGAATAATTTTCAATACCATTTAAAATATAGTCTGAAAGTAATACCTGATCAAAACGATCGTCTAAGCCACCCGATGAAAAGCAGCTAGATTGAGCATTATGAGTAGATTGTGTGTGATACAAAGAGAAGTCGCTATTATTATTCCACTCGCCCTGTTTTTGTATAGGATCATTAAAAATTAACTTTCCCGGAGAATAATTTATGAGTTGTTGATAACAAGGCTCATTGCTGGAATATACATTTAAATCGCCCATTAAAACATAATTTCCTTTTGCTTTTACAGAATCTAAATAATTCATGAGTATCCCTGTTTGTTCGGCTCTTAGTGTTATATCACTATTGCTGTTACCCGCTTTTAAATGAATTACGATAAAAGAAATAAATGAAGTGTCGAATGTGACTAATTTTTGAGGTAATATTTTGTAAAATGTATATATGTTTATGTCTCTAACATTGGTAGGAATGTTGGTTTGTGAAAAAAATGTTAGTTTGGAAGTATTATAATAAAGTTCATTCGTAAGGTCTGAATTCGATAGATTTGAAAAATAACATCTTTTATATTTGGCATTATTCGAATAATTCATACAACTATCTAAAATTTGTTGATGTGATAATGAGTCGGCTGAAACTTCGTTAACACTTAATACATCGGGTTTAACATGGTTTATAATGGTACGCAGAAATGCATTTTTATTCTTAGTCTGATTGCTAACGCTTGGGCAGAATGTAGTAGCTTGATCGTAATACATCAAGTTGTAATGCATTATACAAAGGGTATCTTGCGATTTTAAAATAATGGTTTGAATAAAAAATAAAAATAAAAGAACCTGTTTTAATTTGGCATAAAATAAAGTTTCTATTAAAAATTGTTTATACATATTGCTAAAAAGATAATAAATCGGATTTAAATTTAATGAATGGAAATGTACAAGGAATTAAAAAGAGGCTGTTTCAAAAATTATTTGATACAGCCTCTTTCCCCTTTGAAATTAAGAACCTAAGCAGTTACATCTTGTTTAAAGGTGTTGGCTAAAATTTCGCTCATGGTTCTTTTGTTGCCGTCTTTATCGGTATATTGTTTGTTAACAATCCGACCGGTTAAAGAAATACGCATTCCTTTTTTTAAAATTTCTGCTGCTTGTTTAGCTACATCATTCCATAAAGAAATACGATGCCATGTTGTGTTTTTTACCCATTCCCCTTCTTTGTTTTTGTAATTTTCTTCAGTAGCAAGGGTAAAATTAGCTACTGTGTTTCCGTTTTTCAAGGTTTTTACTTCCGGATTTACTCCGATAAAGCCGTCAAGCTCTACTTTGTTTGTTGTTTTCATAATTTGATTTTTTAAAATTTAAATAATTAATTAATTTATTTTGTTTTGTTTTCTGAAGCAAAAATATATAGTAGTTTCCAAAAGACATCTGCGGAAATCAATAAAAATTTTAAAAGTTTTTGCAAAAAATACTAAAATGGAGGGGGCTATTTGCATTTTTTGCAAAAACGTATAAATCGGATAGTATTTTTTAATTTTTAATAATAACTTTACCGTAAAATATAAAATTTAAGAATTATGACAAAAGTCGGTATTATTATATGTGGTCGTTATCAAGCCTGCGGAGGCGGTAAATGTTTCAGATCCGTAAAAGAGCGAAAAGGGGGTTTTGCCAGATACCCCAAAGAAGAAGAATTAGAATTAGTTGGGTTTTCCTATTGCGGAGGTTGCCCTGGAGGAAATATTGAATATGTTCCCGAAGAAATGATAAAAAATGGTGCCAACGTAATTCATTTAGCAACAGGCATGGTTGTAGGTTACCCTCCATGTCCTCGAATAAATCAGTTCAAAGAATTTATAGAGAAACGTTATCATATTCCGGTAGTAATAGGAACACATCCCATACCCAAAAAATATGAAGATACACATAAAGAGCTAAGCTTTTGGAAATCGGCGAACATGCAAAATATAGCAAAACACCTATTCGATGAAGATCAAGCTACCAAAGAATCATATAATTAGCAACTTAAATTAAAAACAATTTAGGAATAAATATATATACCTAAAAAAACATATTTTTTAATTGAAGAGGAGAATGGCCTTCAGGAAATTTTGATATTCAGATAGCGCCTGTTCTGCCCTACCTGCAAGCAGGCACATTGAATTTATTAAAATTTAGGCTGAAACGTGCGTGAACGGAGGAAGTTGAAATTAAGGTATCGCATTTTGCGATACCTTAAAAACAGTACTTGGGCTGTACTTTGCCGTATGTACATGGAAATGTAAATTCGCTGCTGCAAGACAATCCGGAACTTGTTAACTATAAAGATGCCGACGGGAACACACAACGTTACAAACGTATCGATTACGAATACGACCTTGTATCGGGCAATGTTAACAAAGTTATTTACCAAGCCGAAAAAGCCGATATGCTTATTCATAAATACGAATACGACGCCGATAATAAAATTACCAACGTATATACTAGCAAAGACGATGTTATTTACGATGAAGACGTTACCTATTTTTATTACCAGCATGGTCCGCTGGCCCGAGTAGAGCTGGGCGAAAACAACGTACAAGGCATTGATTATGCCTACACCTTGCAGGGCTGGATTAAAGGTGTTAACTCCGACGCATTAGAAGCAAATTACGATATTGGAAAAGATGGAGCGTTGAATATAGCCAATACCGCACGTAGTTTTTCACGCGATGCATATAGCTACAGTCTTGGCTATTACCAAGGCGACTATACCGGCATTGGCGGAAGCAGTGTAAATTTCCTGGCCAATAAAAACGCAGCCACTTACCTTGCTACCGATGCACCCAATTTATATAACGGGAATATTTCGAGTATGGCAACTTCCATTTATAACATAGACCCATACTCACCAAAATTTGGTGATGTATTGCCACAGCTTACAGCATACCGTTACGACCAGCTAAACCGCATTACACAAATGAAAGCCTACCAAAACCTGGTAAATAACGCTTGGGGTAGCGGAAGTACATACAATAGCGATTACGAAATGAGCTTAAGCTACGATGCCAACGGAAATATTAAAACCCTTAACCGCAATGGGTATACCGATAATACACAAGGTATTGTTAACTCCATGGATAACCTAAGCTATACTTATTACAAGAAGGATGGAAGTACGTATATACCTTCAGGTACACCTGTTGCAGGGGCAACCAATAAACTTGCATATATAGATGATGCAGCCACTTCTGCCTATACGGTAGATATAGATGACCAGGCAGCAGGAAACTACGATTACGATAAAATAGGAAACCTTAAAAAAGATGCAAGCGAAGGGATAGAGAATATAGAATGGACAATATATGGAAAAGTAAAAAGCATCACAAAATCCGATGGAACGAGTATAAGCTATAAATACGATGCCACCGGCAACCGTATAAGTAAAACCTTAGGAGGAATAATGGGAGGGGGATATACCATCTATTATGTACGCGATGCACAAGGCAATATAATGGCAACCTATAGAAAAGGAACGGGAAGTATACAAAATCCTCCACTAACGTTGGTAGATTTGCAACTCTATGGCAGCAGCCGATATGGCGTATTAAATTATACCAATTGTTAATTTAAAATAATCCAACGGATATTTTAAATTTTACAATGGTAATACCGATGACAAAGATGTTATAGTACAATTTATTGGACTATTACATCTATGCAATCGGTATTACAATAAAACCATTGCTGAAAAACCGGAAATTAATCCACCTATATATTATATTGCTTCTTTTGAAAATTCTACTTATTTTAGCCATATGTTAGGCAATAAACAATATGGATTAATTAATCTCCCGATACCTATCGGGATGGGGAATGTACTTACAACAGTGAGCGACCGCAAAATACCCCATACAAGCGATAATATAACGATTGACTATTATACTTCCGATATTACAAGTGCGCAAGACTATTACGCATTTGGACAATTAATGCCCGGCAGAAACTTTAGCAGTAATACATATAAATACGGCTACAACACCCAAGAGAAAGTAGACGAAATATCAGGAAGCGGAAACCATTATACAGCGCAGTTTTGGGAGTATGACCCAAGAATAGTAACGAGATGGAATAGAGACCCTGTTACCTTTCCTTGGCAAAGTCCTTATGCTATAAACAATAATAATCCAATTGTTTTTACTGACCCACTTGGTTTGTTTGGTTCTCGTAAAGAAGCAAGAGAGTACAAAAAGGAACACGGATTAAAGGGGAGAATACAAAAAGGTGATGATGGTATTTTTTCTATAAACGACAAAAAAGGAGGAGCAAGTTATTACAAAGACCATTCATTAGATGATGTACCTAATTTAATAGGAAGGCAGGATGATGGAGTTATAAAATCTGTTCTAGTTAGTGCAGATGAAGCAAGCAGTCCTTCTGCTGGTGCTTACTCTGACGGTGCAGAAGAGTTTGGAAAAAGAGGCGGTAAGTTGAAAGTAAGTACTGATCCACTGAAATCTACAGGTAAGATAAAATATTATGATAATGCTTGGGGTGGCAATCAATACACTAAAACCAAAAATGTATTTAATAAAGGACTAACAAAAGGGATTGCTAAACACGCTCCAATTATTGGGCATATATTAGATGCAAAAGAAGTAATAGACGGTATTCAAGCAGATGGAAATGCTATTGGAGCAAATACAGCCATCGAAGTTGCTGGAGTGGTAGGTGGTGCAGGCGGTGCTTGGGCTGGTGCAGCAGGTGGTGCCGCTATAGGTTCTTTAATTTTCCCTGGTGTTGGAACAGTAATTGGCGGAGCAGTAGGTGCTATATTAGGTTCTTGGGGTGGTGAGGAAGCCACAGAAGCAGTAACAAGAAAAGCAGTTGGAGAGTAGAATTATGGAAAGAATTTGGAACTATTTTTTTTACTCAACTTGGTATGTACAGCTTAATTTAGGAGAAACATTAATCCGTAAGCCTATTTATTTTATTATGCTGCATCTTTTCCCGTTTCTCCGAAAGAACTTACATAAGGGACAAAAAGACTACAACAAAGTGATGAACAATAAAGATTTTGGTTTTAATATTGGCTTTGCATTTGGCTTTATGTTTCTAACAACAATGGTTATTTATACAAGTATTTGTTTGTTCCTTGTTAAGTTACTAAACATAGATGTTGAAGATACAATTTACTATTACTTCTTTGCTGTTGTAGCTTTATCATATTTAACTAACTATTTTTTTCTTTATCGGGCAGATACTTACAAAAAGCACTTTGAAGAATTTGAAAAGATTAAAAATAAGTCACGAATTTATCTTTCTGCTGTTTTATTCCATTTGGCAATTATTGGCTTTGGAATATTGTCAATACATTTTACAGTAGGGTTTAATATTTAAAAAAATGAAAATGTTACAATTAGCAATTATTCTTATGATGTTTGGGAGCTGTTCCCAAGAAAAGATGGTAAAATACACAGGTAAAAATCATGAAATGCTTTATCCTGCGAGTTGGGCAAAGCAAGAAAAATCAAATGCAATATTTTTTCTATCACCAAAAGAAAATGAAAAAGATTTATTCCAAGAAAACGTAAACTTGATGTTGCAAGATTTATCGCAACAATCTATGAGCTTGGAACAATACACCGAGCTAACCAAGAAACAGGTAGTAGATAATTTTGGAGCATCTGCTATTATATCGCTAAAGAATACAACAATAGCAGGGCAACAGGGGAAAGAATTTGTTTATAGTATGAATTATCAAGGCAGGAGTTTAAAGTTAAAGCAGTATTGGTTTATTAAAGGAAATATTGCTTATTTGTTCTCATATACAGCTGACCCAACAAAGTATGAGAAATACGAAAGTGTAGTAACAGAAATGATAAAGAGCTTTAAGATTTTTTGATACTGAAAAACAAAACAGTGGAAACGTCAGGCATACAGCTTGGCGTTTTTGTTTTACATCGCATTTATTTTAGCAGACTTTATAAAGTGGTCAACCGTAGTAAGTAAACATTCCCCTGATGGCGCGCATTAACGCAAATGGTTAGTGCGCGATTGTATCGCGTACAAAAGCCTTGTTTAGCGCTCGTTTAACGAAGTGTAACGCGCCTGCCTTGCCGGTAGGCAGGTGCAAAAAATAAAAAAACCTTATTTCTTTTCAATAAAAAAATATATTAGAATAAAGAATTTTGCGTTAGGTAAAAATTCTACTTATTTTAGCCATATGTTAGTCAATAAACAATATGGATTAATTAATCTCCCGATACCTATCGGGATGGGGAATGTACTTACAACAGTGAGCGACCGCAAAATACCCCATACAAGCGATAATATAACGATTGACTATTACACTTCCGATATTACAAGCGCTCAAGATTATTACGCATTTGGACAATTAATGCCCGGCAGAAACTGGAGTAGTGATAGCTATAAGTTTGGGTTTAATGGCAAAGAGAAAGATGACGAAGTATCCGGAACAGGGAACCAGTACGACTATGGCTTTAGAATTTACAACCCACGCATCGGGAAGTTCCTATCAGAAGATCCATTAACAAAAAGTTTTCCGATGTTAACACCATATCAATTTGCATCAAATTCACCTATTGCTTCTATTGACTTGGATGGAAAAGAAGGACTATGGTATATTTTTGCTAAGACTGGAGTTTATGGAGCAACAACTGCCGCAATAATTAATGGTACTGAAGATGGGGTTAAGGCATCTGTGACGAATACATATAACTTAATAACAAAAGATGCATGGAAAACTGAAACATGGAAGCAGGCGGGTTTATTTTTGTATGAAATTGCTTCGTTAACATCACCATACGAAGGTGCTTATATCCCCACTCCAAGAGTTGATGCAAAGATTCAAAATTTTGAAGATAATGTTATTAATGGAAATGCTTATTCAATGTCAAAAGCATTGTCTGAATTTGGAACAGATATTTTAACTGCTTATGTAGGTAGTAAGGGATTAGGATCCTTTTCTTCTTTTGTGTCAGGAGCAGTTAAAACACCCTGGGGGGTTGCTAAGCAATCATTGAGTGTTGGAGCTTTGAAAGGTGCAGTTAATGCTAAAAAAGGTTCTACTCTTTATAGAATTGGAACTACTGGTAAATCGGCTCAAGGAGCAAATGCACAGTTTTGGAGTATGGAAAATCCATTGTTAGACCCAGAAAGTTACGCTAAAAAGTATAATGTTCCAATTGAAAATATTAAGAATGCGGATTTCATAGAAACAGCAACTTTAAAAAAGAATGCTAATTTTATTACAAGAGAAGTAGGTACAGCGTCAGGAAGTGAAAATGTTGGAAAAGGAATAGAAGTGGTAGTTGATGAAGGCGGTACCACAAACAATGTTATTACACCAATAAAAAAATAATATGGATTATCAAAAAATATTAAGAATAGCTGAAAAAAAAATAGGTTTAGAATTTAATTATATAGTCATGGATATTAAAGAATGTATTGCCTGTGGTTCCTCTGGGGGAGAGATTTCTATGATGATAGGTAAATATCTAAATGATTTAAAAATAAATAATTTTCAAGCATATTCTATTTTAAAAGAAGATATTGAAATGTATTTATTAGAATGTAAAAAGCATGGATTATTAATTCAGTAATTCTTCAGATGGCGCTCGTTGCAGCCGTTTGCGCAATTAACTCCTTAGTATTCCAGGGTAAAAACAAATAAAATGAGTAAAAGTTATAAACAGTATTAAGAAGCAAACTTAAAAGTATCAACGTATGGTGTCCCTCGTTCTACAACAGCAAACATTCTTGCAATTAATTTGTTTCTAATAATGTTTATTGTACTCATTCCATTTTTTATTTGAAATAGAAAAAGTTCAATAATCGATAAATGCGCGCAAGCCCGGCAAAATGGCGAGGACAGGGCAAGTGTGAATAAAATTTTAATTTGAATTTAAGCAAAGCAGCCCGCTAATTCAGGTGGGCTGTTACTTTGCTAAAAAATTCTATTAAAATTTTAGAGAGCGCTGAAGCTTCATTTTGCCTAGATTCTTTTGTTTCTTTTCTCATCATGGAGAAAAGAAAATAATAAAAACCTTATTTCATTTTTTTAAGAAAATTTATATTTAAATAAAGAATTTTGCGTTAAGTAAAAATTCTACTTATTTTAGCCATATGTTAGGCAATAAACAATTTGAATTAAGCAACCTCCCGATAGCTATCGGGATAGGGAATGTACTTACAACAGTGAGCGACCGCAAAATACCCCATACAAGCGATAATATAACGATTGACTATTATACTTCCGATATTACCAGTGCACAGGATTATTACGCATTTGGCATGCTAATGCCCGGCAGAAACTTTAGTAGCGATAACTATAAGTTTGGCTTTAATGGACAAGAGAAAGATGATGAAATTAGTGGTAGTGGAAATATATATACAGCAGAATATTGGGAGTATGATTCAAGATTAGGGAGAAGATGGAACTGTGACCCGAAGCCAAATGCATCTATAAGTGATTACGCTTGTTTCGCTAATAATCCGATTTGGTTTAATGATCCATTAGGTGATACGGTGAAAGTTCAAGGGGATGTTAATATTGGACCACCAACGGAATTTGTATATAATACTAAAAATGCATTAAATGATATTAGCAAAAAAAGTTTCGGAAAGGCAAGTTTAGATGAACTACAAAATTCACCAAATTTATTTACAATTAAAGAAACGGATGCAAGCCATCCAAACAGTAGTTTTGTACCTTCGAATGTGCTTAAGGCATACGCACAAGAGAATAAAGAGCAAGGAAACAATATTCCAGATGATATGTTAAAAGGTGGCTCTGGTGGGACAATTTATTGGAATCCTATTGAAGGAGCAGAAAAAACATTTGAATCTCCAGGCTTACAAACAAGTCGTCCAAAAATAAATTTAGGTCATGAATTATTTGGTCATGCCTTAGATGCTAATAGAGGAACAATGAATGATATTATATACAAAGGGCTTTCAACTAATGAATGGCAGGCATCCCATAAAGAAAACCAACTTAGATCAGAATTAGGTTTTCCTTTGAGAAAATACTATGGAACAGCAATATTGAAAAATTTAACTTCAGGTGAAGTTATTTCAGAACAAGGAATATATAAATTGATAAGAGGAACAAGAAGTACTTTTGTAAAAAACTATGATTATAAAATTAACAATTCATCATTTAAATAATAAATAATATGATTAAGTTTTTATTAACTTTATTTATGTTAAATACTTGTACTCTTTTTGCCCAAGATAATAAAGTATTTGATGCTATTTCAAAAGATCAAAAAAAGTATTTTAAAAAACACATTATAAAAGAGGTAAAGAAAAATTATAGAAACATAATTAATGTTGCTGATTACGTGAGAACTAAAGTTTATAATGAAATTTCAAAAGAAAATTTATCTGATGTTAATATTTTAGAAGGGTATGATTTAGCATATGGTAATTTATATGGTTTAATATGGAATAGTTCATTTATTTATACTTATCAGTTAACCAGTGGGGCAACTAAATTTACAATTAAAAAAGTTGCAATCAGCGAAGTAGGAAATAGTAATGAGAATTATATTAGATTATTTAAAGAGTGGAATAATGATTTAATGTCAAAAACACAAAGTTGTGGAAGGGAAAATATCAATGGTAAATATTACATTGGTTCAAAAGCAGAGAAAGTTAATGATGTTTGGGAAGTCAAAACAATTGCCTTTTGTGATTAATACACAACTGAAGATTTTACTCTGATGGCGCTCGTTGCAGTCGTTAGCGCTCGTTTTCAACGAGTGCAAAATAAAATACAAAAACAGAAAGCTTGGTTTTCCCAGGCTTTTTGTTTATACCGACTATGTTTTTTTGTATTTTTGAAATCAAAGCTCTAAAGAAAAAATGCGATTTTTTTCATCTACGACACTGGAAAATGAGGTATGCCGGACAAAAACAGGCATAAACTTAAACGCATTTGGACAATTAATGCCCGGACGTAACGTGAGTAGTAATGAGTATAAGTTTGGCTTTAATGGGCAGGAAAAAGATGATGAGATTGGCGGTAGTGGAAATTATAATACTGCTTTGTACTGGGAATATGATACCAGAACTGGGAGAAGATGGAACACTGACCCTATTATGAAAGATTGGGAAAGCCCATATGCTTGTTTCTCAAATAATCCAATATGGCTTATTGATATAAATGGTACTGATACCAGTTTTGCTGATAAGGAAACTAAAGCAGAGTTTGATAAAACATATTTAGAGATAACTTCAAAAATAAAAATATATTCAGAGGATATTAATAATTTATCAAAAAATTGGGCAAAAAGTAATTATGAAGATGAAGAAATAAGAACTCAAATTACAACTCTTAATACTGAAAGAGCTAAATTGTTGGATATAAAAGAATCATTTGACGATGTAATAAGTTCTACTGATAAAATGTTTTATTATACTGCAAAACCAAATGATGGATCATTTATAGCAGGAGGTAAAACAGAGTGGGATAAAGATAAGTCAACAAAATCTATAGCATTTTATAATATTACTTATTATTCTGGAAATCAATCTACTATAGTGCATGAAACGAAACATGGACAACAAAAAACCAATGGAGACTTAAAAATATACGACTATAAAGATGAATACGATGCTATTATTAATTCGAATAATTATAATACAATAATTTGGGGAAAAACTGGAAAAACAGAATTAGAAATTAAAAATTACATTGAAAGTTATTACGAAAAAAAGGTATCAGTTCAAAGCTTTGAACAACATTGTATTGAAAAATGATACTAAAATAATAATTATGAAATATCCATAAATCAATAAAGGCTATCCAAACCATTAATGATTAAATATTTTATTCTTTTTTATAACAGCATAATAATTAACAACTAAGTATATTTATAAAATAATTATTAAAATTTAAACACATGAAATTACATAAGTTTTTGTTTATCTTACTTATAATAATAAATTTTTCATCCTGTTCAAATAATTATTATAACTCATATGAGATAAAAAATATTACATTTAAAATAACCCAAATAAATTTATTAGGGTTTACAGAATATTTTTATGTTATAAATAATAAACAGATAACAATAGATTCAATAATAAATGAAACTGATTTTAAAAGAGTTTATACAAAAAAGATTAATATAAATGAATATAAAAAGATTGCAGTTATTTTGCCAGAATTAATAAAATTAGATAGTGTATATATAAATGATTCTGTTATAGATGGAATTGATGATGAAATTTGTATTTATAACAAAAACAAAGAAATAAAAAAAATAACAATTAGTAATAGTAAAATATCGATAATAGATTCTTTGTATTTTAATATAAATAAATTAATAATAAATAAATCATTAATGTTGTTATCTCTTTGAAGGAGATCGTTTAACGCATTGTGTCCCTCAGTTCCCTCCGTTCGCGCGCGTTTTAGCGTAGCGTAACGCGTGCAGAAATAATAAAATTAAAGCGCCAAATAATACCGAAAGCATATATTTAATGGTCCAATAAATGAACTCTAGATGGCGCTCGTTGCAGCCGTTAGCACTTCAGATGGCGCTCGTTGCAGTCGTTCGCGCGCGTTTAACGCAGTGTAACGCGCCTGCCTTGCCGCCTGCATACCGATAGGCATGGTAGGCAGGTGCAAAATAGACGATTAAAGCGCCATCATAACAATCATAGCAAATATTTTTTTCAAATAAAAAAATAATTTATCTTCGTTTTGTTATGTCAGAAAAATACAAAACAGCAGATTATACCAATTGTTAATTTAAAATAATCCAACGGATATTTTAAATTTTACAATGGTAATACCGATGACATAGATTTTATAGTACAATTTATTGGACTATTATATCTATGCAATCGGTAAAAGGAAAAAGCGTATTTTGTAACGTTTACAATTATTGAATGGCTAAAAGTATTGCAAGATGATTCAAATAAAATGATTATCGTTGATGCAATAAAATTTTATCAACAGCACCGGGGCTTGATTATATATGCATATTGTATAATGCCAAATCATGTGCATTTAATGGCTCAATCGAATGGAAAAGAAACACTTTCGGCAGTGTTACGCGATTTGAAAAAATACACATCGAAAGCGATGATAAAAAAATTAGAAAAAGAAAACAATGTTGAAACAAATAACGCATTAACTATTTTTAAAGAAGCCGGAGAAAAACTTAAACGAATAAAAAATTACAAAGTGTGGCAAGATGGAAATCGCCCCATGGTATTATATACGAACAAGTTTATTTGGCAAAAAATAAATTATATACATAACAACGCAGTGGAAGCAGGATTAGTATCAATACCAGAGGATTATATGTTTAGTTCAGCCCGGAACTATGCAGAATTGAATAGTTTGCTTGAAATTGATTTGATTTCAAGAGAGTTAATAACAGTAAAATAAAAAAATAATTAATAAGGCACGCGTTACAAACGCGCGCGAACGGAGTCTTTAAGTTTTCTTAATCGGCTTAAATAGATTTCTCGTTGTATCATTTGTTTTTTATACAAAGCTATAACTTATTGACGAAAAATCAAATAAATGTCATTTTTAGTCAATATAAATTGTTTTTACTTGCAAATGAAGTAATTAAAAAAAGTACCTTTTAAAGAAATATCGTTCGTGGGCAAAGCTTACCTCAAATGGCGCCCGTTGCAGCCGTTAGCGCCTACCTAACGCCTGCCTTCCCTTTAGGCGGGCTACAAAGCAGGTGCAGAAAACAATAAAATATCTTGTCCTGATTTTTTAAACAAATCTTTAAAATCACAATTTGTGACCTTAAAATATATATATTAAATTTGTAAAAAAGTCACGATGAATTTAGTACGAAATCCGGAAGATATATTTAATGACCTGGTTAAACAGATCAGGTCTATTATATTAA
>Ga0208196_1002690_pt1 | contig 16042 bp, 26 predicted proteins | sample AD_JPNNA7_MetaG_FD_184443 | JGI IMG/M metagenome (GOLD analysis project Ga0208196, IMG submission 184443) | Active sludge microbial communities of municipal wastewater-treating anaerobic digesters from Japan - AD_JPNNA7_MetaG (SPAdes) (version 2) | ecosystem: Engineered > Bioreactor > Anaerobic...
TCGGTATTGATATAATTTACTCGCTTCAGAAGACACTCCGGGAAACAATAGAGGAAGCCGACAGCAACGGATTCAATATGATCTCAGTTCAACATATCAATATGTATAATACCGGAGAAAAATATCAAACCCCGTTAAAAGATTTTTATTTTTATGGACGTTTTATGTCGAGGCTTTATATGATTGCAAAATATTGCGACACGATTAAATTTGAAGCAGATTCAATACAGATTCCCCATTGTAAAACATATCCGGCAGAGGGTATAATAATAAACTATGGTAATTGCAAACCAGCAGCCGAACGTGAAGCTACATACAGACGAAGGAAGAAAGCTTGGGATTCCGGGCTTGATAGAAATTACGGGGTTCATTATGTAGAAGGCATGGAACGGAAGTGGATTTGGAAGAAAGAAGAAATGGTAGATATACGCAAAACAGATTATTACAAATACATTCAAAAGATATGATTGTCCTAATAACTCCGACCGGAGCAAGACGAAATCAGTTTAATTTATGCAGACGATGGATGCTTAACCAAACCTATTCCGGGGAAGTGTTATGGATCATTGTTGATGACGGGATGCCACAGACGACAGAAAGTGTGAATGCAGATTTCCGAAAAGATTGGTTAGTCGCAAAAATATATCCCAAACCACAATGGATGCCGGGGCAGAACACGCAGGGAAGAAATATGTTAGCCGGGATCAACTATGTTCGTAATAATTACTCAAAAGATCAGATAGAGGCAATATTCATAATTGAGGATGATGACTATTATAAGCCGATTTACCTTGCCGAGATGGTTAAAAGAATGGGCAATTACAACGCTATTGGAGAAACGAGAACTATATATTATAATGTCGTATGGCGCAGGTTTATTACAAACGCTAATACAATGCATTCTTCGCTATTTCAGACAGCCTTTTCTTACGATGCTATAATAGATATGGTTGCAAGTCTGAAAGACAAGTTCATAGATGCAAAGTTTTGGAAGTTGGTAAGGAATAAATATCTTTTTAGCGCAGGGAACTTGTCAATCGGAATTAAGGGACTTCCCGGACGTGCCGGGATAGGGGCAGGGCATCAGAAGGACTACGGAATGTTGCCGGATAATAATTTAATTCATCTTACCAATTTAATTGGAAAAGAAGATGCGAAAATATATGGAGAATATAATAGAAACAGTAACGGGAATAACGGTCAGCTACGACGCCCCTTATTTGTTAAAAAACACTTATGAATCTGTCAGGAAATTTCATCCTGATATAAAGATCATTGTTGTCGATGGCTCTCCGGTAGGGAGTTCATGCTACAAGTACGCTGAAAGTATTGCTTCTGAGCTTACGAAAGTAGTGTTGTGCGGGTATAATATAGGACACGGCAGGGGGATGGATATGGCAATACGGATGTGCGAAACAAAGTATGCTCTTATCTTCGACAGCGATATAGAAATGATTAAAAGTCCCGTTCAGCAGATGGTAAACATGATGGAAGATGATACCTATGGTGTCGGATATTTAGAAAAGACAGCTTACGACGGCTTTGAATACGGAGCAAAGCCTTTTCACAAGAATCAAAACTATATGTTTATGCTGCACCCGTTCTTCCATTTGCTGCAAGTAAAGAATTACTATAAATTTTATCCTTATGTTCATCATGGCGCACCGTGTTTCAAGGCAGCACTTGATATTCACATGAAGGATTTAACGCACAAAATAATCAAGGTTCTTCCCGGATTAGGACATACCGGAGGAAAAGGTTGGAATTGGAAGCCAGTAACTCCGCTGTACGTAATCCATAACACGGCAGGAACCCGTAACGACAGGAGGAGAAAAGGTAAACCTGAAATTGAACCGGGATGGGAGCGATAGCTGTACTTGGATTAGGAGAATCATTGAAGCTCTTTAAAAAAGAGGACTTCGACTTCACTATCGGAGTAAATGATATATGGAGAGCTGTAAAAACTGATGCGGTGGTATGCCTTAATGCAGCAAGTTCTTTTCCCGGATATCGGCTTCAGTTTATTCGTGATTGTAAGCCTAAAGTATTTTACAGTCAGATAGCAAATTGGGATTTCATGCCCGGATTCTTCAAGATAGAATTCTTCCCCGGTATGCCGGATAACTACATTTCATTACACGAAAGGAAATTGTTTAAAAGTGTATGCAGTCCTTTTGTCGCTGTTCAGATAGCATACAAATACCACAACGCAACAGAGATTCATATATTCGGTGTTGATTTTATTAACCATCCGATTATAAAAGGAGAACTTTGCAAGACAGTTAAAAAACACTTCGCAAAACTAAAAGCGGAACTTGATAAAAACAATGTTCCTATGATTGTTCACGGGAACGGAATTCTCAGTCGATAATCAACTCGACTTATTAAGCTAAATCGTTTCATACTTTTATAGTCGCTATTATTGTTAAATCAATACTTACGGCTATGGATGGAAATTACGAGGTTATTGAATATGCTATCAATCTTTGGGGTTGGGGCATGGATCAGGCTGGTGAGGGGACAATAGGAATAGATGTTGGAAACTACTGTCTTTCAATTATATCTGGTTATCCTATAATATGAAAACAGCAGTTCTGAAAATATACAGCGATATCGGATCTTCAAGACCTGATATATTTATGGAAGGCGAATCAGAACCCGTTTCCGCAAAGCTCGTTTCAGACTTTCTTGATGATAATAAAGATGCTGACGAAATAGTTGTCAGGATAAACTCTCCGGGAGGCGATGTTCAAGAGGGCTGGGCTATTCACGATCTTCTTGTTCACTCAGGGAAGCGAATAAAGACTATAGGCGAAGGGAAAATTTACTCGATAGCAACTATTATCTTCCTTGCTGGGATCGAACGTGAGATATACAGCAATGCCGACGGGTTAATTCATAACCCTTATATTCCGCCTTATACTTTAGCCGACCAGTACGAATCAGAAGATCTCATTAAAATAGCCGAATCACTCCGGGCAGAAGAAAGTAAGATATTGAAGTTCTATGCTGAGAAAACCGGCACAGCAGAATCAAGACTTGCAGAATTGATGAAGGAAGATTCTAAGCTGTCGGCAAAAGATATGCTGGATCTTGGATTTGCAACTAAGATATTGGAGCCTGTCAAGGCTTATGCTTATTATAAATCACTAATTAATAAAGTAATGGATGAGAAAGATGTAAAAACATTCGGGAAGAAGCTTGATACGATCATTGAAAAGATCAAAGGATTCTCCCGTCTTCCTGTTGAGCAGAAAGTTGTTGATGCCAACGGAAAAGAATTCATTTTGCAGAAAGAAACGGGAAGTCCGGCAGTCGGAGATCAGGCAAAACCGGATGGATCGTTTGTAATGGCAACAGGCGAAACAGTTGTCATTGAAAACGGAGTGGTAAAAGAGATCATAGCTCCAAAAGACGAAAAGTCCGAACTGGAAGAAGCAAAAAAAACAATCACTGAACTCAAAGCCCGGATCGCTGAGCTTGAAAAGTCAAAGGAAGACGTTGACGAAAAAGAGAAGGCTTTAGCAGACAGGGAAAAGGCTTTGGAAGAAGAAGAAGTAAAAGCAGTAGCCCTTGCAACAGAGCTTCAGAATCTCAAAAATACTTGGAAGCCCGTAAGCCGTAACAAAATCACTCAGCATAGTGACGAAAAGACCGGGGGAATTGATCTTAATCGTGTAAAAGAATTATACGCTAAACTTAAAGAAGAATAAAAAATGTCACAGCTCAGTCCTTCGTGTGGTAACACACTCAATCTTGACAATTTACATTTCACCCCGGATGAAGTTCGGTCGCTAAATGAACTTGTCGTTACGGCTGTTTTATCAGCCCCGTCCCTCTCCCTGTTCCATACCTTACACACAGGCATCAAAAACGATAAACGTATCGGGATTATCCCCGGAACATTCGGGCTTGTTGGAAAGGCTGCACAGGCTTGTAATCCCGTAGCGCATTGTTACGAGAACCCCGCAACAGAAAAGACTTGGGAACCGAAGTATCTTGAAGTAATAATTGATATGTGCGTTGACGAAGTTCAGGATACCCTGATGCGCCTTGCTCTGAAATGCGGAGTTGATCTTTACGATCTTACAAAAACAGAAATCTTTACTTTTATTCTTAATATCCTTGCAAAAGATATTGAGAAGATGGTATTCCGTCACGCCTGGTTCGGAGATGTCAATGCAGCTAATGCTCCGGTTGGAACATTAACTCCCGGTATTGATCCTGACTTTTTCAATGTTATTGACGGGTTCTTCGTTCAATTAGCTGCTATATACGCTGCCAATCCTGACCAGCTCACAGCACTTCCGGGCAACAATCAGTTAACAACTGCACTTCAGTTCTCGGTAGCAACTCCTGCTCTGATGGCTGCTGCCGTTAACGCTGTTATTGATGCAGCTCCCTGCGAACTTACCGAACAGCCCGATAGGGTATTGCTTGTCACACAGTCAGTAATGCAACGGCTGAAAAGGTTCCTTCAGGGACTTGGAACTGTATTTCAGGATTACAAACTGATGGCAGGAGGTCTTGAATTTGCTGTTTGGGATGGTATTCCGATTTATTCTAACTGTCTGTGGGATCAATGGATCAGGGCATATTACAATAACGGAACAACCCTTGATAATCCGCATAGGGTTATCTACACCACGAAATCGAACTTGAATATAGGTATGGCTTGTAACAGTCTGTTTGAAAGGATCAACACTTTCTATGATCCGAGAAGTCGTTATAACAGGATCGAGGCAGTTGATGCCTTTGATGCAAAGATCATAGATGACAGGCTCGTTCAGGTCGGAATGTAAAATTTTACGACCATGACAATAGGATGTAACCAAATAGTCGACTGTATCCTAAAAAACTGCGAGAATTTAGTTCCCGGGGTTAAGGACAGAGCATACTTTATCAACTTCGACCATGTTGATAAGGACTTATGCACGTTTGATGCTAATAATCCCTTGCTCCTGACACAGCTTGTCCTTAAAAGTCTTTCCCCTAATCCGTATGCATATTGTGTTGAAGGTTACAACTTCAGCAACGAGCATTCGGTGGCGATGGTAAAGAGGGCATATCAGAAAGTATGGGATCACAACTTTATTTTCCGGGTATTTGACAACACGCCTGAAGATAAGTTATGGATTGACAATGCAAAAGGAAGCCGATTCATAGTGATAATTGAGAACAATTACAACAAGCCTGATGATGTACTAGGTGACGGAAGGACTGTTTTTGAAGTTCTCGGATGGGATTTCGGACTTGAACTCAATGCAGCAGAACGCAATACCGGGGATGAAGAAATGCTCGGAGGTTGGCTGCTGACTGCCGGATGCTCTGATTCACTTAAAGAATCCATGCCTCCTCTGTCTTATTTCGTGACTAGCCTCACGCTTACAAGACAGGCTATTGAAGCACTTCTTGCTCCCTGTTGTGATTAATCAAGTAGGGGTGTAAAAGCCCCTGCTTTATTTTTATGACACTTCAGGATGAGGTAAGGTCTTTTGCAAAGGAATATATTAACGTTCCTTCGGCAAGAACACCTGACAGGAAAGCAAAGATCAGGAGGTGCATACGGATATTAACCGGAAGAAATATTAACTTTGGTTGTTCAACCTGTTATATCGAGGCATTGTATAAAATCATAAACATAACGAAAATGGCAAGTAAATATGAAATGCGACGTGGGTACGTTGCAATATTTGATCAGGGAGCTTACAAAGGGATAAAGAGCTTCACGAACCGTAATCTTGAATTGGAACCCGTAAAATATGAACCTATTGCTGAAGAATATCTCAGGCAATATCCTGCGAGGGTGGTATTCTTCGTAAAAAGACCGATGCCGTCTAAGCCTTACGTTCCACCGAATGTCGTTATACTTCCCAAAGAAGAACCAAAGGCAGAAGTTATAGAGCCTGAAAAAATAATTAAGAAAGCTATTAACGAGATGCTGCCAACGGAAAAGATGTCCGGGAAAAGCCCACGTAAGAGATCATCAAAGAAGAAAACTGATGAATAATGAAAGTATCATCTGTAAAAACAGACCAACGGGTTGAACGCAATGTTTGGAATACCTATCTCGGTATCAAAGCATACGGGAGCAACAACGATTACCCGCAGAAGATACTTGAAATTGTAAGCGCATCAGGAACCGGGAAGTCTTGTCTTGACATATACAACAAGTTTATTATTGGCGAGGGTTTTGAAGATCAGGCTCTCGCCACAACTATTGTTAATAGCAGCAAGGAAAAGGCTAACGTGCTATTAGCAAAATGTGCCAAAGACCTTCGTAACTTCAACGGCTTCGCAATCCTTGTAAAATATAGTGGCTTATCACTTCCGGCAGAACTTTATAATATCCCATTTGAACAATGCCGTATCGGGATAAACAACTCACTTGAATATACCGGGCAAATAGCTATTCATCCCGACTGGACAGGAATAACAGGCAGGAGATTTGACAAAAGCGATGTTAAATGGGCTAATGTGTTCAATGTTCAGAACGCATTTAAGCAGATCAAGGAAGCCGGGAACCCGGAGAAATTCATAGGGCAGATTTATTATTTCACTTCTGACGGAGAGCTTGAATATCCCGTAAGCCCTTTTGATCCTATTGTAACTGATATGCTGACGGAAGAAAGTGTTTCGACAGTCAAACACAGGAACGCAAAGTATAATTTTCTTCCTGCCGGGATATTGGTACGAAAGGGATTGAAGCTTCATACAAAGGATGACGGTACGATTGATCCTAACGATCCATATAATCAGGAGCAACTTGCAAGTGCTAAGATGATAGAGAGGATGCAGGGAGATAACAACGCAGTCAAGATATGGGTTGTTGATGTTGATGCTGATGAAGAAAAGCCTGAGTTCATTCCTTTCCCAACTCAGAATTACGACAAGATGTATGAGCTGACAGAAAAAACAGTTCAGGAGAATATCGGGAAGATGTTTATGATCCCTCCGATTCTCCGGGGCGTTGATGTAGGTGCTGGATTCGGAGCTGACCTTATGAATAATGCTTACGACTTTATGAACTCGGTAACACATGGGGACAGGATCTCGCTGGAACAGGCTTTTGCTGATCTGTTTGAGTTCTTCCCAACTAAGTTCAGTAATTTCACGATAGCTCCGTTGACGTATATCACTCCGGTTGAAAAGACTTCCGACAAAAAAGAAACAAAAGATGACAGCGTTAGTAACTAAAGCGGATTTGGATAATTACAAGTACGTGGCTGATTCAGTCAAGAATTACGTTTCCTGGCTTCAGTTCGTTTCTGAGGCTCAGCTTTTTGACGTAAAGGCTTGGCTTGGCGATTCGTTATTGAATGAGATAGTAACTCAATTCGCAGGGAATTCATTGTCGGCTGCAAACACTTTGCTTTTGGATGGTGGAACGTACACTTACGGAAGCGATACTTATATGTTTCAGGGGTTGAAAGCTTGTATTATTTACTATGCATTTGCAAGATTTACGAACAGGAGCATCTATAATTATACGGCTGCGGGAATAGTACGGAAAGACAGCGATTTTTCAACTCCGGCAACGCCAAAGGATATTCAGAGGCTAGAAACAGAAAGCAGACTTATGGCTGATGCTATAAGATGCGAGATAATAACATTCCTTAACCGCAAATCGGATGATTACCCGCTGTGGTCAGGATGCAGTTTAAAAGATTGTTCAAACAGCAGACCGTTTATGGTATTAGGAGAATAAAAACTAAATGATATGTGGTACGGAAACAGATTTAATGTAGGACGGGAAATAGCCGTCGATGTAACCTCGGAAGACTTTGAGGATAAAAGCGGATTCTTTGTCAGGAGCGGAGCCGGAGATATTTGTTATGTTCCGGTTGGTAATGAAGATACTGAAACAGTAACAAAGACTGTTGAAGCACAGGTTTACTTTGTCGATCCTGTTATTGTGAAGAAAATACTCAAGACCGGGACAACAGCAACAGGTATTTACGTTGGCTATCCTGCAAACTAAAAGTTATGATAGGCAATTTCCCTGCACGGCATAACATAAGAGTTGTTAAAGGCGATGCTATTGACCTGACATTTCACGTTGCGAGGGTACTTGATGGCTTGGGGCAGACGTTTTACACAGCCCTTAACCAAGCACCCGATTACGGGATTGCTTACACAGTAACTAACATAACTATCAGAGTCAGACGTAAGGACGGGCTGTTAATAAAAGAATGGCTTACGGGAGTCAGTCCTGCGGATATTGTCTGTACAGGGGCTACGTTTCATCTTACTGACGATATAGGCTTTGAGCAATCAGGAATGTTTGATTATCAGGTTGAGGACACAGTCAATAACGTCACTATAATAAGTGGTTATTTTTGGGTTGAAAAAGAAATAACATAATGGGACTAGCAATAGGAAACGCAATAGGTGTTCCGTTTGGAGGTGCTTCTCAGTCGTGGGGAGCTAAGGCTGCTGCGGAATATAAAGCCATTGTTGAAGCGGAAGGAGGAAATATTACAGATGAAAGTCAATTAATCACTGAATTAGACTATCTTAAATCTGCCGGGGTTGAGGAAAAGGTTGGTTATTGGATTAATAAAAGATTTGGTTATAAAGCCGGAACAGAGAGTGTGCCTAAGTGTTTTGTCGCACTTTCATTTGATGATGGTAAATCTCCTGCTACGGAGAATACGTGGCAATATCTTAAAGATAAAGGCATTAATAAATCAACATTCTTCATTAATGCAAAATATGTCGGTACTGCTGGATATGTTACATGGGCAACATTGGCAACTATGGTTGCTGAGGGAGCGGACATTCAATGCCATTCTTGGAGTCATGCAATGGATGATGTATATGGTGCCTTATCAGATTTCACAACTATAACTGATGATGATCGTATATCTGAACTTGTAAATTCGAGTTCGTATTTTGTGGCCAATGGACTACCATCACCTATTCATTTTGCTTATCCAAGATATGTCACAAATGACGATGTAATCAAATTAGTCGCAGGATATAGAAAACTACAACGGGGTTATGACGGAGACTATTATCAGTCTCCACAAAGATATTATGGTTTTGTTGAACACTTAGCAGGAGCATATAGTGTAGGAATAACTACCCCTGAATCAACTGGCTTGGCTAAGGGTCACGTAACAGTTGCAAATAAAATACATGAGCCAGTACATATTGCAGGGCATGGAACTAATGAAACATATTTTAAAGATTTTATAGATCATTGTATTTCACTTGGTGTAGATATAGTTGGAGTCTCAGAGTATTACACACGTATTGATTCGTATAGAGACAGGTATTATAGTGTTATTCGCGAAGATTACGAAGTGTTAAAACATCTTGATTGTGGCATAAAGCTTGATAGTGATAATGGGTTAATTGTATTTACCGATACATACGCTAATATTGGTGCTGCTGTGGTCAGTTATTTTCAAACTGCTGGCTATAAAGTATTATTTTGGGATGATACATCCAACGAAGCCTTATCTTTATTATTTAGTAATGATAAATACCATGACGAAGTCTCAGTAACAATTGATTCATCAACAGATAGAGTGAAATTAACATCTCATGGATTGAGTAATACGTCAAATGTTATTTTGAGTGGTGATACTCCACCCGCTGGACTTAATTTTGATACCATATATTATGTTAGAGATGTGCGAGGAGCTCCATATTGGGATTTTAAATTAGCTGCTACAAGCGGAGGCACGGCAATTAATATTACGTCAGATGGATCAAATGTAAAATTGTCAACATTAGGATTTCGTGATATAATGAGTATTAAATATCCTGATCTTAATTCATTGAAAAAAGTAGTTACAACTAATTATTCAACCGGAACAAGTAATGATATTGTGATAAATGGATGTGGTTGTTCTGGTCAATTAGGTGATACAGGATTACAATATTTTAAATTATTAGGAGCACATAATGGAGCTGTGGGTTCTGGAATATATATTAATTATTGTTTCTTTTCTGGCATAATACCGCCAAGTATATCTTTGCAATCATATTTGGGTAAGTTTATTGCTTATAATAATGCATTTACTGGAGGACTTGATAACCTAATGAAGTGTAGGACATTAACTAATATTCAGATCGCATATAATCAAATATATGAAGAAATACCTCAGAGAGTTGGTGATTTAGGGTATTTGCGTTTTTTGTATTTATTTAATAATCAATTATATGGTTCCATCCCTCTGGAATTAGGTAATTGTTTATTATTGGAACAGTTAAGATTACAATATAACAATTTAACAGGTTATGAAGCAGGAGCTATATCGACAGGAATGACTGCATTAATTGAGGTCAATCTTTCGTACAATGCAATCACCGATTCTGACGATATAGATCAGATACTTTCAGATTTATTTGCTTGTGTAACAATATCAGGCAAGACTGGCACAGTAAGTCTTAATGGAGGGACAAATGCTAAACCGTCAGCAGCAGGATTAGTAAATAAAGGATTACTTGAAGATAAAGGATGGACTGTTAATGTTAATAGTTAACATCTATGTCAGAAAAAATATCAATATACGAAGGTTTTGGGTTTGAAGAAAAGTAATCTGCACTACAATAGAATAAATGAATGACCGACAGCAGGGATTATAGAAAGTACCTTGAAAAATGTTTCGAGCTGGTTGAAGAAAAAAACGAACTCCGACAAAAGGGGATTAATGCTCAATTCCGGGAGGTCAATCATATTCTCACAGAAATTAATGAACATTTAAAATTACAAAATGGTAGTATTGCTAAACTTAAAAATGATTCACTCAAATTAGAAAAAGCCGTCGATGAATTTCACGAATTCAAAAATAAGTTCGTTTGGATGAAAAATAAGTGGTATCTTTTGTTGCTTGGGTTGCTTTTAGTCATCTTGACAATTAACGTTCTTTATGACTTTGGAGCAATAGATAAAATTGTTGAAAAACTTGTCAATAAGATATGATTTACATTCCTGAATATTTCGATTTGCAGGAACTTGCCTGTCCTCACATATTTAAGAAATTCGGGAAGGTTACTTGGCAATTCTTTGATCCACGATTGTTAAAGACATTAGATTGGTTGCGTGAATCATTGAATAAGCCTATCTTTGTTAACAGTTGGCAGATAGGAGGGAGTTTGGATGAACGTGGCTTCAGATGTATTAAATGTGAGTTGGTAAAAAAAGCTATTGAAGAAAAGAGGCTTTATGTTTCGCCTCACATGACAGGGCAGGGAGCCGACTTCGACGTAAAAGGGATGACGCCAACCGAAGTTAGACTATGGTTAGGAAAACGTGAAGCAGATTTACCCTTTGCTATCAGGCTCGAGAAGAACGTTAATTGGGTGCATTTGGACGTTCGGGATGCTACGAAGAATGATAACCAAAAGATCGTTTACTTTAATCCATAATGTTATGAAAAAATTATTTTTACTATTATTCCCGTTGTTTTTTGTGAGTTGCACTTGCGTATTTTCTCAAATACCGCCACAAGTCATATATGCCGGAGCGGATTGTTCTGCTCCCCTCCCCGATTATAGGTTGCGTGTAGTTGCTTCTGACAACTGCGAAATTTCACAAGTCGTTCAGACACCCGTTCCCGGCTATATGATGACTGCAGCAAACAAAACTGTTTCAGTAGAGATTCGAGCGGAGGACGCATCGAAGAATTTTAATAAAGTAACTTTTCAGGTATTGTTAGTAGATACGATACGTCCTAAATTCACGATTGATCCAAATATGCTAGCTTGGGAAGCTTCGCCTGCAGTTGGTGAGCTTTACGATATTGCTGACAGGATTATCGCAAAGTCAATGGACGACTTGGATAAGGCAATAGCTGATAGTTCCCTGTCGTGGTCACCAATGTATCCCGGTCTTAGTAATGTATGGCGTGACAGTTCATATTATAAAGATATGATGATAACTTGGACTGGCAAAGGTCACGCTGTTACCGGAGAGGGGCATAGATATTTTACATTTGTTCAGGATGCTGATTCTATAATTTACATTAAAAAACGTACACGATGAAAAAAATGATTTTGTTCTTTATGCTGATTCTTGGCTCTGCTGTTATTTTTGCGCAGGATCTTCCCGCACCCCCTGATAGCTGGGGCGATATTGTAATGAACCCTGAGAAGTGGTTTTTATCCTTTGGTGCTATATCCCTGCTGACAGCTTTTCTTGCTGCCTTCCTTAACGGGGTTTTAAAAGTAACTAAGAATTTTGTCAAGCAATTAGTCGCATGGATTGTTGCTATTATCCTTGTTGTCGGATCGGATCTTCTTAACTTTGGATATGCTGCGCAGTTTCCGATATTACTAGCCGTCATTCACGGCTTCGGTGCTGGGTTGGCTTCAAACGGAGTATTTGATATCCCGATCATAAAAGGAGTTCTTGACACAATAGAGAAGTGGTTTAATCCAAAAGCTTGAAAATAGCTGGTATCATATTATTCGCTATCCTTATTTCTTCCTGCGCCACTCAAAAGCGGTGCTTAATGAAATATCCATCCGTTGCAGATACGGTTGTCACAGTCATTACAAGGGATTCCATTGTATTCAAAGACACAACCGTATATATTACCCTTCCCGGAGAAACGGTAATTGATTCCGTGATTATACCATGCCCTCCTGTTGATAACTATATACCTGATACGGCTAGAGCCGAAACTGAATATGCCCTTGCAAAGTCTTGGTATGATCCTCCCTCTTTGATGCTTCGGTTAGACCAAAAGACTAGCATTATTGAGATACGGCTTGATTCTGCTCTCCGGGAAGCTTATTATTGGAAGGAAGAATATGAGAAAATAAGAATAGTAGAGCCCGTGAAATACATTCCTATTATATATAAGGTATCATTGTGGATGGTTATAGGAATGATCCTTTTAATAGTGGTTTTTATAGTCAGGAAGATAGTGTAATTTAACCAACCACTAATTTCGCATTAAGGAAGCCGTGAGGCTTCTTTTTTTTGAGCTATACCAATATACCACCGGGAAGAAATAATGCAGCAGAAGCGAAATTTGCATAAAATAACTCCTGAAGTTCCTTATTTATTATCGGTATATAATACATTGATATTCACCTGAGTTATAAATATCGGCATCGCAAAAGATTTTTTGAAGAATCTTGCATATTTTCATTGCTGGTATAATAAAATATATTATCTTTACGGAAGAAAGATACGATACGACAAACTAAAAACTACGAAGATGACCGCACAAACAAGACATTCAAGCAAGTACATAAACCGGAATTGGAGAATAAAAGTATCAGGGTTTACGGGGAGCGAAAAGCTGCACAGCCTGATAGGAGTTGGAAAACTGATACAAATACTCGGAGCGGATCTCACAGACGAAATAGTTGAAAAAGCAAATTTAAAAGGGCTTGATAAAGTAACCTTCAAGTTCCGCAGGGGCTTAAAAGTAACCTTATATAATAAGTAAGTCAAACCATAAAAACTACTAAGATGAAAGCAAAAATCGTAATAATGAGCCACCTAAGCGATATAAAAATAGAGGCAGGATGCCCGGATTTTGAAACAAGGAATAGCGCAATAGTAAGGGCGGAATTTTGTAAATGGGTAATTTTAAAAACAGGGGGAGACCTTAATAAGGAGATTGATCCCGACAAAATGTTACAGGAATTTCTAAACAGATAATTATAAACTTAAAAACTCTAATTGAGATGAAAAAATTAACAGCAGAAATGAAAACCGAATTGGCAAAGAAAAGGATGGAAGCCGATGTAAATGCAAGGATAAGGGAGGGGAATAACAACACCCCCTCCGTATCTCAGCCCGATAAGCCTGTAAAGATACTCCCTGAAGCCCCGATAGATTATTACGAAGGAATGAACAGGGTAAGTAAAAGGTACGATGTTGAACCTAGAATATACTATTTCTAACCATTAAATCCTAATTGAAATGAGCTACAAAAAAGATGCAAATATTGACCTAGAAAGTCGCAGAGCATTAAAAGCACTTGGTATCGAGATCGGAGATCCTGAACCCCTGTACGAAGATTTAAGCTACGGCTTAGATAAAAGGGGAGATGAGGCGATGTTCATAGAACGATACCACATATCGGGATGGGAAGTTGATGAAGCTGTAAAGGCTGTTGCCGGGGATATGACAGTATTCTTCCGGGTAATTGAAAACGGGCTTCATACCAGCAGCCACGGATGGATAGAAGGTGGTAAAATAGTACAATGGGGCTGAATATGAGCAGATGTTACATATGCCAACAAGCTATTGAGGGAGGGAATTTACAGATTCCCTCTCGCAATATAATTCTTAATGACAATGGGAAAACCGGAACGATATGCTGGGAGTGTAATCAGCAAATCAACGGGAAAGCTGCTATTGTAGTTGAGAGATACGGAATACGCACCGGGGAAGTTATTTTCATATCCCGGAAAGCATTAAAAGAAATCAGCCCAAATTCATTTGATGGGAATTACTCAATATTTATAGTTACGCCCAACGTAATCCGTGAGTTGATTAATGCACTAATTAAAAACAGTTATGAAAAAGGGACTTAATTATAAACAAGTCTGCAATCAGATTGCAGAGATGGAAGGGACAACAATTCAGGAAATTTACCTGACAAGAAAAAAAAGAGATCGTGAATTAGTTTTTGTCAGGCAGCTATGTATGGCATTTGCTAAAAAATATTCATCAGCATCGCTATCACAAATCGGAGCTTACGTCGGAGATAAGGATCACGCAACGGTTCTTCACGCAATAAAAACTATCAGTAATTTATACGATACTGATAAGGAAGTGAGGATTAAGGTTGACATATATGATAATTTCTTCCGGGATAAGGGTATAAAGCCTGTAATTGATCCAATGGAAATAACCGTGCCTCTATGGCTATTTAAAAAGATACTCCCTAGCTTGGTATTGACTAATAAAGAAAAAGCAGCACTGCGAAGCAATGGCAAGACTGCATACGAGTTATATCTTGCTGAATGTAAACGGTTCCCGTTCATTTCCCCCCGGAAAAAATCTTACAGATTTATTAAAGAATCTTACAGGATCCCCTTGCTGCCACGTGGAGGTTCCTACCTTTGCTAATACAAGATACGAACTAAACAGACACAAAATTACGAACTAATTAAACTACAAGAAGATGACCGCAAATTCACACTACGACAACGAACTAAAGAACCGGATATTTGACCGGATGGAAGAACTCAACTACCTTGATATAACAACAGGGTTTGACTGGAAAGCTATCTATAAAAATACAGTTGACAACGTTGGCATAAATCCCACGGATGAAGAAATAGATAGGGAGATAGAAATATTTTACAACGCTTAATTTTACAGAGATGGATATAAAGATACTGAAAGGAACAGACCCGGAACGTTACTATTGCAGACTAGTTGACGGCAACTCAGGCAGACAGGCTTTTGAGGTAATTTTACAAGTGAATGATGATAATGAAACCTGTATGATAACCAGCTGTAAGGCTTCAACTAGAGCTAAAAGCATAGCCCGGACACATTATGAAGGCACGGTTAAGGATTTGTGCATACAATTTCTAGCATTCCCAAATGGAATATTGCTCCCGGAGGTCGCATTCAAAAGATGGATTCAAAATAACATAGTAAAAATAATGACGTACTAATTCAAATTAAAAATCAAACGAAATGGAAAACTTAAACGAAGTAGTCGCAGCCCGGATTGAGGCAAAACTACAAAAAGGAATGACAAGTGCAAGTTCAGCTTACGACAGGCTGGTAGCAGAGGGGAAGATAAGCAGGGACTTCATTTTTGAAGTCGGAGCTGAAAAGAAAGGAATAACTTCCCGGATAGATTTTAAGCCGGATGCCACGTTCAAGCCAACGGCAGACTTCACAATTCCACCTAACGTATTCCCTGATTTACTGGAAGGGGGAGTTAGAAATTACAACATTGGGAATCACGCAATCAAGCAAGTTGCAGAGAAATTGGCAATCCCGGGAGTTTACCTTACTAGCCTATTATACGGGAAGGAGGAATGGCAAAGAACCCTTGCATACGGGATAATGAATACTCACAACAGATGGACTGACAGGAGCAAG
>Ga0208196_1002697_pt1 | contig 16018 bp, 14 predicted proteins | sample AD_JPNNA7_MetaG_FD_184443 | JGI IMG/M metagenome (GOLD analysis project Ga0208196, IMG submission 184443) | Active sludge microbial communities of municipal wastewater-treating anaerobic digesters from Japan - AD_JPNNA7_MetaG (SPAdes) (version 2) | ecosystem: Engineered > Bioreactor > Anaerobic...
CGGTTGCTGCGAGCGTCTGCCTGTGCAGGGCGCGTTCGGCCAGGAGGGCGTCCAGCCCAGAGCCAACGGTGGCGTCGATGATCTCGTCCAAACGGGCACGAACTTCGGGTTGGTCTCCATACCGGATCGCCTGCACCAGGAGGCGCCGCAAGGGGTTGTTCTCGAAGGCATCCCCGAGCACGTCAAAGACCTTGTCACCACCGTAGGCCCGGCGCTGCTCCTCGATCTTGTCCAAGAGCCGGATGAAGACTTCGCCCTCTCGGGTGTCCTTCGCGACGAGATTCCACAGGTGGCAGACCTCGGTCTGCCCGATCCGGTGGATGCGTCCGAAGCGCTGCTCGATCCGGTTGGGGTTCCAGGGGAGGTCGTAGTTGACCATGAGGTGTGCGCGCTGCAGGTTGAGCCCTTCCCCCGCCGCGTCGGTCGCTACGAGAACTCGGGTCTCGGGATCTTGGGTGAACCGCTGCTGGGCGATCCGCCGCTCCTCGCGGGTGTGTCCGCCGTGGATCGATACCACGATCTCCGGACGGCCGAGATAAGTGACGATCCGATCGACCAAGTAGTTGAGGGTGTCCCTGTGCTCCGTGAAGACGATGATCTTGCGGGGGTTGCCATCGCGATCCTCGGTTATCTCTTCACGGTCGAGGATGTCGCGCAACTCGGACCACTTGCGATCCGTTCCTGAATGACGGACCCGCGAGGCCACGTGCACGAGGTCACCAAGGGCAGCGATTTCAAGGTCAAGTTCGGCCAAGGTCCGAGCGGCGGTAGCCGCATCGACGACGTCCTCCTCCAACTCCTCGACCTCTGCTCCGTCGAGGTCCTCAAAAGCCTCCTCCAGATCCAGGGCGTCATCCTTGCGTCCCAGCAACTGAGCCATCTTGGTGGTGAAGGAAAGCCCAAGATGCGCGTCTCCGGCCAACTCTCGGCGTCGACGCTCAAGACGTGCGCGCCTGCGCTCCAAGCTGCGCAGGATGGCCTCGGGGCTGGACGCCAGCCGCCGCTGCAAGACGGTCAACGCGAAACCAACCGTATTCCGGCGCACGCGATCGCCCTCTGCCGCAAAACGATCCGCGCGGTTCATCTCCTCGCGGACGTAGAGCGTGACTGCCTCATACAAGTCTTGCTCGTCATCAGACAGGTCGTAGGGAACGGTGTAGGCCCGCCGCTCGGGGAACAGCGGCTTCCCCTCCATGGTCAACAGCTCTTCCTTGACCATGCGCCGCATCAGGTCACCCGGATCGACTGTATGCACGCCGTCACGGAACTGACCTTCGAAGCGGTCGCCATCCAGCAGAGCCAGGAAGAGTTGGAAGCCCTCCTGCTGGCCGGCATGCGGAGTTGCTGTCATGAGGAGGAAGTGCCGCGTGACCCCGCCGAGCACCTGACCCAGCTGGTAACGCTTGGTCGTCTTCAACTCGCCGCCGAAGTAGCTGGCCGACATCCGGTGCGCCTCGTCGACGACGACGAGATCCCAATCAGAGCTCTTGAGGAGGTCGATCAACTCCTGACTCCGGGAGAGCTGGTCCATTCGCGCGATCAGCAGCGGGTGCTGCTCGAACAGACCTTCGGGAGTGGCCTCGACGAGTTGTTTGGTGAGCAGCTCGAACCGCAGGCCGAATTTGTCGAACAACTCGTCCATCCACTGATTGACCAGGCTCCCTGGCGCAACGACGAGGCACCGATCCAGATCGCCGCGAAGCATCAGCTCTTTGATGTACAGCCCGCACATGATGGTCTTGCCCGCGCCAGGGTCATCGGCGAGGAGGAACCGCAGCGGCGTGCGCGGCAGCATCTCGCCGTAGACCGCGGTGATCTGGTGCGGCAACGGCTCCACGTCGGAGGAGGTGACCACAAGCATGGGGTCGAACAAGGCGGCATACCTGATTCGAAGTGCCTCGGCAGCAAGCCGCCACGACTCGCCGTCTCCGTCGAATGCCCGAATCGAGCTGCTCGCCACCAGCCGGAGACTTGCCTCGCGGTCGCGGGTGACCACCGCTTCGTCGATGACCCCTGCGGCATCCTTAAACGCCACGGTCACGACATTCCCGCCATGCCACTTGACCGACAGGATGTCCACGGGAGCGTGAAGGCGTAAACCTTCCACTCTCGCTCCGGGCGTCATCAGCTCCAATCGGAAAGCGTGGACAGCCTCAAGCGGAGAGTTACCGGAGTTCGCGTCGTCGACCACAGGCATAGGCATAGCACGCCCGGCCGACATAGGCCGGACGAGCGACGTTCCTTTGCCGCGGAAGTGTCGGTGACAGCCCTTGGGCCATGTCAGCGCTCGGCACGCGCTCAGCAGGACAACTTGATCGCCTAGGCAAGTAGATAGACAAACTGACTAGATCGGCATACCATCTAGTCATGAGCACGACGACGACCTGGCCCGGTGACTGGCTTCGGGGCGTGCTGGAGATGGCGGTCCTTCGGGTGCTGGCCAACGAGCCGTCGTCCTACGGTTACGCCATCTCTGTCGCGTTGGACCGCAATGGGTTGGGCACTGTCAAGGGCGGCACGCTCTATCCCCTGCTCGCCCGCCTTGAGCAGGCCGCCCACGTCGAGACCCGATGGGAGGCCGGCGACGGCGGCCCGGGGCGCAAGTACTACACGATCACCGACTCCGGGCGCTCCCACCTGGAGTCGGCGGCCGCCTCCTGGTGCGCGTTCGCCGAGACCACGGCGAGCTTCCTGCGCGCGGAGGCACCCGGCATACCTGCACCCTCCCCTGCCACAACCGTGCCGGCGGGCTGATCTCCCCACCCCGGAAAGGAACCACCATGTTGGACCCCACGAAGACGACCCTCCCGAAGCAGTGGGCGAGCGAATTCGCCATGGCACTGCGCTCGCGGGACGTCACCGGAGCGGCGATCGGCGACGCCTTGCGTGAGGCGGAGGCCTACTGCGCAGACAGCGGCCAGGCACCTCTGGAGGCGTTCGGGCCGGCTGCGGCGTATGCCGATTCGCTCACCGACCTGCCAACCGCCGCCGCGCACACGTCGTGGGCCGCGCGGATCGCCCCGTCGGCGCTCGGTCTGGCCGGCCTCACCCTTGCCCTGCCGACGTTCGATGCCTGGCGAGCGGGGCGCAGCGTGCAGTTGCCGCTTGGCGGTCTGGTCACCCTGCTCGTCATCGCGGCGACGGTGACCGTCTTCCTCGTCTGGCCGCGGACCTTCCGTCGCGCGGTGCCGTTCCTCATCCTCGTGAGCCTGGGCATGTGGGGCTCGGTGTCGGCCACGGCGCTGCTCCAGCAGCCAGTCGCGACCCTCCCCACTGTGCCGAGCGCCCTCGTCGCCGCCGGGGCACTCATCGGGTCGGGCATCTGGCAGATGAGGACTCTGGATCTGGACGTGATCGTCGATCCGTTGGGGCCGACGCCGCGCCCTGGTCGCGGGTTCCTGCTGCTCACGGCCTGGCTGTTGCCGATCGGCACGCTCGTGGCCATGGGCATCGCGATGTTCGCCCCGGTGCGCTAGATCCTCAGGACGCCTCAGGCGACGAGGAAGCCGTCGGCGACCAGGGCCCGGAGGGTGGGAACGGCGACCTCGGTGACGTGCGCGTCGTCGAGCTCCAACAAACTGGCGATCGCCGCCAGCGCCACCCGCGGCGTCAGTGAGCCGTCGCAGACGCCGATGAGACCGGCCGCCACGGTGTCGAGTTGGACGGTGCGGCGCAGGCCGCCGCCCTGACGGGCGAGGATCACCGACGGGTCCTCGGCACCCGGCAGCAGGTGTCGCTCCTCGGTGACGTCCGGCGCCGCGCTCCACGGCGTGTCCAGCAGGTATGCCGTCCCGCCTTCGGCGATCGCGGTCCGGGCTCGCAAGCCGGCGTCGACCGCATGGCCAACCCCCGGAGCCACTGGTCCCGGGACCTCGACGAGGTCGAGCCACGGCTCGCGGTCGCCGAGTGGCCGCTGCAGGGTGATGATGCCGAAGCCGATGCCCTCGATGTGGCGGTCGGCGAAGTCGGCCAGCCACGCGGCATACATCGCGTCGAAATTCGGTGCGCCGGAACGGGCCCCGGCGTCGCGAGCCCACAACTCGGCATACTGCGCCGGGTCCTGCACGTCACGCTGGATGACCCAGGCGTCCAGGCCGGTGCCGTCGAGCCACTCGTGCCAGCGATCGCGCCAATCGGCGCCGCGACGGATCTCCCAGTTGCCGAGGAACTGGGCGACGCCACCGGGCTCGAGGTGCTCCCCCACCCGGCGGACGAGCGCCTCGACGACCCCGTCGCCGACCAGGCCTGCGTCGCGGTATTCATAGAGCGGCACCCCGGCCGATCGGGGCGTGATGACGAAGGGCGGGTTGCTCACGATCAGGTCGAAGCGTTCTCCTGCAACGGGATCCAGCAAATTGCCGGGACGCAGCTCGATGGCCAGGTCGTTGAGATCGGCGTTGAACCGGGCGAAGGCCAGGGCGCGTTCGGAGACGTCGGTGCCGACGATGCCCTCGACGTGGGTGGCCAGGTGCAACGACTGGACGGCGCTGCCAACCCCCAGGTCGAGCGCCCGACGTGCCTGCCGCCGGATGGTCCACTCAGCGAGGGTGGTCGAGGCGTTCCCGATCCCCAAGACGTGGGTCTCGGCCAGTGGACGTCCGGTCGCGATCTCCGAAAGGTCGGAGGCGACCCACCATTGGTGGGACTCGTCGGCGTAGGGGCGCAGGTCGCAGGTCGAGCGCAGGTCGGCACCTTCGGCGCGCGCGAGCCCGAGTTGGACGGCCCCGTCGGCCCGCAGCGTGGGCAGCGCGCGGTCGGCGTCGTCCCACGCGACCGGGAAGCCCAGGGCGAAGAGCCGCACGAGCACCGCGGCGGGCTCGGGGCGGTGGCGGGTGGCCAGGTCGGCCGGAAGGCGCTGCTCGCGGTGCAGGGCGCCCGCAGCCACCGGGCCAAGCGTGTGCTCGACCCCGTCCACCGTGTATGCCGCAGCAGTCAAGTCGGCGCGCAGGCGCGGCAGGAGTTCAGGGTCGGGCACAGGCGTCGGGCTCACGGCGACAAGGGTATGCCGCCCCCTGCCGGGTCGAGGTATTCGGCCGTTACCCGGCGATGGTGGAATACCTCGAATCAGCTGGGGGTCGGACTGGCGAGGCGGGGTCAGGCTGGTGAGATGGGACGCCCGAGCAGGGAACTGAGCCGGGCCAACGCCTCTGGCCTCACCCAGTAATAGACCCAGGTGCCCCGACGTTCGCAGTCGACCAACCCTGCGGCCCGAAGGACCTTGAGGTGGTGGGAGATCGTCGGCCCGGACAACGGGAAGGCGCCCACGAGATCGCAGACGCAGGCCTCGGGTTGAGCGGCGATGAGCGACACGAGGCGCAGCCGCACCGGGTCACCGAGGGCTTTGAACATCGGAGCGATCGCCTCGGCGTCGGCGGGCGACACGGGCGGCGCACCGAGCGCGCAGCAGGGGGCCGCCAACTCCAACCGGGTCGTCGTCATGGACCTATCTTGACAGATATCGAAACAAGATGCAGCATCGTGTTTCGACAGTTATCGAAACAAGGAGAGACCATGAGCCAGTCATCCAGCCCTGCCGGCCCGCACACCTCGGCGGCGGGCCTCGACACCCCGGCGGAGCAGGTCCGCTCGGTCGTCCAGGAGCGCTATGCGGCGGCCGCCCGCACGACCCTCGACCTGCTCGAGGGCACCGAGACCACCGCCGGATCCTGTTGCGCCCCGACGTGCTGCGCGGAACCCGCTGCGGCTGACCCGATCAAACACACCGAGACGGCTGGCGCGCCCTGCTGTGGGTCCTCGTGCTGCGCAGCACCGACCGGGGCCGACCCGATCACGCGCGACCTCTACGAGCCCGGCGAGGTCCCGTCGGCCGGCGCCCTCGTCGCCTCGCTCGGCTGTGGCAACCCGACCCTGTTGGCCGACCTGCAGCCCGGGCAGAGCGTCCTCGACCTCGGCTCCGGTGGCGGACTGGATGTCCTGCTGTCCGCGCGGCGAGTGGCACCCGGCGGGACGGCATACGGGCTCGATATGACCCCGGAAATGCTGGAACTGGCCCGTCGCAACCAGGCCGAGGCGGGGGTCGAGAACGCGACCTTCCTGCTCGGGACGATTGAGGAGGTGCCGCTGGGCGACGCGTCGGTCGACGTCGTCATCTCCAACTGCGTCATCAACCTGTCGCCCGACAAGGACGCGGTGCTCCGCGAGGCGTTCCGGGTGTTGCGCCCGGAGGGGCGGTTCGCGGTGTCGGACATCGTGCTGCTGCGGCCGATCCCGGAGCACCTCACGGGCATCGTGGGCCTGTGGACCGGGTGCGTGTCGGGGGCCCTTCTGGACTCCGACTATGTGGCGAAACTCGGCGCGGCGGGGTTCGTTGACGCGTCGGTCGAGGTCACCCGGACCTACTCCCGGATCGACCTCGAGGACCTCGCGTCGATGTTGGAGCCCGGGCAGATCCCGGAAGGCTTTGACGTCGAGGCCACGGTGACGGCGTTGGAAGGCGCCTTCGCCAGCGCGTCGATCCGCGCCCGCAGGCCGCTCTGACGCGCCCCCGACCCGCCCCCGCCCAGCCGGGTCGAGGTATTCCGCCATCGTTCGCTGACGGCCGAATACCTCGACCCAGCAAGGGGGTTGGGCGCAGCGAGAGGGTCGGCTCCCCAACGGGAAGCCGACCCTCTCGTGTGCTCGAAGGAGCAGCAGGTATGCCGCGTGCTCAGCTTGCGACGCGGTCTGCGACCGGTGAGGGGTCGCCGGCGATGGCCAGGTCGCGCCGCTTGGAGACGACGACCGCCACGATGACGACCACCAGACACAGCAGGGCGATGGCGTACCGGATGCCGGCGTTGGCCCCAGCGCCAAGGGTCAGACCCACGATCGAGGGGGCGATGAGCACCGAGACGAGGTTCATCACCTTGAGGAGCGGGTTGATGGCCGGGCCCGCAGTGTCCTTGAACGGGTCGCCGACGGTGTCGCCGATGACGGTGGCGGCGTGGGCCGCGGAGCCCTTGCCACCGTGAGCGCCATCCTCGACGATCTTCTTGGCGTTGTCCCAGGCACCGCCGGAGTTGGCCAGGAAGACGGCCATGAGGCAGCCCGACGTGATCGCCCCGGCGAGGAAGCCGGCAAGCGCACCGATACCGAGGCCGAAGCCGACGATGATCGGCGTGAGCGCCGCCAGCAGACCCGGGGTCGCCAATTCACGCAGCGAGTCGCGGGTGCAGATGTCGACGACCTTGCCGTATTCGGGCTTGGCGGTCCCCTCCATGATCCCGGGGATCTCGCGGATCTGGCGGCGCACCTCGAAGATGATTGCTCCAGCGGCCCGGGTGACGGCGTTGATCGCCAGACCGGAGAAGAGGAAGACAACAGAGGCGCCGAGCAGCGCGCCGACCAAGGTGTTGGGCGACACGATCTCAAGGTTGAACGACGAGGCGATATCGGCGGTGATCTTGGCGCCGCTGCCGATCTCTTCGAGCGTGCTGCGGACGGCGTCGGTGAACGATCCGAAGAGCGCGGTCGCCGCAAGCACGGCCGTTGCGATCGCGATTCCCTTCGTGATGGCCTTCGTCGTGTTGCCGACGGCGTCGAGGTCGGTGAGGATGCGCGCCCCGGCGGCGTCGATGTCTTTGGACATCTCGGCGATGCCCTGGGCGTTGTCCGACACGGGGCCGAAGGTGTCCATCGCCACGATGACGCCGACGGTCGTCAACAGCCCACACCCAGCGAGGGCGATGAAGAAGAGCGCCAACAATGTCGACCCAGCGCCCAGCGTGAACGCGCCGTAGACGGCGGCCCCGATGATGACTGCGGTGTAGACGGCCGACTCGAAACCCACACCGATGCCCGAGAGGACGACGGTGGCCGGGCCGGTGAGGGACGTGCGAGCCACGTCGTTGGTCGGCCGGGAGGTCGTGCCCGTGAAGTAGCCCGTCAGCCAGAGAATGATGCCCGCGAGAATGATGCCGAGGAAAACGGCCATGGTCGCGCGGATCCGGAGCCCGTCGATCTGCACCCCGAGAATGGCGGCGTCGGTCGACTGCGGCAGGTAGACGAATGCGGCGATAAGCGACAACACCGCGGAGATCACCGCAGAGATGTAGAAACCGCGGTTGATGGCCGTCAGGCCGTTCTCGTTGCCCTTCACCTTGGTGATGAAGACGCCGATGATGGCGGTAATGGCACCGATCGCCGGGACGATGAGCGGGAACACTAGGCCGGTGACGCCGAGCGCCACGGAACCGAGGATGAGCGCGGCGACGAGGGTGACGGCATACGACTCGAAGAGGTCGGCCGCCATGCCGGCGCAGTCGCCCACGTTGTCACCGACGTTGTCGGCGATGGTGGCCGCGTTGCGCGGGTCGTCCTCGGGAATGCCCGCCTCGACCTTGCCGACGAGGTCGGCACCCACATCGGCGGCCTTGGTGAAGATGCCGCCGCCGACACGCATGAACATCGCGAGCAGCGCCGCGCCGAAGCCGAAGCCCTCGAGGACCTTCGGAGCCTCACCCTTGTAGAGCAGGACGACGATCGAGGCGCCGAGCAGGCCCAGGCCCACGGTCGCCATGCCGACGGTGCCGCCGGTGCGGAAGGCGATCCGCATGCCGCCCTCACGGTCACCCTGGCGAGCGGCCGAGGCCACGCGGACGTTGGCACGAACCGCGAGGTTCATGCCGAGGTAGCCGATGCTCGCCGAGAAGAGAGCGCCGATGACGAAGAAGACCGACCGTCCCACCTTGACGCCCATGTCCGCGGCGGGGAGGAGGAAGAGCAACAGGAAAACAAGGACGACGAAACCGCCAAGCGTCTTGAACTGGCGCTGCAGATAGGCCTGCGCCCCTTCCTGGACCGCAGCGCCGATCTCCTGCATCCGTTCGGTACCCGGGTCGGCGGCGAGAACCTGACGCCGGAACATCGCACCCATCGCCAGGGCGATGAGGGAGATGACGAGGACGACGAGGACAAGAGTGAGGTTGAGCCCTTCGAGGGCGACCTCGGGCGCGGCAGGTATCAGGGCTTGCATGCATTTCCTCCTAGACGCCGCCCATGGCGGCGCACGGGGTCGGCGCCGAACGGGGGGTTCAGCGGAGGCACATCCGTGTGTTCCGGGGCGAGGCTATCGCCCGCAACCGTCGCGAGGCGACAGTGCTGGCCCGCTCACGAGGTGTGTAACGGCTCACGCCGCCGATGAAAACGCTTGCAGCCCAAGCCAATGGGGACGCGGGTCACGACCGGGGGCACCGCCGGTCGGCACGGGCGGGGTCGAGGCCGATCAGGCCGGGTCGTCGGGGACGTCCGCCAGGGTCGGGAACATCTCCAGGACCCGGTCGAGCCCCGTGATCGTGAACACCTTGAGGACTCGGTCGGTTGCACCGACGATCCGCATCCGGCCACCTTGGGAGCGCACCATCTTCAGCCTCCCGACGAGGACGCCCAGACCCGTGGAATCCAGAAAGGTGACCCGGCCGAGGTCAACGATGAGGTCTCGGCACCCGGCGTGGATCGGCTCATCGAGTCGCCGTCGCAATTGAGGTGCCGTATAGACGTCGATCTCCCCACCGACGTGCACAATCGTGCGCTCCCCCTGCGCCGTGGTCGATAACGCCAGATCCACGATCACAACCTTCCGCTCACTGCCTTTCTTTGAACGTTACCTCGGGAGCCTACGGTGAGCACAATGCCCACTCCGCACGAGACGCGACCTGACCCGGCCGAGGCGGCCCGCGCCGACCCCGCGGCGTTGCTCGCGCGCCTGGCGAGCGGCGACCGCCAGACGCGGCTGCGGCATACCCGGCGGATCCCCGAGCGAGCGGCCCGCACGGCCGACCTGCCGTCCTGGGTGACCCCGTCCCTCGCGGGAGCGCTCCTCGGCGAGGGCATCGCCACGTTATGGAGCCACCAGGTCGAGACAGCTGAGGCCGCGCATGGCGGCGAGCACGTCGTCGTTGCCACGGGGACAGCCTCGGGCAAGTCCCTGGGCTACCTCGTTCCGGTGCTCTCGGACGTGCTTGATGGAGCATCGGCACCCACGGGACGCGGCGCGACTGCGCTGTATCTCGCGCCGACCAAGGCTCTGGCCCACGACCAACTCGACAGGGTGACCCGACTCGCGTTGCCGGGGCTGCGCGTCGCGACTTACGACGGCGACACGCCTCCGGAGGAACGGCGGTGGATCCGCGAGCACGGGGCCTATGTGCTGACCAACCCCGACCTCGTGCACCACTCGTTGTTGCCCGGGCACGAGCGGTGGGCTCCGTTCCTGCGCGCCTTGCGCTATGTCGTCATCGACGAATGCCACGTCTACCGAGGGGTTTTCGGGTCGCACCTCGCGCTGGTCCTGCGGCGGTTGCGCCGGGTCGCAGCCCGCTACCGCTCCTACCCCACCTTCGTCCTCGCCTCCGCGACCGTCGCCGACCCGGGTGGGCACGCAGCGCGCCTGATCGGTATGCCGGTCCGCCCAGTCACGCTCGACGGCTCGCCACGCGCGGCGGTGACCATCGGGTTGTGGGAGCCGTCGATCCGGCCGGTGACCGATGCCGAATCGGGGGTGACCGCGCGGCGGCGTTCGGCCGTGGCCGAGGCTGCGGATCTGTTGGCCGATCTGGTGGACGAGGGCGTGCAGACGGTGGCCTTCGCCCGATCGCGGGTCGGAGCGGAGGTGCTTGCCCAGGCAGCCACCCGACGCTCCGCCGATCGAGGCGGGGCCGCCGCCGATCACTACGAGGCCGGCGGAAGCCGGGGCGAGACCACCGCCGATCGTGACGGAACCGTGGGGTCGGGAGCGGTGATCGCGGCATACCGAGGCGGGTATCTGCCCGAAGAACGGCGGATCTTGGAGGGGCAGTTGCGTTCCGGTCACCTGCGCGGCCTCGCAGCGACGACCGCGCTGGAACTCGGCATCGACGTCAGCGGCCTGGACGCGGTGCTCCTTGCGGGTTGGCCGGGGACGGTGTCGTCGTTCTGGCAACAGGTGGGCCGAGCCGGGCGGGCCGGCCGCGAGTCGCTGGCGGTGCTCGTCGCGGCCGACGACCCGCTGGACGGCTTCCTCGTGCGCAACCCGGAGGCCATCTTCGACCGGCCTGTCGAGGTCGCGGTCGTCGACCCGGACAACCCACATGTCTTGGCCCCCCACCTCGTCTGCGCGGCGGCCGAATTGCCGGTGACCGACGCCGACCTCGCGCCGGACCTGTTCGGGCCGGGTGCCGGGCCGCTGCTTGACCGGTTGGTGGCAGACGGTGTCGTGCGGCGCCGACCCACCGGCGTCTACTGGGCCCGCGACGAGCCGCCGGCTGCGTCGGTGTCGTTGCGCGGGATCGGGCAGACCGTGCGGGTCGTGGAGCGCTCGACCGGCCGGGTCGTGGGCCTCGTCGACGAGTCGCGCGCCGACGCGGCGGTCCACCCAGGCGCCGTCCACGTCCACCAGGGGCGCAGTTTCGTCGTCACCGCGCTCGACCTCGATGAAGGCTCGGCCCTCGTCGTCGCCGGCGACCCGGGCTGGAGCACGCAGGCGAGGTCGGTGAGCGAGTTCAACCTGGGGAAGGTGCGTGAGCAGGTGTCGAGCGGCCCGTTGACCGCCGCGTTCGGCGAGGTGACCGTGCACCACCAAGTGATGTCCTTCCTGCGCCGACTGCCCGACGGCGAGGTCATCGGGGAGCACCCACTCGACCTCCCGGTCCGCACCCTGTCGACGACCGGCATCTGGTGGACCCTCCCCGAGGAGACGCTGCTCGACGTGGGCGTGGACGCGAGCGGCATACCGGGGGCCCTTCACGCCGCCGAGCACGCGGCGATCGGGATGCTGCCCCTCGTGGCGAGCGCCGACCGCTGGGACATTGGTGGGGTGTCGACCGCACGGCACCCGGACACGGGGTTGCCGACGGTGCTCGTCTTTGACGGCTATCCGGGCGGGGCCGGATTCGCGCAGCGTGGGTATGCCGCCCTGCACGACTGGCTCGCGGCGACCCGTGACGTCGTGGCGGGGTGCGCCTGCCGGGACGGCTGCCCGTCGTGCGTCCAGTCGCCCAAGTGTGGCAACGGCAACCATCCGCTGGACAAAGCGGGCGCCGTGCGGGTCCTTGCCCACGTGGTGAGCCTGCTGGAACGTTGCGGCACTGAGTAGTGTCGCCACCGAAGCCGTCGAATCGCCGGCCGCGGTCGACGGCGTGGTGGGACATCAGGAGGACAACGTGGTCGCATTCGGGTTGATCCTGCTCCTCATCGGGGTGGGCGCGGGTGGCTGGCTCGCGTGGTTGGCCTTGCAGAGCGAGACCGGGGTGACGCTGGGAGCGACCGGGCTGCAGTTGACCGTGCTGCCGATCACGCTGTTCGTCGCCGGTGCCGCGTCGATGTTGCTGTTGTGGCTCGGGGTGCGATTCATGGCCCTCGGGACCAAGCGTCGGGTCGCCCGGCGCAAGGAACTCAAGGAGTTGCGCACCGCGCCCCCGGCCTCCGGTGGCGCGGGTCCGCGAAGCACTGACGGTCTCTAAGGTCCCGACGGGCTCAGCCAGGGCCAGCCCGCGCGGAGGCTCGGGCCGTCCTCGGCCACGGCCCGCCCGAAGTCGCCGTGACGGAGACTTCGACCGAACCCTCGCCCGGCACCGCACACGCCACGAGCTGCGCGTGGTTGAGCGCGGCCAACCGGGAGGCCTGAGCGCAGGCCTCTCCCGCGCCAGCACCGCGAACCCCTGCGCCCGCACCCGCCAGCGCGGCGAGATCAGCGGCAGCCCGCGCGACGTGGGCGGCGTTGACCGCTCTGGCCAGGTCGAGCGCTCCGACCGTTGACGCCACCAGCGCGCCCAGGACTCCGAGCACAGCCACGGTGCTTTGACCACGCTCACGGCTCACGGCGGAGCCGCCTCACGGGGAGCAGTCGCCGACGCCGCCACGACCCAGGAGAAGCCCAGCACGGGCGCCCGACGCGACACCGAGACCATCGCTGTCGCCAGGTCGCCGCCGGCACTCAAGGCCACGGACGCACCCGAGGGAGCAGCCCCACGCGCCAGAGCGGCAGCCGCGCCCTGGGAGTCGCCCCTGGCCAGCGCCCGCGCTGCAAGCCGGGCGGCATCGACACACCGGATCTGGTCGATCCCGGCTCCGATAGCGCTCAGCGCCACCACCAACACGAGCACCACCGCAGGCAGCGCCACCGCGAACTCGGCCGTCGCCATCCCGCGCTCGCTCCGACCACGCGGCCGCCTCACCGGGGCGCCCTCACCCCGTGCTCAGCGCGGACTGGATGATTCGGGCCAAGGCCGAACGCACCGCATCGGATTTCACGACCGCGATCAGCGCCGCGGCGAACGCCACAGCGGCCAGCGTGCCCACGGCATACTCCGCGGTCGTCATGCCGGCGTCCACGCGACGGCGAGCCGCACGCCAGCCGCCAATCAGCTTCCACCTCAAGGCTTTTCCCATCATCACACGTCCCTTCAGTCGCAGACCGATAGCTCGATCCTCGCCGCCGACCCGACCTGTTGTCAGCGCCTCCCGCCCGGCCTGTGGATGATGGGACAACTGACCAGGCGGGTGTGGACAACCCGGACCCGCGCACGCGCGGCATACCCCTAGGGGTATGCTTCAACCCGAACTGAAGAGTCAAGGAGCGTGGCAGTCGTGAGAACCGTCGTGGTCATCGGTGGAGTCGCCGGGGGGATGAGTGCCGCCGCGCGGCTGCGCCGACTGGACCCCAGCGCGCGCATCGTCGTCGTCGAGCAGGGCTCGGAGGTGTCGTTCGCCAACTGCGGGCTCCCCTACTTCCTCAGCGGCGAGATCGCCAACCGCAGCGACCTGCTCCTGCGCACGCCCGAGTCACTCGCCGCCACCCTCGGCCTCGAGGTCCGCGTCGACACCCTCGCCACCGCGATCGACCCGGCGGCCCGTGAGGTCACCGTGCGCGGTCCCGAAGGCCGCGAGGAGCGCATCGGCTACGACGCGCTCGTCCTGGCCCCCGGGGCGTATGCCGTCCGCCCACCGATCCCCGGCATCGACCACCCGCGGGTGCGGACCCTTCGGACGGTCCCCGACGCGGACACGATCCGCGGCTGGGTTCAGCAGGGCGCCGCACGCGCCGTCGTCCTGGGCGCCGGGTTCATCGGCCTGGAGGCCGCCGAGGCCCTGCGCCACGCCGGCCTGGACGTGAGCATCGTCGAAGCGGCCCCCCACGTTCTCCCAGTCATCGATGCCGAGCTCGCGGCATACGTGACCGATGAACTGCGCACCCACGGGCTCGACGTGCACGAGGGAGTCGCCGCTCGCGCCATCCTCGACGTCGAGGGCACCCCGGTCGTCGAGCTCGCCGACGGCACGGTCCTGCCCGCCGACCTGGTCATCCTGTCGGTCGGGGTCAGGCCGCGCTCGGAGCTCGCTGCGGCCGCCGGCCTGGCCCTCACCGAGCAGGGGGCGATCATCGTCGATGACGACCAGCGCACCTCCGACCCGCACATCTGGGCCGTCGGCGACGCCACGGCCAGCACGCACGCGATCACCGGAGCCGTGGCTCCCGTCGCCCTGGCCACCCCCGCCAACCGGGGTGGCCGAGTGGCCGCCGACTCGATTGCGGGGGGTGGGCGGCGCTCACCCCGGCCACTCGGTACGGCCGTCGTGCGGGTCTTCGACCTCACCATCGCCATGACAGGCGCTTCTCGGCGCTCCTTGGGAGACCGGCCCTTCCACACCGTCCGGGTGCACGCGGGTCACCACGCCGGCTACTACCCCGGCGCCGAGACGATGCACCTGCTGCTGCACTTCGACGGCGAGGGCCGCATCCTCGGAGCCCAGGGAGTCGGCCGCGAGGGCGTCGACAAGCGCATCGACGTCATCGCCACCGCCGCCCGGGGCGGGTTGCGGGTCGACGATCTGGTCGATCTCGACCTGTCCTATGCCCCGCCGTTCGGTGCGGCGAAGGACCCGGTGATGATGCTGGGGATGATCGCCGACAACGTGTTGTCCGGCCGCCTCACCCAGCACGACCCGGTCGCTCCGCTGGATCCCGAGACCACGCTCGTGCTCGACGTGCGGAACCCCGGCGAATGGGACCGCGGACACATCGAGGGCGCGATGCTCGTGCCGCAGCCCGACGTCGCGGCGTCGATCGAGGAGATCCGGCGGGCCGCGGCCGGTCGGCCCATCGTCGTTCACTGCGCGTCGGGGTTCCGCTCCTACCTGGCCAACCGCACGCTGGCCGGCGCGGGTATCGACAGCGCCAACGTGTCCGGCGGCTTCACGACGCTCGCGATCGCCCAACCTCAACTCGTCGCTCACCCCCAGACCTCCCCGGCCAGCGCGACGACCAGCGGCACCACGGTCAGCAGCACGAACGCCGGCAGGAACGCCAACCCCAGTGGCAGCACGATTGTCACGCCCAGCCTGGCGGCCGCGAGCTCCATCTCTTGCAGCTGAGTGGCGCGCAGGTCGGCGGCGGCGGCACGTAACGCCGCCGACGGGGCAACCCCCGCCGCGTCGGCGAGCGCCATCGCTCGGCGTGCCGGTGCCCACGCGTCGTCGACGGCCCCCCAGGCGACCGACCACGGCATACCCCACCGCACGGCCGCGGCGACGATGGTGAGGTGCTCGCACACCACGCCCTTCGACGTCCGCGCGACCGCCTCGACCGCATCGACGAGGCCGCCGCCGGCCCCGAGGACGAGCGCCACCAACTCCAGGGCGTCGGCTATCGCGGGGGCAGCAGGCGCACCAGGTATGCCGTGCCGCCGCCCGACTGCCCGCACCGACCTCGGCCTTGCGGCATCTGGCACGGGCCGGGCCGGGCGGGCGCTCGAGTCCAGGCCCGCGGGGAGGGCTGTGGACCGCCACGGCCAGGCGAGGACCGCTCCCGCCAGCAGGAGCGCCACTAGGCCTTCCACCCCGGCGAAGGCTTCGGCCACTGATGTCGGCACGCCAGCCGTCATCCCAGCGCCTGAGCCAAGCCAAGGCGGCTGACGAGGCGGGCGCACCACCATCGCCCGACGAACAGCAGTCCCAGCCCAAGGCCGAGACAGGCGACGGTGATCGGTGACCCTGAATAGAGCCGCCACGGGTCGATGCCGAACACGATGCCCACCACCGGACC
>Ga0208196_1002700_pt1 | contig 16012 bp, 14 predicted proteins | sample AD_JPNNA7_MetaG_FD_184443 | JGI IMG/M metagenome (GOLD analysis project Ga0208196, IMG submission 184443) | Active sludge microbial communities of municipal wastewater-treating anaerobic digesters from Japan - AD_JPNNA7_MetaG (SPAdes) (version 2) | ecosystem: Engineered > Bioreactor > Anaerobic...
GGACGGATATATCGCTTCAATGGGGCCACGTCTTTGTAGACGTGGAAATCTCGTCTTCTCTAAATGGCTGTTTATTCGTCAATTCTGACGTGATTTGCGAGATGTGGCAATAAAAATAGGTATCGGAACTGTTCCTAAACACAAAAATCACCTCAAAGCCTCGCCCTGCTTAATGCGAGAGGGTATCGTCTTTTTTGCGGCCTATAGCCGCTCGCAACGTCTGCTTAAAAAAATATCCCTTATTTAATTATCAAAGATCTATTATATTATCACAGGTCCCCGCTGGATGGCAACATATGGCCGTCCGAGGGCATAAATGCCCTGCTCCCGCTCTCCGCTGGCAGGTCCCAAAGGAAAGAAGAGAACCTGATCTTCATCGTGTTTCAAAACCTTATGGAGTTTCTCCATAAGCTGAATTCTCTCCTTATCAGACAATTCGCACCTGAATACCGAATATTGCATAGGATCACCATATCCATTCATCAGGCGGTACACGGAGCGCAGCCGTTTGTCGTTGCAGATGTCATACGTGACAATATAAAGAAGGCGCATGGATCAATCGCTCTTATCAGATTATGGTTCATCTCGTCCTGAAGGACGGATATGCCGCTATTTCACCGGTCAGGTACCGCCCAAGCAGGCGTGCCTGGACCTCCAGCACCCTGCGGTAGCTGATCCGATATCCGAAGATGGGATGGGTTACCAGGGTGTCGAGGCGTCTCTCATAGGCATTGATAAATTTTTTCCGGGCATCGGAAGTCAATGCCACCGCCCGCCCGCGTTTGATAAAATCCTGCTGCGCCAGTACCCTGTTGTTGATCGTCCACAAGACAACCGAATCGGCGATGATGGGCCGAAACTCCTCCATCATGTCCAGAGCCAAGGCTGGTCGGCCGTAACGCAGGGCATGATAGAAACCCAGAAAGGGATCGAGGCCAACGGTGTGCAATGTAATCGTCAAATCCTTCACCAACATGGCATAGGCAAATGACAACAGGGCATTGACCGCATCGAGGGGCGGCCGTCGGTTTCTGCCGTTGAAATTGAAATGCCAGGCATCGGCGGTCTGCCCCTTCAGCATCCCCCCAAAAGCGGAAAAATAGGTTCTGGCCGCCATGCCTTCAAGGCCGAGGAGCGAGGCTGTCCCGTCGGCCTGCCGGACCGTCTCTGAATATCGCTTCAGGTCGGCGGATGTACGCTCTGGTAATTCCGGGTGATTACGCATCAGCAGGGTACGGCAGTTGTCGATCTTTGCGGCGATCATTTCCCGGGCCAGGGAGAGACACTTTTGCTTATTGCCGGCGGCGTCGTACTGGGAGATTCTAAGCTCGACATTTTTATGAGTCATCCCGTGCACATTACCGTAGTACCAACCACCAGTCGTGAAAAGTGTAAGCGGAATGCCGCGGCTGCACATTTCCTGCATGGCCTGTGTCGAAACTTGAACGTTGCCGAAGATGGCGACGTGTGATGTCTCGAAGATACGCGACTCTCCAATCTTCTCATTTTTCACCCGCACTTCGAACGTTTCTCCGGTCTTGCCGATGCGTGCTCCTTGGTGCTGGACATAGAGGGGCATGGCATCGTCTCTAGCTGGCAGGATACGCCTGACGCTCTCCTCATCCAGCTTAATCCGCCCCGTAAGCAGATTTGTTTCATCAGGCAGGCATATACCGGCCAGAGAACAACGAAAACATTTTGGGCTATCGGCCAGGGGCGGCGGGATAACGCCCTTCCCGGCCATGTTTCTTATTCCATCGATGGCCTCCGCCGTCTTGGCGACGAGGGCCTCGTCAAAAACTACGGGGATTCTCGTTTTCGATTCCACGTAATAGACGGCACCTTCCCGGCAGAGGTAACCGTTGGCCTTCAGGACAAGGCCCTGAGCACACAGTTGGATCCGGTCTGCATCCCAGACGCGATTCGGAATATCGGGAACAGCGCCCCGCTTGTAGTCAATGGGCAGCACCGCCGTGTCGTCGCTCTCGATCAGGTCAATCCGGGCAATCAGATGATCGGCCGGCGACGACAGCATCACCGAGCGGGCATGGATGGTCTCATCCGGAGTGATGTCGTCGGGCAGGGCGCCTTTCTCTTCATCCACGCGGCGATGGCGGAAACGCCCCTCCGCAACGTCGTAGTTTTCCGCAAAATCACCCTGGACCCACTCGATATAGGCCAAACGAGGGCAGTAAACATATTCGTTCACCATCCGGGCGGGGACCAGATCGGGGACACTTTCCATATCGGACGGCATGACACCCCCTGTTTGTTACCCGATTCATCGGGTATTAACTATTTGTCCAGTCAATGCCGACATGGTACCTGCCGATAAACGTGACGGTACAACCCCCATAGTCGGGATGGATGATCGTTCGCCCGCTATAAAAGAATCGATCATGACTCAGTTTCTCCTTCCGGGACGAACAGACCCAGGCCGAAGTCTATCATCCGGCATGGCGGCAAAGAGCCCAAGCCCGAAATGACGACCTGCACCGATGGTCAAAGGTCCTGGAATCTTCTCTTTCCACCTCAGTCGAACATGCAGGGCCGATCTCCCTTTGAGGTATTCGGGAAGCTCGTATGAACGGGGACTGTAACAGCCGTTATGGAACGGGGCCTTCTGAAGGTAAATCGGTTCCGCCAGGTCATTGACGGAAAACCCCGCCTGCTCTAGAGCTTTTTCCATAAGTTTTTTTGCCTTGGGATATTTCATGTCGTCAAAACCGGGCAGAATGACCGGCGTGACGCTCTGGAAAGTTCTGCCCTCCCGGATATACTGGCCAATCACGCCATCAGCCTTGATCATGGGCAGCAGTTTGGCTTGGGGCACACCGTGTTTGTCAGTCACCACGGCATTTGCCAAAGCACGACGCGCCCATTGAACATGTCTATCGTCATGCCCGTATGGCCCCGCAACCATAAAGCGCCGTACCATCCCGTCTGCGTGCCGGTCACCGATCGACGGCGCCGGCAGGTATGAAAACCGGGGTGGGGTTGCACCGTTTTTCTCCTGTACGGGCACGTGACCGGCAACATATATTGCCGAATCAGAGGGAAAGCCGCCTGCCTGCGAAACCCGACAGAGGTAGCCGCGGACCCAGGCTGCGATCTCCATTGCCTTGCGCTGATCAAAAGTTCGCCAGGTTTCTGAATCATCATCCGGCCGTAGGAGCTTAAAGGCCGCAATATTCCTTTGTATTGCACCTACTCTCCCATAAGGTGTTTCCAGAAATTCTACGGGCTTTCTGGCTGGACGGTAAACATTCCCGTCAAAGCGATTCTGAAAAGAGCGGTATGCGGCCCGCAGATCGGCCAGCGAACCGGGCTTAGGACACCGGAGCCGATTAGACGAATCCGCCACAGTACGCCAGTGATGGCCGGTATTCGTATTTATCAGGGTATCCGCCTCTTCCGGCGATAAGATTTCCCCGTTAACGGTGACCAAATCAATGCCCCAACCCAGCGCTGAAACCAGGCGGGCATGCTGCGCTACCTTTGACGCAACATCCAGTTCGTCCTGCATAATTTTCCACAGATAGCAGACCGGGTCAGAGCCAAGAATGTAAACAGGACGAATAACTTTTTCTGCCAGACGATCTTGTCGGTCAAGTATTTTGTCTGAGTCATTATTGGGGACATAAGTTCTCCAGACGCGGGCCTCTTGGATAGGCGGCGCAAGGATTTCCGGTGGCGCAAGCCGCTCAAGCCATTGAAGGGTATCGTCGGCTGAATAACCATTTCGAGAAGACGCGGCAAGCATAGCCTGAAACAGGCGGAAAGGCGATGGGGGCCACTCCGGTCCCTGATCACCCTGTCCGTGAAACTGGCCATCCAGAAAGTGAAGGGTGATGCAAAGTGTTTTCATGGCTATTCTCCCTGATTTGCCTTGTCTTTCTTTGTTAGTTCCTTTTCCGCTTGTTTCGGGTCAAATGTGAATATTTTTGAGCTATTTTCTATGACGCCAAACGTCTGAGCAGCAGCTTGTGCAAATATCAGAGCCTCTTGTCTTGAGATATGTAAGGATTTTCTGGCGCCTTCACAATCGACCTGCTCCCATGCTGCTGGCCTTTCAGGATCAGCAGTCAGCTCACATCCCATACGAAGCAGAGGCTCTTGATGTACGGTAAGAGCAATCAAAGAAAGACCAAAGATATATCTCCGTAGATTTATAGTATTATCTTTATCTTCTTCCCCTCTGTCGTTAGTCGCCCGTAGAGCACGCAAAGCTGTTAGACTCAAAACAGCGTCCTTTATAATTTTGCTTTTTGAATCCAGTAGGACTCCACCGGGATTGCCTGTTGATGGGACATGCCCCATACCCGCATCGGCAAATTTTTTTCTTTGCTGGTCGGTTAGTTTTTCAAAAGCCTCTTCATATTTTTCTACAGCCGGAACATATTGAGAAGAACGTGTTAATTTCTGGACATTATATGCCCTAATCGTCGCTCGGACAATGCGTGGAAGCTTTTCCTGGGAGCCACGGGAATCCCAACACCCGAAAACAAGAGAGGTAGGCGCAAGTTTTGCCAGAGGCATGGCATCCTTTGCTTTTTTCAGTCTTTCGAACGCCCTCTGAATCTCATCCGAGGCATTTGAAAAGCGTATTACGGCGTCGGCAATGCGGTGACCGGCATCCAGTAGGTCTACTTTTCCTATAAGATCACCCTCCGTTTTTCCTTTTGCCGGTTTTCTAATTTCTACTGAGATTTGAGGAATCAGGTCACGGAAAGGTTCTTTTTTAAAAATCGGTTCCATACGGTTGGCCTGGGAACCTACGCTGTCGATAATGCATACATTCCTGATCTCACCAGCCTGATCGAATGTGTCTATGTTGTAGCCGATGCCCGAGTAAGTGGGCGGGAAAATAACCGCATGATCGCCCTCTACGGGTTTGAGGTGTTGCCGCATGACGATAGCGGCGATAGAGTTGTCTTGAATAATTTCGTCATACTGGGTAATTATGTCTTGAGTCATTTATTTTTCTCCTTTCCTTTGTGTAATTTCTCGTGCGGGCGTAAAGCCTTTATATCGACCTTGCGGGTCCCGTTTATACATTTGAAATATAAAACCCTTTTGGAAAACAGGCACAAGGGGTTTGGAAATGGCAACTGCGGCAAGCGGTACTGGTAAAGGGTGATGCCAGACAAAATATGAGCGAGAAAGGCGGTCTTGTATCTGTCCAGGACAAAACCTCTGGGCGCCGATTAGCGCGAGGAGTTCCAGAAAAACAGGCGGGTGTCTGAAAAGATGATTTTTGTGATTATCCATGGAAAAACCGGCGTCAATTGCATTTTCCGCTTTTTCAACACCAAAGGCGGTCACCTCACGATCCACAGACCCAGCCGCGCTCAACAACTTGTCATCAAAAGAGTCAGGTAAAGCGCCAATCAGTGCTTGCACGATTTGGAACAGGTTTTGGTTCCCGGCAAACGTCTTTATCAGTCCATTTTGTGGAAATGGGGTACGCCAATCAATGGTCATACTAAACGGGATGCCCAAGAAAACCGGTCCTTCCTTGGCATCAGCGTTCACTGTGTTGATTTCACATGATTTGAGCTTGTTGATTATTTTTTCAAGAGTGATGGGTTCGTCGTTGCCTTCAAGACCGGCAACCAAAAACCATGAATGTGCATAGGTATCCTCTTCAAACCAGCCCAAAGCATGGCTCCCTGTAGCCGTTAGCCTGTTGGATAGCTCCAGCAGGCCACAACAGGCCAAAACCTGACCGGGATTATAAAGGTCAACAGGGATGGAAATGGTCGCTTTCAGTCGAGGGTTAATCATCGCTGGCCTCCTCTTCCTGGCGCAGTGATGCCACACCGTCGGCCCGGCGAAGCAGTGACTCCAGCCAGGCCAGTTGCCAGTAGCCAAAACGCTCCTGCAATTTTATATAGCGCATCATGATGCCAAGGTTTATCCACGTTCGGCTTTTTTCGTCCATCTCCGGAGGAAAAGCTCTGTCTTCAAAGTGGGGTCTGCCCCAGCCGTGGTGTGCGGCGATCAGATGAAGAATCAGATCGCGCTCTGGGTGGCCGCTTATCCCTTCGGTTTCCATGGCTTTCAATAAGCTACCGATTTCGTGGCGGTAGCCGTCGAGTACGCGCCAGTCCACACCGCCGGCCACAGGTTTTGCCAACCCTGCCGCAGTCTTGTGTCCGGCTGCGCTCTGCCATCTTTCGTAGTCTTTGCCAAGGTCATGATGAATGGCCGCCAGATACAGGGCTTCTTGGATAGCTGCCGGAAGCAATGCTTTTTCAGCCATGATTCTGATGATGTCCGCCACGTCCCGGTTATGTGCAGCAATGGTCGGGCTGCCGTTTTGACCCGGATAAGCTGTTTTATTGCGGGTCCCGGTGTCTTTCAAAAGCAGCAACCACTCTTCAAGCGGTTCGTCTTTCCATTCTTGAGCCTCGCGAACCTTAATTTTGAAAATAGCCTTTTTCCCGATGGCTTTTTCTATCGTCCGAACCGCATCTTTCAATGACACCCATTTGTGCCATTCATCCAGGACAGCTGTTGCTTCCGATTCTGGTGGGGTTCGCCAATCGCTGATGGGAGCAAAACGATACGACGGACCAAGCCATTGCAGCACGATTCGTTGAAAAAGAACGTCCGCTACATCAACGGCCGGGGTTTTTGTTTCGATGTCAAAGAAGCCGTTGTCATTCAGGCCGCCCACTTGTGCAGGAAAAACGATGGTGGCGAAATTCAGGAAACTTTGATTCTCCTTCTCCGACAATTCGGCGATGGTCATTCTCCGCCCCTGACCATTTGCTGCCAGGACGAAGACAACATCGTTCTCATGACTTACAACCCACTTCTTTTCCGCTGTTCCGGTCCAATTAATCCGGTAGGTGGGTTTTCGCAGTGTTTCCCTGGAAGATATCGGAATTTTTTGGAACCAGCGCGTAATTTCTTCATCAGTCAATTCGGAATCACATAATAGTGGCACCTCCTGCCGCCATGCCATCCATGTTTCAGGAAGATTTTTCTGGATGCCGTGAAGCCAGGGCGCTACTTCAGGCCGTGCCGGAATTTCGGCTAATGATGTCTGTGCCCAGAAATCCAGCAGGATGTCTGTTGTTTCTAATTTCTCGGGGTCTGGTGCAAAGGCGTTGGCTGCTTCGGGCTCCTTCAAAAGTTCAAGCAGGGCTGCAGAACTGACATTCAGACCCGTCCCAATATCGCTTGCCTTCATATGTTTTGTCAACAACGTCAAAGTGCTTCGTAGAGCAAGGTTTTCATCCTTATTCTTTTTTTCATTTAAAGCGTCATCATAGATGACATCCACACGTGATTCGGTCTGGCCGAAACGGTTGACCCGACCCAAGCGTTGTATCATGGAGTCCAGTGTTGAGAGGTCGGAAACCATATGATCAGCATGAAGGTCCATACCGACCTCGCCGGCCGAGGTCGCAATCAGATAAACAGTTTGCTCAGCAGCCGTTTTCCCTGTGAACGGCCGAATACCTTTCGTTTCCAGCAGTTTGTCCCGCTCATACCCCCTGATCTCGCCGGAAAGGATTGAAACTGCCTCTTTGCAGCGGGTTACCAGTATGTTTCTTTCTTTTGTGGGGATTGTCGCCGTGTTGTTTTCCAATCGCCATTTTTCTTCCTCTTTATGGATCAATTCTTTAACAAGCTGATCATGAATTTGTGCGGCTTCCTCCGGCGACCGGACAAAGACAACAACCCTGCTTCTTTTTTCATAATGCATCAGGGTCAGCTTCATAAACGTTTCTTTCCTGTTCCCTGTCTTTTCAACTTTATGGAGATAAAGGGTTTTTTTCGCGAAGAGCCTTGAGCGGATTGTTGCGTCGCCATAATCTCTATGATCAATCGCAAACAGTTTTCCCGTCGCCTGTCGGCTTGTCGCTGAGAGCTCCAAAACCCGAAACGGGGGAATACCGGCGACCGCATTGCCCTTATGCCTGTAATTCTCCACACTGCGAAGCAAATGGCTGAATGCAGGGGTTAAGTGCGCCTCGTCATGTACGATCAATGTATCGCATCCAATAAGGCCAGCATTCAAGGGCCGAACTCGGCGGGTGTCCCCATAACCGGAAAAGAGCAATTTGCTCCCAATCATATCTACGGTGCCGATTATGACGGCTGGACGCATCGGATCAAACCGCCATTCTAAGTTGTCTGCCAATTCCCCACGCAATGTACTCACACTCAACAGATCGCCATTGCCTACGGCGCACATATCTCTCAAAGCCTTTGCCGTGCCGTGAAGCGGTGACGCGCTGTTCTGTTCTGCTTCATGGAGTATTCGGCGAAGCTCGACCGCGACTTCCGTTGACTGGTCAACAATTGTCCGCCGGTTTACAACATAGACCAGCCTCCTCGGTAACTGTACGCTTGGTTCTTTGCCGGCAAGGGCAAGTGCCCAGAGAGCAATCACCGAAGTTTTGCCAAGGCCTGTCGGAATGTCACAAACAGCCACGGCAGGGGAATTCCCTTTACAAAAGTCTTCATACAGGCGCCTTTGCCACGGAAAGGGTTTGTGCCCTGTCAATATGGCAAATAATTTGTCAAAATCCATATGTGATCTCCCATCGATTAAGGACGAATCCGGCACCCAGTGCTTCGTCATTTTTTCTGCAATCGTTTTTACTCCGGCGCATCCAGGTAATTCTCTTGTTAAACAACCATACTTTTCGTTTCTTTCTCCAGATTCTCTTGGGCGTCTCCGGCAATCTTGCCGCCTTTTCGGATGTCTGCCCAATATTCTTATTCTCACTTTCGCCTATTCAATTACTACTGGTACCACATAGAGTGTCCTATGAGAGTTTTTCTCGTTATTCGCCATCAACACAGCGGGATGTTGTAAAGGTGGGTCTTGTCGATAAAAAGATGACAATAATCAGCTCTATAGTGAACAATAGTCTGCAAGTGCGACCGGATCGAGGGGAATATCTTTTTACTTGCTCGGGGAATTTTTGTGCTCACGACCGAAGCCTTTTTACATTCGCCTCGTCGTGGCGATAATTTAAAACCGCTGTTTCCGACCGGGTCGTCTCTGTTGCCTTATTCTGCGTCCTTGACATTTCTTCTCGGATTTGCAAAAGACAGTAACGAGATTAATAAATACTCTATATTGCGACGTTTTTTGAACACCTGAAAACTATATGATTGATTACGATCGGTTTCCGCCGATGGCTCTTCCTCCAGGATTTCCAAGAGCATCTGCCCGGCTCTATGGTTGTCTTGACTTTGTTTTTGCACGCCGTGACGGCTTCAGGGAAAGGCGCGGTTTTCCCTTTTCCCCTCCGGAGTTGATGTGGGGATCGCCGACCTCGAAGTAACACTCCATCCCCAGGTGCCCAAGTTTTGCGCCGTAATTCACGAATTCCTCCACTCCTTCCATGTCCGGTGAACGCCGGGCCCGGGTAGATCCTTTTTCGTTGCGGTAAAGCACCCACAGCTCTCCCGGCCGGAGACCGTTGACAAAAAACGGTGAGTGGGTCGTCACCAAAAGTTGGGACCTCGCCGCGGCGCCGCGGCACTCCCCAGATACTCTATTCGCGGGATCGCCTGGATCGGTCTGTTTGGCGTTTCCATCAGGTTTACCCTTTCCAGCAGACATCGGGCTCCCGGGCGGCCCGGACCTCGTCCAGGCGCCGCACCGGGGTGGTCAGGGGGGCGGCCTTCACCAGCTCCGGGGTGTCCTTCGCCTCGGCGGCGATCCGGATCATGGCGTCGCAGAAGGCATCCAGGGTTTCCATGCTTTCCGTTTCGTTGGGTTCGATCATGATCGCCTCGGGGGCGATGAGGGGGAAGTAGATCGTCGGGGGATGGTAGCCGTAGTCCAGGAGACGCTTGGCGATGTCGGAGGTGTGAACGCCGCTTTCCCGGACCTGGCGGGTACCGGAAAAAACGCATTCGTGCATGCAGGGCCGCTCGTAGGGGAGATCGAAATAGGGCTTCAGGCGCGCCTGGATGTAGTTGGCATTGAGAACGGCGATCTCGGCGACCCGTTTCAGCCCCGCCGGCCCCAGGGCGCGGATGTAGGCGTAGGCCTTTACCATCACGTTGAAGTTGCCGAAGAAGGTCCGGACCCGGCCGATGGCGTCGGGATGATCGTAGGACCAGGCGAAGCCCGCCTCCGTCCTGACGACCCGGGGGATGGGGAGGAAATCCACGAGCTTTTCCCCCACGCCCACGGGACCGCTCCCCGGACCGCCGCAGCCGTGGGGGGTGGAGAAGGTCTTGTGCAGATTCAACTGGATGACGTCGAAACCCAGATCGCCGGGACGGGCCTTCCCGAGGAAGGCGTTGGCGTTGGCGCCGTCGCCGTAGAGCAGGCCGCCTTTTTCGTGAATGATCCCGGCCACCTTTTCGATGTTCCGCTCGAAGAGGCCCAGGGTGTTGGGATTGGTCAGCATGAGGCCGGCGACGTCCGTTTGCATCAATGAGGCAAGCTGTTCAATATCCACCCCGCCCTCGGCGTTGGAACGGACCGTGACGGTTTGATAGCCGCAGAGGGCCCCGGAGGCGGGATTGGTCCCGTGGGCGGCGTCGGGGATGAGGATTTTGGTCCTTTTTTCCTCCGTCTTTTCAAAGTATTTTTTGAAGATCATGATCCCCGTGAGTTCCCCGTGGGCCCCGGCGGCGGGCTGGAGGGTAAAGTCCGCCATCCCGAAGATCTCGCTCAGGTATTGCCGGAGCTCGTACATGAGTTGGAGACTGCCCTGGGCGAAGGAGGCGGGGGCGTAAGGGTGGAGATCCGTAAAACCGGGGAGCTTCGCTATGTCCTCGTTGATCTTGGGGTTGTATTTCATCGTGCATGAGCCCAGGGGGTAGAAGCCCACGTCAACGCCGAAGTTGCGCCGCGACAGTGCCGTGTAGTGGCGGATCAGGTCCACCTCGGCGACTTCCGGCAGGGGCAGGTCCTCCCGGAGCAGCTCCGCGGGAATCACGGCCGCCAAATCTACCGCCGGGACATCGCCGGCGGGAACGGCACAAGCCTGTCGTCCGGGACGACTTTTCTCAAAGATCAAATCCATGGCTCAACTCCCTTCGTTGGAAACCTTTTCCCGTTCCTATCCTCGGTACTCATGTTTTCCCGGGCATTCATTACGGAATTCGCCTCAGCGGTAGTCCTCCCGGACCGGATAGAAAACATCCAGGATGTAGCAGTCCGCCAGGGCCCGGCCGCTGTGCTTCGCTTCCGGGGGAATCACCGCCACCATCCCGGGCTCCAGGACGCGGGTCTCACCGGCGACGGTCATCTCGAACTTTCCGGAGAGGAGATTGGCCACCTGCTCGTGGGGGTGGCTGTGCTCCGGCAGCACGGCGCCGGCCTTGACCTCCCAGTAGGAGAAGGTCATGAATTGCGAATGGACGAACCGGGCGGTGAATCCCGGAACGATCTCCCGGCCGGGGATTTCTTTGAGTTCAAAAAAGGGCATATCCTCACCTCACAGTTTTTGCCGGACATGATCGACATATGCAACCGTTACCGAGATCGACGCGACCGGGGCGCTTTTTCCTGCCGCCCCTCCCCGCTCAGCCCCCGGTGCCGGTCACGCATCGTCCGTGCATCGTCTTTGTCTTCAGGTCAGGGATGCGATGAGACCCTCCCGGAGTTCCTCCATCTGCGGCATCCTCTGGACGCTGGCGATAGTGAATCCCATCTTTTCGCCGAGAGGGGCGAGGATGTCGTGCGCCCTGCCGTTACATACCTGAATCTCGGCGGGTATGTATTTTAACCGCTCTATGAGGGCGATGATCTTGTCCCGGCTTCTCTTTACATATCCTGTAATCGCCAATATTTCCACATCCAGGGGCCGTCCCGTTTCATGGTCCAGGACGATAAAGGCATAGGGAAAATAGGGCCGTTCCTGTTTTTCACGAATCGGCTGGGGATAGTGAAAAAGATCGAATTCCCATACCTTGGACCTTTTGCCGACGCTCTTCAATATCCGTTGCATACCCACTTCATTGAAGGGGCCGTCGTCGGGGATGGCTATTTCAAAGGAGGCGGCCTGTTGATAGGAATCGTGCCAGATAAGGCCGCCGTTTTCCTGATGGGCGCGGCGGACGAAAAAGGTGTCCTCCCGGTTCGTGGTGATCAAGTCCTTGTTGTTCCGGCAACGCAGGACGACCTCGCCGGCCTGTTCGAGGGCCAGGGTGAGAAAGGCGACGTCCCGGGCTTCAAGAAACCAGGGGATATAGCCGGGCCGATAATTACGGAACATGGGCCAGGAATTTCTTCCCCGGAACTTGAGACCCAGGGCTTTCATTACGGCAAGGTCCTCCTTTTCCAGATCCCCTCGATCTTCAAAGGAAGCCATGAGTGATTTCTGAAAAATGAGGAGATTCGGTTGCTTTTCCTCCTGTGCGTAGCATTGGAGCAGTTTGTGACCGAAGAGCCCTTCCGTTCCCAGATACACATTGAGAGCGAAAACCTGTTTCAGATTGCCCATGATGCAGCAATAGCCAATCTCGCCGGAAACGGGGTCCTGGACGCCAAACAAATCGTCGTCATACATCCATCGCCAGGGGGCGATATCACGGAAATTTACGGCGGCTTCGTAGAGCGCCCGCCACGATTCCGGGGATATTTCTTTATCCATATTCAACCTCTTATGATGTCAATTACTTGATCTATGTCCGCTTTGGTTGTGGTCTCCGTGGCGCAGAACAGGAGACCATCGGCCAATTCCGGATAATCCCGTCCCAGTTCGTAACCGCCGACGATCCCCGCGGCCTGGAGTTTCGCGTTCACGGCGGCCGGGTCGGGACAGCGGACGGCGAATTCGTTGTAAACGGGGCCGGAGAAAGCAGGGGAGAAGCCGGGAAGCTCCAGGAGCCGGGAGCGCAGATAATGAGCGTTCCGGATATTCAACATCGCCAGTTCCTTGAGATTTTTCCCCAGGCAGACCAGATAGACGGCGGCGGCCAGGGCGCAGAGGGCCTCGTTGGTGCAGATGTTGGAGGTGGCCCGCTCCCGGCGGATGTGCTGCTCCCGGGTCTGGAGGGTGAGGACGAAGCCCCGGTTCCCCTCCTTGTCCACCGTGGCCCCGGCGAGGCGGCCGGGGATCTTGCGGAGGAACTTTTCCGCGGCGGCGAAGATGCCCAGGTAGGGGCCGCCGAAGTTGACGGGGTTGCCGAAGGCCTGGCCCTCCCCCGTGACGAAATCGGCCCCCTGACTGCCGGCGGGCTTGAGGATCCCCAGGGAGGTCGCCTCGGTGAAGCCGGTGACAAGCAGCGATCCCGGCGGGTGGGCGATGGCGGCAAGAGGGGTGATATCCTCGATGACGCCAAAGAAATTCGGGCTCTGGATCAACACGGCGGCGGTTTCCCGGCCGACGGTCCGGCGCAGGGCGTCGAGATCCGCCTGACCCGTGGGCAGATACGGCGTTTCGACAACCTCATAGCCGTTGGCCCAGGCATAGGTCCGGACGACCTGCCGGTACTCGGGATGAACGGATTGGGCGACGAGCAGCTCTTTCCGGTTCAGGGTCTTGGCGGCCAGGACCGCCGCCTCCGCCATGGCCGTGGCCCCGTCGTACATCGAGGCGTTGGCGACCTGCATCCCCGTGAGCCCGGCGATCATGGTCTGATATTCGTAGATCGCCTGCAGGATCCCCTGGCTGATCTCCGCCTGGTAGGGGGTATAGGCGGTATAGAATTCCGAACGGGAAATGACGTGGCCCACCACGGCGGGAATCCAGTGCCGGTAGGCCCCGGCCCCGGTAAGGGTGAGGGCGGGGCGACGGTTCCGGTCGGCGAGATCCGTCATGAGGGCCGCCAGTTCCATCTCCGTGACGCCGGGAGGAAGCGCCAGGGCCTCTTTCAGCAGGAACCGGGAGGGAATGTCCGCAAACAGCTCGTCGAGAGAGTCAATCCCGATAAGCTGCTTCATTCGTTGTTCATCCGCCGGGGTGTGGGGAACGTAGTCCATCGTTATTATCCCTTTTGGTTCGGTATGGTTAGTGCTTCTCTTTTCACCCTGCCGGACCGGGCGGCAGGAAAGCGAACGGCAGGCCCCGCCGTCGGCCTCACCGCGGCACAGGGAGGGCGGGGACCCGTCGGTCTGCTGATGTCAGTGTTCCTCCGCGGCGATGAAGGCTTCATATGCCGCCGCCTCCATCAGTTCCTCCAGCTCCGCCGGGTTGTCCATCCTGAGCTTGGCGATCCAGCCCCGCCCGTAGGGATCCTCGTTGATCAACTCCGGATTCTGTTCCAGTTTGAGATTCGCCTCCGTAACCTCGCCGCTCACCGGCGAGTACACGTCGGAGACGGACTTCACTGATTCCACCACGGCCACCGTCTCCATCTGCCGCACCTGCTTGCCGAGCTCCGGCAGCTCGACGAAAACGATGTCGGTGAGGAGTTCCTGGGCGTGATCGGTAATGCCGATCGTCGCCGTCCCGTTGCCGTTGTCGATGACCCACTCATGCTCCCGGGTGTATTTTCTGTCCGTGGGATTGATCTTTGACATAACCCTCTTCCTTTCGTTCAGATAAAGATATTGAAAAAGACGTACTGCCGTTCCCGTTTGTGGAACGGCAGGGGAACAACCTGGGCGGCGGCGAAATTGTTTCGGATCCGGATATCGAGGGTGGTCCCCGGCTTGGCCAGTTCCGGCGGGACGAAGGCCAGGCCGATGGCCTTTTCCAGGGTGGGGGAATAGGTGCCGGAGGTGACGACGCCCACTTCCCGGTCGTCCTTGAAGACCTGGTAGCCGTGACGGGCGATGCCCCGCTCCCACATGGCGAACCCCGCCAGCTTCCGCTTCACCGCCCCGCCGAATTGCTGCCGCAGGGCCGCGGCGCCGATGAAATCCTTGGTGGTATCCACTACCCAGCCGTAAACCACCTCATAGGGGCTGACCGTTTCATCCATGTCGTTGCCGTAGAGCATCATTCCCGCTTCGAGACGCAGGGTGTCCCGGGCCCCCAGGCCGATGGGCTTCAGGCCGTAATCCACTCCCACCCGGAGGAGACGGTCCCAGATGTTGCCGACATGATCACTGGGGACGTAGATTTCAAAACCGTCCTCGCCGGTGTAGCCGCTCCGGGAAACGACGGCGGGAACTTGGGCGACCTCCGTTTCCATGAAATGATAGAATTTGAGGGGATGGAGATACTCCGGCACGAGGATTTGCAGAATTTCCTCCGCCCGGGGGCCCTGGAGATCCAGCTTGCCGATGTCGTCGGTGCGGTCCGTGATTTCCACCCCGGGAAATCCCCGGCGGGCCTGCACCGCTTGCAGCCAACGGAGATCCTTGTCCTTGGTGGCGGCGTTGGTGACCAGGCGGTAACGGTTCTCTCCGAAACAATAAACGGTGAGATCGTCCATGATTCCCCCCGCTTCGTTGGCCAGGACCGCAAGCTTCATCTGTCCCGCCTTCTGTCCCGTCAGGTCCCGGGTGAGGACATACTGCAGGAAATCGAAGGCCCCGGGGCCGCCGACGTCTATCTCTCCCATATGGCAGATATCGAAAAGCCCCGCCGCCTTCCGGGTGGTGAGGTGTTCCTCGATGACATTGGAGTATTGCACCGGCATGGCCCAGCCGCCGAAATCGATGATCCGGGCGCCCAAGGCGACATGGCGATTATAAAGGGGCGTTTTGTTCATGAGCACCTCATAAGAAATATGCTGTAATGAATCACGAACATCAAGGGGAAAGAATTTTGCGGCGTGGCCGCTGATCTAATGACTGTAATATCTGGGTACTACATTGCCGGCGTAATTACAAGGCGAAATTCCATTGACTTTTTGATTGGGCGGTCATCACCTTCCGGCCATCGACCGGCTGGAAGGGTTTCACCCCGGCGGTCCCTGCCTCTACCGCCGCGTCTTGGTCCCCGTCCAGGTAAACAGAAGCGTCCTCCCCGCTTGGCTCTATGTGGGGGAGGACCCGGTCTCGAAGAGGTTTACGCCTCTCGGTGAGTCTTGCTGGCCCCGGTAGCTTCCGTTCGGTCAAATCCGGAGAAACTCGGAAAAACCGTTTGACAGGCACGCCGAATTTCGTATAATATATGCCAGTTTG
>Ga0208196_1002730_pt1 | contig 15851 bp, 11 predicted proteins | sample AD_JPNNA7_MetaG_FD_184443 | JGI IMG/M metagenome (GOLD analysis project Ga0208196, IMG submission 184443) | Active sludge microbial communities of municipal wastewater-treating anaerobic digesters from Japan - AD_JPNNA7_MetaG (SPAdes) (version 2) | ecosystem: Engineered > Bioreactor > Anaerobic...
GCGGATTGATGACAATCAGCCCGTCAGTGTTCCACGGGCCTATGGGGACGAAATCCGTCTGGTCGGCGGCGTCAGCGACGCTGGAGATCTGCGGCCAGGCCGGGCGCAGCGGATCACCTGAGGTAGCAGAGGGTCCCATCCCGCAACTGAGCAGGACATTGCAACCGAGCGTCTGCGCCGCCTGGCAAATCCCCTGGAAGACGGGGCTGAGGTAACTCAGCGGCGTGGCCGTCCAGTAAAACTGCCAGCCGGCCAGCACGCCAATCGTGACCGGCTGATGCTGAGCGTGGTCGGACATAGATTGTCTACCTGAGTCCAAAGCACAAAGCGCCAAAGGCTAAAGCAGGCGCCCTACGGACACGATGGGGAAACCCCACCCGAAAACAGAAGTTGTCGTACCTGTTGTTTGGGTCGTACTTGAGGCGGAAGGCGCATCGCGCGGCATACTGACTGTGGTTGAACATGCCCCCGCGCAACACCCGGCGGATAGCATCTCGCGCCTCCAGGTTCTCGCGCTCAGCATCTGCCCGATAAAGATACCGGGAATCCGGCTTCTTTCCAATCTTTGCCCCACAAACTGCGTGTCCACTCCCACACGTTGCCCGCCATATCCGCACAACCAAAGGGGCTATCCCCAGCCGGACTGTACGTGCCCACCGGCGCCTAAGCCTCCCTCACTGGAGTTATGCCCCTCCGCCGGCGTTGGCTCCTGGCCTGACTTGATCGTCTCCGCCGGCGTTTCCCCTCGCCAGGGCCATCACCTTTCTTTGGCGCCGCAGCCGCCTAACGGAGGAGTTCACCTACGCGCGGCTGCGGCGGGACCTTCCTCCCTGACGGACGCCCCTCCCTACGGGTGGACCCGCCTCACTGGAGTTATGCCCCTCCGCCGGCGTGGGCTCCTGGCCAGGCTTGACCGTCTCCGCCGGCGTTTCCCCTCGCCAGGGCCATCACCTTTCTTTGGCGCCGCAGCCGCCTAACGGAGGAGTTCACCTGCGCGCGGCTGCGGCGACGCACCTTCAACGGCAAACCTGTTTGTGCGCGGTTCCCCTTCGCCTGCCGGCGGCGAAGCCGCGTCGCCTGCAACCGATGTTGTGCGGATTAATAGTCTATGTAATTTTACTATCTATGGCGAACATGGAACAGAAAAAATCTGCAAATACCCAGATGTCTTTACTGCTAACTTTTTTCCATCAGATGACCAACTTACTTCGTCTGGTAGATACCCTCGGGTAGGTATTTCGTACTGTGAAAACTCCTTTTTGGAAAAAAGTCTGGCATGCCCTACTGCATCAAAGTATGCTAACTGCTCTCCATTTGGTGACCACACAAGGACAGGAGCTTGAGTTAATTCTTCAATGAAATTGATATCGACATCAACCGTGCTATCCTCAAAGAGAGTCGTAATTCTTCCTTCTAAATATTGATATAATCCTACTACCAACGCATTCGAGCCGTCATGATCAGAGACGGTGCCTCTAAAACTCCCGGTAGAAGCCAACTGTGGTTGCCCTAGTGCCAGAAATGCTATTTGATCGCCTTGGGGTGACCAACGCGCCGCGATAACATTGGACAACAACGCGGACATTATTCGTGTCTCCCTGTCCCACATCCACAATTCCGGCAACCTCGATCTGTCGTTTGGTTGATGCAAGAAAAGAAGGCGAGAACTGTCGGGAGACCAATCCGAAAAAAACGTCCAGGAAGATGTCTGAGCAATGTCCAAAGAGCCATGTCCAGAGAACCAAGAAACCTCCTCTTCATTCTGTGAGATGACTCCAATCTGAGGATTTGCACCGTTGGTGACTACTATTGAGGCGCGGTCGGGACTCCAGACATAACTGTTTCCCTCTTGACCGGAAGGGAGGATTGGTTCCAAGGCCTGCTGCCGTAAATCGAGAAGCATAAGACGCCGACACCCTGCCCCGCAATTAGTTGACACCACGATCTGATCCTTGTCCCACCAGCCCTCAATCGCTTTGTAGCCTGCACCAGAATCTGTGTGTGCTGCATTCTCAGGGAGTGTGTCAGTTAAATTCGAACCATCAGCATTGACGATCATGATTGTCCCTAATTGATCACTGGGGCGAAAGGCTACAAAAGCAATCTGCGAACCATCAGGGGACCAGGTCGGATCACCCATCGCGTTTGAAGCAAGAATTTGAGGGGTATCGGAGTGAGGAACAATACTCAAAATCAATGTGCCAGTGAGAGAAATATCCGCTTTATCGCTATTAGGTCCTATATAAGCCAGCCTATCTCCCCTTGGCGACCAAGCAAAACTTTCTAACAACCAAAGCCTTTCGTTAAGCAATGGGATTTCGGTTAATAAGCAGTCTTGAGTGGAAATCGCTAAGGGGGTAGGTGTGTTCAATGTTACCTCAGATGACGAGGGAGATAGCAGAGTTGCAGTAACTGGTGGAGGGGGGGGCTGTCGCCGTTGACATAGCCGTAGGATTAACAGGAGGCGTAACTGTTTGCTTGCAGGCAGAAAGGCCACCTAACGCCACTATTGCTATCAGGATAAAAGTAATGGTTCTCATCTTGATCACGCTCCTCTATCAAGTCTCAGGGGTTGCTATAAAAGCAATTATCCAAACCCCCATCACCGCATATTTTGCACCTTTAAGTAGGCGCACATGAATGTGTTGGACAAGCATCACTGGTACCAATATTGAAGAGACCACCTTGTGTACTGTAACCATAGGTTCCTCCCCAACATACTCCGGTACAAGGGAAACAGATACCATCTGGACATCTATTTGGATTATAACCGCCTGGGCAATACCCCCCAGTGGGTACAGGGTCAGGTGCGTAACCATACCATACATCGTAAGCACTACGATCCGTCGTTGCGCTACGTGGACATACAGTAGTGGCTGGGTTACTGCACCAAGCTGAACACATACCATAGAATTGACTGGACTGGCACATAACAGATTTGTACTTGTCGGCCAATGTTGCCCCACTATTATTCACATAGGGGCAAGCTGGTTGCCCTACAGTGCCCCGCAAAACACGGTTACGTACCATCCATCCCATTGCTCGTTGTCCACCGCTGGATTCACCATTAGCCTCACCCTAAATTAAAGTGGAAAGCCCAACACGAGCTTGACTATCCGTGGCATTAACACCTATTCTGCCCTCAAATGAGATACCAACCTGAATTGAACTACCGGGAATCCTATAGCGGTCTGGGGCAGGAAAGTCCGCGCTGAAAGCGGCAAACTGGGCATATTCGGCCTTTGCCTCCTCCAATTTTCCCAATCGTTCTAAACTCGTGTTTAGACAAAATGTAGGGTGGCTCTGTACTTGGCAAAACTGCCCTCTGGTAGATACTTGGTGTTGTGAACAAACCAACCTCTACCAGAGAACACATTAACAGACTAATCGAATTTCGTCAAGCCATTTATGCGGAAGGGCTTTTGGCACGGCCGGACGCTTTGTTCGAGGTGCTAGATGCGTTGCTGGCTACGAGCGCATCAACTTCGTTCGCTATGTTAAGCCAGAGTGAACGTTTTCAACGGCGTTGGCCGAGTTTGTACGCGGCAATAGAAGATGGGCGCATCGCCAGTGCATGGCTGCGTCGTTTCCTGATCCAGCAGGTTCCGCAACGCGGTGTGTGCATCTTTCCGTTGGACGGTTCATCCTGGCCCCGTCCCCGCGCGCGGATCTTGCCCGACTTGCAGTATGTCTATCAGGCTTCCAATGATGTGAATGGGGGGACGGTGACGATCGGCTATCCTTACTCCCTGTTGGAGTGATGCGCCGAAGCCCATTCCAGTTGGAGTCTGCCCTTGGATGTGCGCCGTATCTCCAGCGCCGAAACCGCACAGACCATCGGCGCCGAACAAATTCGGCATCTGGCCCAAGCCTGGCGCGACTACACGGAGGCTCTGGACATCGTCCCCGCCGATGGCAAGTACGGCGATGCCGGCTTTCTGCGGCAGGTGCGTGGTTTGCGCATCGGGGTGATCACGCACTTGCGGCGTGATCGGGTGCTCTATCAGGCACCGCCCCAGCCCACCACCCGCTGCCTGCAAAGCCCCCTTATTTTTTCGCCCCCTCCGCAACGGCGCACACGCCGTTGCGGAGGGGGCAGGAGGAGGGGCAAAAGCTACAGGTCACAAAGGTTCATCCATTGCCGTCTAGCTACCTGGCGCCACGCTGAGCAGCTACAAGATTTGAAAAGTTACAACCATGAACAGTATACATTGCAGGCATGCTTGCATAAATTCTTTCCCAATGGTCGCGATTCCGCCATCGCATCCTCCCCCAATGCAAAATGGATTTTACGGCCACCAGCCGGTCAAGCGTCACGGTCAGTTCTTGATCAAATCACCCGCGACATGGGTCTGTTCCTGCACCTGCCGGCCGCGTTGGTCAAAAACCGGGGAGGTTGTGCTTCCCGTCACCTCATCTCCTCCGACGCTGCCGCCGATCTGCACCGCGGCTGGGCCCCCTTCCGCCAGGAACGGGGTCAGTACGGTCAGCATCCCCGCTGTCATTGAATGCCTCCCTGCTCACCCCACAATTTGATTCATGGAGGCGCTTCTCGTGCTGCGCGACCCATGCCCCGCCGATCAGGCACAGCGCTCCCGTGGCAATTATCACGCGGTTGAGTGGAATTGTCGCCCCAGATTCCGGTAACAGGGTGATGGGTTCGCCGGTCGGCGCTTCTACTGAGGGCTCAGGAATCATGGGAGCGGTTGTCGGTTCGGGCGCCACCGTAGGCATCGCTGTCGGCACAACGGTTGGCGTCTCGAGCGGCAACACGGGTGGACGGGTGGCCGTGGGTTCAGGCCCCTGCGCCCAGGCAATGGGCGAACCGGCGCTGGAAAAACTCGTGGCCAGCACCCAGAGCATCACAGCACTTATCAAAACTCCATGGAGTTTTAGTAGCGTCGGCATCAGCGAGCTCCTTGTGGGACGTAACGCGGACGCGCCGGTAACGGCGTGAGGGGTGCAGGCCGAATCGTGCTGAGGGCAGCCGTGCCGGCAAACGTCACAGGACCATAACGATTGTTGGTTTCGTTCGCTTCATTGAGTCCACCCCACGCTTGTGGATATCCCCAGGAATCCACATACGCCCAGACCTGCTGCTCGCCCACGGGGTAAGCGGTGGGCCAACGGCTCTGCTCAGCCACGAAGAAATCGTCTCCCAACGCCAACACCAGGCTTTCACCCGCACCCAGTTCTGGAACGAACCACGCCGCGCCGCCATAGCCCGGATTCAGAGTCTGCCAGGGTTGGTTGACCTCCGGCGGCGTTTCCGGATTGAAGTATGCATCCACCCAGAAGTTGTGCGCTGCGCTTGGGCCGCGATTAGCGATATGCACGGCCAGCACGGTCGAATTGGCGGGATCGAGCGCGATTTCTGTCACGACCAGGTCGGGTCGAGAGTCATAGCCGCGCATCACCACGGGCAGATACAGGGTGCGTGGTCTAAAATACACCTTGAACCACAAGGGACCGCCTACCTGCCCTTGCACCGCCTGCTGCGTATAATCATCGGTAAACTCACCGGCGCTGCGTCGAACACCCAATACTTGCCCCAGCGCCTCGGGTTGTGGTGTGTCGGCATGCTGCCAGATACCCTCATCCGGTTCCACCCGCAGCACGATGTCAAATTGCCGCGCTGCGCCGGGCGCCAGATCACCCAGCGACCAGCTCACCATATCCGGTGCCAGGTTGGCCCACGCCGGAAGCGACCAGGTCACAGTGACACCATAAGGGATCTCCAGGGTCACCGAAACGCCTCGCGCAACGGCGTCCCCTTCGTTGTAAGCCGTGACTTCCACCAATACTTCTGAGGGAGAATCTGAAGGCAGATAACACTCGCCGTCGTGGGCCACCACGTTCTGCGTGCCCGGCAGCAGAGAGGATGTATGCCCGCCCTCACACCAGTAATCCACCCAGAGCGCCGCCCCATGCGCCTCCACCTTCACTGCCGGACCCTGTGCGGTCCAGTCCAGATCAAAGGGATCGGTATAGCGGATGAACGGCCCTTCATTGACCACATTGGTGCCATGATGGGCGCGGAGCAGCGTGGTTTTGGCGATCAAATACCAGCTCTCCGCCGCCGGAACCTGCCGGTAGGCCGAAGGCAACATAAAGGTGGCCACATGGTCAGTCACGGCAAATGTGACCGTGAGCGCGCGTCCCTCTGCCAGCAACGTGTCGAGCAGAGCGCTCGCCGTATCCACAAGCGGATCCGCAGCATCGGCTTCCAGCGCTGCCCACAGCTCCGCGCGCGCGACGGTGTCGGTGATGAGCAGCGCCACATCCAGGCGTACCTCGGCGGGCAAGGTGTCGGTCAACACCAACGCCGTTGCCGGGGCGGAGACGAAACCCGGCGCCTCTGCGCGCTGCAAGAAGACGCGCGCGGGCGGCGCAGTATAATCAGCAGGCAATCCGTCCGCCGCCACCAACACCGGAATCTCCAGCAGGCGATCCCAGAGGTCGGCGTTCACGTCGTCGCCGACCTTAAGTTCGAAATACCAGACGCTCCGCCAGGCGTCTGGCACGGTTGTGCGATTGAGGAAACTCAGTTCGGGCCAGATGGGATCGGGGGCTGTGGCCGGATCGGTGTAAAGCAGGGTCGCTGTGATGCCGGGGGGCAGCTCGAGCGCCACGCTCAGATTGGTGAGTGTGATGCCGGTGTTGTTATCTACTGCGACGCGCACCCGGGTGCGGTCGCCCTCATGCAACACCGTGCGGAACAGCGTCCTGGCTTCGCTGCCCCCCACATAGGTGCACCAGACGAGATCGCCATAACCCCAGCACTTGAGATAGGGGTCATACTCGCGCTCGAAGGCCCACCCAGAGCGCGGTTCATAGGGGTCATCAACGTGATATTCCAGGATGACGGTATCACTGTAGATGCTGACCAGCGTGGGGCCGCCACGTTTGTCAATCGCGGCGTCGCTGCGCCAACCTTCGGCGGCGTGGACGCGAGCATCGTAGACCTCATAACGGTTGGCTCCGGCGATGGGCTGCCGGTAGACCAGGCGCCCGCCATCGTGCAGCTTGTACAGACCCTCACGGTTGAAGGGGTAATTCTCGATAGTGGCCGAAACCACAAAGGAGGCCCATGAACCGGGGGGAATATCTTGCTGGAAGAAGAGATGATCGTAAGCCAGCTGCTCAGACACGGTGATGAGTTCCGTGCTGCCAGGCCCGGCGTTGGCCCACGAATCCTCCCAGGTAGCGCCCCACGGTCCAATTTTGACGCCCAAACCGTGGAAAATGGGAAGGTCAATCACATTTTCGGCAGCGGGGATGGGGTAGACGATATCCCCGGCGTTGACGCTGTAGGTCTTGCCCAGCAATCGCAGCTGCGCCTCCGTCAGCCGGGTGGGAATCTCCTTGACCAGCGTATCGGGTTCGCCATCCCCCTCTGTATCCGCCCAAATTCCAAAGGTCACGGCAAAGCCGACATGCTGCTCGCTCTGTCCGCCGCAAGTAGCGCACGAATCCCAATCCCACACGTCGTAGAAGCTGCCGCGTAGGGTCATGGTATGCGTGCGCGACCAAACATCCAACCAGGTGACGCCAGGCATTGTGGGTGGTTGCGGCGCATAAGGTTCGACCGCCGTCAGATACTCGCGATAGGGCACAGGATTCGTGCCCGCTGCCACGAAGACCGAACCCGCATCGAAGGGCAGTACCACGCGCCCCTCGCGCGGCGTCCCGTGGAAGACTACCTCGCGGCCCAGCAGTTCGCGCGAATGGACACCATAGCGCAGCGCCGGCTCCCGATAATCGTAACCGTTGAACGCACCCAGGTCCCAAGAGACGCGCAAGCACGGCAACCACAGCTCGTGTTCGGCGGTGACGGAGATGTATTGAGTATAGGCAGGTGGGATCGTGATAAAGGACCCGTAATCGGTCACGACGGTCGTGTGCCGCAGCGGGTCAACATGGATACCGTGCGTGCTGGTGAAAACACACCGCTCGCCCTGCCAGTCATCCAAAGTGAGCGTTTGCGTGGTCGCGGTCGCGCCTTCCCACAGGGGATATCTATCGCCCCACAGGTAAGGCTCATTCAATACCCAAATCGTCTCGCCATCGTTGGCGCTGAGAATGACGTGCTGATTGGCGATATCCACAATGGGCGAAATCAGCACAACCCAATCCTGCGCAGCGACTTCAGGCGCAGCGGTATGCTCCTTGTTCTCCAACGGCAGCGCCATATCCAGGTACAGCCCCTCAGCGGGGATGCGATAATAGCGGTCGCCCTCCACATCGCGGTCACCCACCAGCCGGGCTGCCATTTGCGAATACAGGATAAAGGGGCGGTGCTGAGCTACACGCAGTTGCCCCTCCGGGTCATAGTAAGTCAACTCGCCCTGGCTGAAAGTGCTCACGCCCGCCGCCAACACCGTGGGCGAGGTAACCGCCTGGAACGTGAGAGTGATGCCCGCGCGCGGCACCAGATCGCCCAACTCCCAGATCAACACCACGGTACCATCGGTTTCGGTGTACAGGTCGGTGGGCTGCGGGGCCACTGTACCCGTGAGGTAATAGCCAGGAGAAAGCCGCTCGGTGACGATAGCCGTCTGCAACGCCTCATCCCACAGGTTCACGACGCGCAGCGTGGCGCTCACAGGCACCACCTCATACGCGGGGAACTCGTGGGGGGGATAAGCAGGGTTGAAGGTCTGGATGGCGTCGCCGCCGAACTCGACATAGCGGCTGAGGCTCAGGAAGAGCGCATCCATGAACAACGGGAGCTGATTGCGACGGGTGGGGTCGGTGGGATGGCCGGCCACACCGATGACACGCCCCGCCCCCCAACGGGCCTGGATAACCGCCGGAGACGTCCCGCCGAGGGTGTTGGTGAACACCGCAGCGACATCCACAGGGGCGTCAGCGGTGAGTACAGGGTCGTCGAGGACATAGAGCGCCTCGGTGTGCCAGGACCAGGCGAGGGGCGATTCCGGCATGAGAATTTCGAGACGTCCGATATTTTCGAAGGCGTCTTCCGGGACAAGTTCAATCACGGCAACGGGATCCACGGTACCCGGGGGGAGCACCCCGGCAGCCTGGGCGATGAGCAAGCCCGCGCCCTGCGCGTAGAGGGTGCCGCCGTTGCTCACAAATTCAGCGATGGTGCTGAGACCAACATCGCCCAAAGCCTCGATCACGGCATCCGTTTGCTCGCGGTTGAAGGCCGGGAGGACGAGCAAGTCGTAGCCTTCCAGTCCGGCGGACAACCCCGCCTCATCGAGCGTAGTGTAAGGCGCCGCGCCGCGCAGGTAGACATCGAAGAGCTGGCGGAACATGGCGTATTCCCACATCGCTACCGCCTCGCCCGCCGGGGGGATGGGATAGGTGACGGAGGAGCGGAAAAGGGCGATGCGGCCCGGCGCGAGCGCGTAGGCGCGGGAAATTTCGACTGTGCCGGTAAGCGCGAGGGTAGCGCAGGTGGAGCAGAAGTCCGCATCCACCTCGCCCGGCGGGAGGTACAGATCGCCCGGCTGCACCGGTGCTGCGGTGAGGGGCGCGGTGTGGGCCAGCCATTGCACGCGCCCGCCGCGATAGACATGGCGCAGCGGTTCGGCATAGGCCGCGCGCAGGTCTGTCTGCGTTGGGCCCAGCGGCACAATCAGTCCGCCTGGCTCCAGATCGGGCGGCGCAGCGGCAACCGAAAGGTGCCAGAAGGCGCCTAACAGCAGTCCCGCCGCGAGAAGAGCGATAAGGACACGCCATGATTTCATAAGAGAGCTCCTTTTGACTTGAATACTTCTTGTTGCCTGCCGAGACGCAGAGGCAGCGAAATCCTTTTGGCCTTCTCTGCGTCCTTCGCGCCCCCGCGGTAAATCGCACTCCTGCAACCCTAACACCCGCCACCGGATGCCATCCCACAACGCCGGCACGTTGATATTGATGAGCAATCCCACAGGCCAGCCGCCGAGTTTGAGACAGGTGAGCAACTGCGGCTAGTGGATAGGCAAGAGCGCCTCTACAGCCTTGAGTTCCAGCACCACCAGGTTATCCACCAGTACATCCAGGCGACAGCCTGCGTCCAAAGGCCCATCCTTGTACACCACCGGCAGCGGCTTTTGATGCTTGTAAGGTAGCCCGCGCAAGTCCAACTCGTAGCACAGGCATTCCTCGTAGGCCGATTCGAGCAAGCCCGGACCGAGCACACATTGAAGGCTTACCAGGTCAATCCAGTAGGAGCGGCTCTATCATACGTCAATCGGGTCACAGAGCGCTGATCTAGTGAAAATAAAAACAGATCCCAACTCCCAATTGGTTCTCCCGTTTCATCTGTAAGATTGCCATAAGCAATATATCTACTATCCGGCGACCAAACTATTGGACCAGAAATATCTCCATCTACGGCAAACACTTCTGCGCTATCCACATCCAATACCATTAAATTCGCAATACCAACAACTCCAGACAAAGACTGTGAATTCATTAAGAACGCGATATACTTTCCATTTGGAGACACCTGTAAACAACATAAACTTCTATAAGCCAAATCAGGATCATCCGGCAGCAAAAGATGCACCCTCTTATCAACAACATCCACTGAATAAATCCCCATTATTTGCTGTCTCAAATCAGCTAAAAATACAACTGTTTGTTGACTTACAAGCCAAGCCAAACCATTGTTAGGATTAGGGACATATACATCGAGTAAATCTTGGCTGAGGCGGTTTTCAATATCCCAAATCTGTATCAAACTACCTGTGTAAACAGCTAATTGATTATTCTGGTGCGACCAGGCAAAATCCCAACCAGGTATAATTTCCACTTCACCGTCTGTGGTTGCATCAACAATATACACGAAAGCCTGGTTTGGATCTGGACTCACACGAAAAGCAAGATAACGCGCATCAAAGGACCATTCAGCCCCCATATTGCCAGCATAGAAGGGATAGGGACCGCCAATTTTGCGGGCATTTTGTCCTAAATTATCAGCTACCCATAAGCTAAAAACTTCCGTACCTTCATATACAAAGTAAGCTACCTGTGTCCCATCAGGAGAACGTAACGGGTAATCTACATTCTGCCGTGCTATCCATTGTCGCATCACCCTATCAGTTACATCCTGCTGAACTATCACAACCTGCCCATTTTCGTTGTATCTGCTGTATAAAAGTATGTTCTGCTGGCTGGAAACCACAGAATCAGGGATGACATCTCGCTTGCAAGACACGATCAATATTAAAAACGCAAAAATAGTGATTAGCGCTAAGTTTCTACGCATTTCACCCCCCCCCCTTACTAGTAATAAAATTTGTTTGAGAAATGCAAATTCGTACCTGGAATCGTTAAATATCTGAAATCCGGATCACTTTGAGCTTTCAATTTCATGCTCTGTAATATAGCTGAACCATTTCCCACTATCTTTGCACTTTCACAGCGGATAAGTAGCGGACACGGCCAAACCAGCGATAATAGGAGTTGCTAGACAACCCATGTCGGAGGTGAGGCCATGCCCAAGCCGCTTGTATGCCTGTCTGAGCAGTTACGCCAGTTTGCAGAGTATTTTCGTCCTTGCTTCAGCCGACGCCAATGGCGGTACTTCGTGATCGTACTCCTGGGTCTCGTCGAAGGCGAGGAACGCAAAACCCTCACTGGCTTACTGCGCGTGATCGGCGAATCGGTGAGCCTTTCGGGGCTGTCCCGGTTTCTGAACCAGTGGCGCTGGTCTACAACCGCCCTCGCCTACCGCTGGTGGAGTTACTTCTGTGAGCGGATGAGCGAGCCAGTCCGAGCCGAACATGTTCGTCTGAAGGCTGCGCAGCCCCACCGCGTCGGACGACCCAAGGAAACCGTCGTGACAGGTTTCTTGATCTTCGACGATTCGGTACACACCAGGCCGAAAGGGCGGGTGATGGGAGGACTCGGACGGCACTACTCCACCACCGAGAAAAAGGTCGTCAGCGGACACTGCTTGTTCAGCGGCTTGTATGTGCTGTTGGAGCAGCGCTACCCGCTGGAGCCCCGCATGTACTGCCAGAAGCGCGTGTGTGAGGCAGAGGGGGTGCCCTTCCAGAGCAAGTATGCGCATCTCGTCCCAAGCGGGGTGCGCAAGTTGAGGCCTACCCTGGTACTCATGACCTGTCATGACCCGGAGGCACCTCTCAAGTCCGTGCGCTACTGGGGCTCCACGGTGATGGAGTTGACGGCGCAAGCGTTGGTCGACATCCTGGCAGTGCGCTGGGAAGTGGAGACCTGCTTCGAGTACGGGAAGGATCTCTTGGGTAGTGATCATTACCAGGTGATGACGCGCCAGGCCATTCTCCGCTTCTGGACCCTCACGGCGTGTTTGTTCTGTTTTCTTGAGGCACAACGCGCCGCGGCCCAGGAGGCTACGCTGACCTGTGGCGACGTTCGGCGACGTCTCCAGCAAGAACATCAGCGCAACCTACTGCAGTGGCTGGCGGAGGCACTTCAAGAGGGGCGCTCTGTTGACCAGATCTGCTCCCAATTGACTATTGAACCTGGGAAAGTGCAAGGATAGTGTAAACCTGTTTCCTGTTAGTAATCACAAGATATAAATTTAGTATCAAACTCACGCACTATATCTAGAAAATCTTGTGGAGATCTAAAATTTTTTGCTATTGATGAACTCAAATGTGAAATATACTTTCCATAACGTAATACAGCGGCACACCTATCCCCCAAGTAAGGATCACTGCTCTCACCACATTGTATTCGCCAGGCATCTGCATTCCATGCTTCACTTTCACCCAATTTTCCCCATTGCCATCCTGATGGAAAGAAAACTTCTTTTTCAAGCACAAAGTGCAGTTGTGCCACATAGGTATTACGGTATTCATAGATAGTATGGTGAGCAGTATACCCATCTTGCTCTACAAAAATACGACACGTCTTTTCCGAGCCGAGTTTATCTTCTCCAGTGTGCCAAATTGGTCCCATCTCACTATATCCACCTGACAAAAGCGTGTTTTCATCCACGATAAAAGATGAAATATCACAACTTGGTTCATCTTTGCGTAATACACTCCATACACAAACGATAGTGAGCAGTGTCAATATTAGTAGCCCTATATATTTCGGAGTTTTCATCGGTAAACCTCAAACTCTCCCTTATCGTTTCTTCGAACCTTGTTTAGTTCTCTCTGATGGATATAAAGTTGCATCAAAACCCCCGTTTCTGTAACAGAATCTCCTTCCTGCTTGTATAACTCTATCCCCATTTTGATGCTTGCCTGATCGGAAGGATCATCTTGAGTTTGTCCTGGATGAGCTACAGATTGTTCCAACGCTGCACCAGACAATAATGCCTCATCAGAGAATGCGCCAGCTTTACCAACATATCCATAATGAATATTGGCCCAAATATCATAGTAGAAAATGACCTTCTCGGTATGCCCTATGGAACAAAAAGCGATGGTTTGCGAGTTACCAAATTTCTCACCGATCTCTTTTTTATAATCCCATTGTCCACAAACCGGCCGAGTTCTTGCATCTGCCACTAAGCAACCAAATTGAGCTGCTGCGGCCGCGTGAGCCGCCATGTCGGCATTCAACATGTTCTGTATATAATTTGTGCCAAACAATAACTGCTGCCACCAAGGCATCTTTTGATATTCTTCGTATGCTTGTTCATATAAATTGCTTTCATTATTAGCTCGAATGTCCTTACTGGCTTGGCTTTTAGCATTCTTCTTCATTTTTTCAACGATAAACTTAACCACATCATGAACAACACATTCTTCCGTGCTACAAGTTTCGTTATTTTCTCCCTTAACCTGCTCTCTTTCATTGTTTAACCCAACCAGATTGCTTGACACACTTTTAGGGCAAGTTCCACTTCGACAATATCCAAATATATCCAAATCATTAACAGGATTTGCTGCTACATAAACATATCGGTTAAATGAGGCTGGATCTGTGGTAGCGCCAGCCCATAAATCTCTGGCCAACCAGACGCTAGTTCTTGAATCATAATACCGCGCATAGAAATGAACCAACCCCGTCTCGACGTCGTAATCCTGCCCGGTATAGGCGAAGACCTGTAACTCGCTCATGCCCACCAGCTGTTGCCCGTACTCCTCGTAGAGCAGCGCGTCGCTGATTGCGCCACTCTCATCCGTGAGCGCGACGACACTGTCCAGGCCGTCCAGCTGGTACCAGTGCCGGTCGCCCGCGAAGCCGGTGTCGGCATTGGGCAGGCGCTCCATCTCCACAGGGCGACGCATCCCGGTGATGGGCGAGGGCGCGAGGTAGTAGCAGGTCTCGGTGACCGTCTCGTTGGCTTCGAGCGTGACGCCGATGATGTCCAGGCCGTCGTAGAGATAGGTGAAACGTGAAACGTGCGGCGTGATGGGAGCGGTGTATTCGATGACCTCTTTGAGCGCGCGGCGGCCATAGCCATCGTAGGTGTAGGTGGCAACCATGGTGACGGTGAGAGCCAAACTGTCACTGAGGGTCCTGGTCACGCCCACCAGGCGGTCTTCGCGGTCATAGCGGTACGCGGTGAGCAGGGTGGTGCCGTCGGTCAGCACCTCGGTCTCACGAATGCGATCGCCGTTGGCATTGTAGGCCAGCGTCGTGGTCGCGCCCGGCTCAGCGATCTCGGTCAACTGATTGGCGGCGTTGTAGGCGTAGCTCACCTGCTCGGGAGCCGGCGCGACGGGGAGCGCCGGCACGCCGGGATCGGGGGCCAGCACGGAGCCGGTCTTGCTCAGGCGGTTGCCCACCGCATCGAAGGCGTAGTCTGTGTTGCTGGCAGGGTTCACCGTCGCCGCGCCGCTGAGGCGATCCAGCGCGTCATAGGTGTAGGTGTGCGTGAGCACCACGTTCGCGCCCAGGCCGTCGAAGGGCGCGCGCTCCTCCACCACCTGCACGCGATTGCCCACGGCGTCCATCGCGTAACGGTAGGCCGATTGCACGCGCGTATCCGCGCCGCGATTGATCAGCGCCAGCAACCGCCCGGCAGGGTCGTAATCCAGATCCACGCGCGTCCCGTTGACGTGCTGAATGCTGGTCGCCTGACCCAAAGCATTGTACCCAAACGCGCTGCTATCGCCCTGCGGATCGGTGAAGGTGGTCAGCCAATCGTTGGCGTTGTAAGCATAGTCCACCTCAAAGCCGTTGGGATAGGTCAGCCCGGTGAGGTTGCTCGCCGCGTCATAGGTGCGGGTGATCGCGCGCCCCAGCCAATCGGTAGTGCTGGTGAGGCGGCCTAGCGCATCGTAGGTGTGCATCGTGCAGCCCAGCCCATCGCACATCTGCGTCTCGCGGCCTTCCAGGTCGTAGGTAAAGGTGATCGGGTGCATCGTCTCCGGCGTCACACCGTAGCGGATGCCGGAGAGCCGGCCATTGCTGTCGTAATCGTAGTAGGTAGCCTGCCACAGCGCATCCACGCGGCGGATCAACTGCCCGGCGTCATCGTAGGCATACCACCAGGAATTGTCGAGCGGGTTGATTTCCCGCGTGAGCTGGTTGAGAAAATTGTACTGGAAGCGCGTCGCACTGCCGTTAGCGTCGGTGATGACGGCAAGGCTGCCCACCTCGTTGTACGCGTAAGCGGTCGTCCCGCTCAGCGCGTCGGTCACGCGGATGAGCTGCCCCAACGGATCGTAGCCGTACTCGGTCGCGTGACCGTTGGCGTCGGTGACGGTTGTGACGCGGCCCAACGCATCGCGCGTGTAAGTGGTGGCGTGTCCCAGCGGATCGGTGGTCTGGAGCAGGCGGCCCAGCGGGTCATAGTCATACGTCGTCGCCTGGCCCAGCGCGTTGACGAGCCGCGCCAGATTGTAAGCGGCGTCGTATTCCAATGTAGTGGTATATCCCAGCGCATCCGTGAGTTGCACCGGCAGTCCGGCCAGGTTGTAGGTCGTCGTCTCGGCGTGCCCATT
>Ga0208196_1002732_pt1 | contig 15842 bp, 14 predicted proteins | sample AD_JPNNA7_MetaG_FD_184443 | JGI IMG/M metagenome (GOLD analysis project Ga0208196, IMG submission 184443) | Active sludge microbial communities of municipal wastewater-treating anaerobic digesters from Japan - AD_JPNNA7_MetaG (SPAdes) (version 2) | ecosystem: Engineered > Bioreactor > Anaerobic...
TATCTTTTGCAAGAGTTTTTAACTTTTCCGCGCTCTTTTCTATATTCATTATTTCATTTCTGATCTCATCCATTAGTGTTTACCTCTCATATCTTTAAATCTTTTTGCCTTAAGGTCGTACCGTGGCAGTGTCCCCTGAGGTTCGACAACAACCTTACATGAAAGATTTGTTTTGATCTTGTGCCTCTCGCCAAGCCTTTTTGCAACTTCCCCGGCCTCATCTTTGTTCAGTTTCGGATCGGCCTCTATCCTGAGCGTTATCTTGTCCATAATGTCTTCACGAGTGACAACGAGTTCGTACTCCACTATCTCTGGGAATTCAGACCTGATAAGCTGTTCCACCGTCTTTGGCGAGAAAAGGACACCACGAATCTTGCTGATGTCATCCACCCTTCCCACGATCTCCATGAGCTTGAGCGATGTTCTGCCACATTCACAGGTTGAAGGGCCCTTTATAGCAACATCATTTGTGTTGAAGCGGATCACAGGGAACGATCTTCTTCCAAGGGGCGTGATAACTATGACGCCAAGTTCACCCTCAGACACCTCTTTGGACAGAGTGTCTTTATCGAGCAACTCAACGAGGAAGAAGGGTTCAACGATATGGAGACCCTGCTGAGCCTCGCACATGCCTGCAAAACCACAGGTCTCTGTGCTGCCGATGTGGTCATACATCTTGCAATTATAGGTTTCTTCAATCCTCTTGCGTGTAGCTTCTGGAAGCGGTTCCCCTGCACCAAGCGCACGTTCGATGCCGAGAGACTTTGGATCAATGCCCATGGATGCAGCCTCCTGAGCAATGTTGAGAAGATAGGTTGGTGTACCGCACATAGCGTTTGCCTTGAGCTCGATTATTTTATTAACACGTCCTTTCGTATCAAGTGCTCCGCCCGGCACAACTTCACAGCCAAGTTTTTCTGCAGCATAGTGGGCTTCCCAGAATGCCACATAAACATTGTAACCAAAGGGAAGAAAAACTCTGTGCCGTGGTCTGAATCCGGCCATGTAAAGAATATGACACCACGATTCTACTCTCCACTGCCAGCTTTCGTATGATTCAGGCACATAGACGGGCTTTCCTGTAGTACCGCTCGTCTGCCTGAAACTTGAAACATTGGCAATATCAATGCCAAGAAGACCGCCGTAAGGAAAGGGGTCCACATCTTCCTGCCACTTCCTCAGTTCTTCCTTGTAAGTGAAGGGAATTTTCTTGATATCCTCAAAAACTTTGATATCATCGATATTGATCCCTTTCAGTTTATCCTTGTAAAGCTGGGAATTGGCTTTGGCGTATGAGAGAAGGTTTTGGAAATAGGAGAACTCTATTTTCTCCAGCTTCTCCCTCGGCAAAGTCTCTGTATAAGGATTCCAGAATTCCATAACCACTCCTTTCATTTCAAATTATGAAACATCGTTTCTAAAATGCATAGAACATGATATGAGAAACTGAATCATCTGTCAAGCAAATTCAGAGGAAACATGGATGGCAAGGGAAAGGTTTATTCAAGCCGCTTTTTGATGTCTTCCCTGAGAGCCTTCTTATCTACCTTCCCGACTTTTGTTGCTGGCAAAGATTCAATGAACTCAATCCTTTCCGGTAGCTGCTGTACAGAAGCCCCATTTGCCTTAAGAAAGGCTATGATGCTGTCAAACGTGGGTTTTTCTCCTGAACGGAGAACAACATACGCACAAATCCTTTCACCAAGGATCTTGTCTGGCATACCCACAACCGCTGCTTCCTGGATTTGAGGATGGGCACTGAGGCGGTGCTCAATCTCAAGGGCGCTGATCTTCTCACCACCCCTGTTGATTATGTCTTTGATTCTGCCTGTTATCGTTATGTTTCCAAACTCATCTTTTCGGGCTTTGTCGCCGGTCTTAAAAAAACCGTCGACTGTGAAGGTTTCTTTGTTCTCCTCCTGGGATTTAAAGTATCCTGTGAAAATTCCCGGGCCCTTAGATACGAGTTCTCCTTCAACGCCGGGAGGAACCTCAATTCCACTATCATCTATAATTTTGATTATATCGTGTGGACAGGCCTTTCTTCCCACACTGTTGCAGATAATATCCATGCTATCCCCTGGTCGGGTTGCCGTGTTCGTACCCTCTGATGAGCCGAATCCATTTATGACGATACATTTGAGTTTTTCATAGGCGCCGCGCAACAGTTCAGGTGTGCTTGGTGCCCCGCCAACGGATATCTTTTTCAGGGATGACAAGTCGTATTTTTCGATATCCTCCATGTTGATGATTCTGGCAATGAGTGCTGGCACTGACGGAATGGCAGTAACCTTTTCTTTTTGGATCCATTCACAAATATCTTCCGGTTGGGTTGAATCAAGGAGGACAAGTTTTGAAAAATTGAGAAATGCTGCACCAATACCCCAGTGCATGGCCATGCTGTGACCGACAGGGGTGACTACCATAAGCGTGTCATTGCTAGTTATTTCCCAAACCCGTGAATGATACTCTACGTTGCAGATGTAACAGTTGTGGGTTCTCACACTCGCTTTTGGCAGGCCGGTTGTTCCGCCTGTTGGCATTATATGGGATACCTCATCAGGGTCAGGCCGCCTTTCCTCAAGGGCTTTGAGGTTTTCAGGGGTAAGTTCTGCCTCTTCGATCAATTCATCAAGGGAAGGGTATTTTCCTTTTTTCCCAGTCCTTATCTGAATAATGGTTTTAATTTGAGGGTTTTCTTTCAAAACATCATCGATGATGGGCTCATAGTCGATTTTACCGTACTGTTTTGGTACTATCCATGCAACTGGCTTTGTCAAAGCACAGAGATGATTGATTTCTGACTGGTTGTGTCTGGGTATAAGGAGAAGTGTCAAAGCACCTATCTTTTGCATGGCAAAGAAAGAAATGATGTATTCATGCCAGTTTGGAAACTGAAGTAATACCCAGTCCTTTGGCTTAATACCACGCTTCATGAGGCTTATAGCCAAGCGATCCACCTTCTCCCGAAGCTGCCCGTAGGTCCATCTGCCAGTGCCGTCAACCAGGCCAATCTTGTCCGGATAGATGTCGGTAGCCTTGTCAAAGAGGTCCCCCCATGTCAGTCCGAGCCACCATCTCAGCCTGTTGTACTTTTCACGGTCTTCCTTTGCGTATTCTGTAAAACCTTCTATCGCCATATGTCACCTCATATTTATATTTTTTATAAAAAGCAACAGCAGCAGGAATATGATAGATTCGTACTATTATGAATTCTGTGCTCAGTAAACAATTATCACACTTACATGCAAACTAAGGATCGCTTTTTTGTGGACAGGCTGTACATTCCATCTAATGAAAATACTGTTCATGTGATGATATTACCATGAGGGTTATATTTGTCAAGAAAATTTTATCTTTTTTCTTGACAAACAGAATCGTGTGCTGTTAACTCTATGAAAAGGTGTTTCATTAAATGAAATCGAATGGAGAGGATACAGGCAAGAGCTTTTATAACAGGTCATTAGAGAGAGCATTACAAATACTGAATGCTCTGAGTGACGAGAGGCCAACCCTTTCTCTGGCACAGCTTTCGGAGACCCTTAATCTTTCGAGAGCTACCGTGTTAAGGCTCTGCTCAACATTGTTGGATTTCGGGTTTCTAAGACAGGATCCTATGTCCAAACATTATTCTCTGGGACTTAGAATACTGGACCTTGCTAAAAGCGTTTCCGATTCCTTTTCTCTGACGAAAATTGCATCTTCTCATCTGAAAATCCTTCAGGTAAAATTAGGTAAAACTGTATTCCTCAGTGTTCTGGATCAGGACGAGGTTCTTTACATAGACAAACTTGACGATCCGAAGAACCCAATAAGCTTTACTTCAAAGATTGGTACGCGCCGCCCTCCGTACTATGGTATGATGGGATCAATTCTTATGGCATACCTCCCTCACGGAGAAATAAAAAGAATCCTCCATAAGCAGCCATTGAAAGCATTTACTCAAAAATCTATTACGAAAAAACAAGAGTTTTTAAAGTGGCTCGGTAAGGTCCGATTACAGGGTTATGTGATCGAAAAGGAAACAGCGCTTGAGGGAATATCAGGTGTCGCGGCCCCAGTTTTCGACCATACCGGTAAAGTCGTGGCTGCCGTTGGTGTTGGTTTTATCTCTTCATCTGTGAAGGAAGAGGAGATGGCTAAAATAGTTGAGGAGACAATCAGGACAACCTCGGCTATCTCTAAAGAGCTCGGCTATAAAGAGAAGAAAAATGAATCAACATAGGCAAATAGTCTTCTGCAGAATTAAAACGCCAGTTCAAAAACAAATTTATAGACTTTTGAGTCCTGTTTAAACTCAGAGGTAAAATTTGCTTGACAAGGAGTTTTTTTTAATTTTATCATTTCCAGCGAAATAAAATGAGAAATGATGGTTCACAATATGGAACAATAAAATTATATTCACAGGCATATTATGGCAGATTTCCGGAAGTGAAAATTAAGGTAGGAATCATTGTGCGGGAGGGAGAATGGAAAGTAAATTTGATATTTTCTTGAAGGGTGTGAACAAGATTCTCAATGTAATCGGCGGAACTGCGCTGACTGTTATGATGCTGCTGACTGTGTCTGATGTAATCATGCGTTCCCTTGGCCACCCAATCCTTGGGGCATATGAACTGGTGTCGATGCTACTTGCCGTTGTCATCGGTTTTACAATCCCCAAGGTTTCAATGGATAAAGGCCATGTTATTATGGAATTTATTCTGGAAAAGCTTTCGCCGAGGGGAAGTGCCGTGATGATAACCTTTACAAGGCTTTTATGTATCGGGCTTTTTGCTATAATCGGTTACAACCTTTTCCTTATTGCAGGTGAATTTAAGTTGTCAGGGGAAGTCTCATCAACACTGAAGATACCTTTTTTCCCTATAGCCTATTGTGTAGGTGTGTGTTGTTTCATTGAGTGTCTCGTATTTGTCTCTGATATCATAATGGTCTGGAGGACTCAACATGAATGAGGTTACAGCAGGGATAGTTTTTCTCATTATTTTACTACTTCTTTTTGGAACAGGTATTGAACTGGGTTTCGGCATGGCCCTAGTCGGAATGGTTGGTTTTGCCTATCTGAATGGTTGGACAGCTGCCATGCAGCTTGTGGGACGGGATATCTATGACGTTATAACAAATTACGGATATACGGTCTTCCCACTCTTTATTTTGATGGGACAGATCGGTTTTAACGCGGGCATAGCCGTTAGGCTCTACGATGCAGCTCACAAATTTATCGGCCACATCCCCGGAGGGCTCGCCATGGCTACTGTTATGGGGGCCACGGGATTCAAGGCGATTTGTGGATCTTCCGCAGCCACTTCTGCTACCTTTGCCAGTGTTGCTATCCCTGAAATGAACCGTTTTGGTTACGATAAAAAACTTTCAACAGGAATTGTTGCAACGGTGGGAACCCTGGGGTGCATAATTCCTCCAAGCGTTGTTCTCATTATATTTGGTGTTATCACTGAGCAGTCGATTGGAAAACTTTTTATGGCCGGAATAATCCCTGGCTTATTGATTGCCTTATTTTTTCTGGGTGTTATTTATGGTTGGGCCAAGGTTAACCCGAAGATTGCCCCAAAATCGGATCGATTTCCCTGGAGTGATAAAATTCGTTCTTTGCCAGAGATTATATGGGTTCTCCTAGTTTTTTGTGTTGTGGTCGGTGGAATCATGACTGGTTTTTTTACACCCACTGAAGCAGGAGCAGTAGGGACCTTTGCGATTCTTGTTTTAGCGTTTATTAAGAAAGATCTCAAATTCAGTGGATACACAAAATCTGTTACTGAATCACTTCGCACGGCCGGTATGATTCTTATGCTTATAGCTGGATCAGTGATACTTGGCCATTTTATAGCAGTTACCAATATTCCCCAAAAAACTGCAGAATGGCTGGTTGACTTGCCCCTCCATCGCAACCTAATCATGTTGCTCATCTGTCTCATATATTTATTTGGTGGTTCTTTTATCGATGACCTTGCATTTATGATTCTGGCAACCCCCATCTTCTACCCGGCTGTAGACAGACTGGGTTTTGATCCTATCTGGTTCGGCATTGTAATCGCCATTACTGTTGCAGTAGGGGTGGTTATCCCCCCTGTTGCAGTCTGTGTCTTTGTCGTAAAAAACATTACAAAGGTGCCCATGGGAGAAATATATAAAGGTGTGTTGCCTTTTTTAATTTCACTGATATTTGTGGGAATTCTTCTTTTTATATTTCCCCAGCTTGCTTTGTGGCTTCCTGCGGTGCTTTTCAGATGAGAATTTCTGAAAAAAGAGATTTATGACTAATATCTATCAATATATGATAGAGGTGAATTAGCGTTTGATCAAAGCTGACAGTGTTCTTCTTTGATGGAACATAACTAACAAAATACTCAAGGAGGTAGTGCTATGGGAAGAAGAGTAGTATTTTTTGTGTTGGTCGCAATATTCACTTTGTCAACGTATTGCGCAGCGGATGTGATTAAGCTTAAACTGGCTAATTATTTTCCGCCTACCCACATGAATTCGGTGATGATGGGGAAATACTGTGAGGAATTGAACAAAAAGCTTGCCGGAAAGGTTGAGATAACCCAATATACCGGCAGTACGCTACTCTCTGCGGAAAAGGTGGCAGCAGGCGTTCAGACAGGTATTGCCGATATGGGGTTGTCGAACTTGTCCTATACAAGAGGGCGTTTTCCTGTTATGGAAATCATGGAGTTACCTCTTGGTTTTCCGAGCCCGTGGATTGCAGGCCATGTGGCTGTTGATTTTTACAATAAGTTTAAACCAAAAGATTTTGATAATTACCAGGTACTCATGTTCAGCACGTCCCCAATCAATGTTGTTCAGACTTTAAGTAAGCCTGTCAAGACGCTTGATGACATGAAGGGGTTGAAACTGAGAGGAACAGGAAGACTTGGAGATATTGTCAAAGCCCTTGGTGGAACACCAATCCCTGTATCAACACCTGAGATGTATGATTCGATGAAAAGGGGAGTAATTGAGGGTGCCTTGCTACCACTGGAAACACTGAAAGGTTTCAAGACTGGTGAACTGGTAAAGCATGTCACAGCTTCATGGAAAATAGGAAGCGCGTACTGTTTCTATGTTCTAATGAATAAGAACAAGTGGAATAGTCTGCCTGCAGATGTGAAGAATGTGATACTCGATTTCTCGAAAGAGTTCAACGAGAGATGGGATGTGGAGTGGAACAAAATTGACATTGAAGGCAAGGACTTTTTGACACAGCAGGGCGGTCAGATTCACCCTCTTTCTGATGCTGAAAGTGCCAAATGGATCAAGGCTGTAGATGCTGTAATCGCCGATTATAAGAAAGATCTCACCTCAAAAGGATACAAGGCTGCAGATATCGATGCTTGGATAGCCTACGTGAAAGAGCGAATCGAATACTGGAAAGGCCAGGAGAAGGCTCGGAAAATACCGACCGTATACCAGTACTAGGCTACAAAATTTAAATTCAGGGGTTCGGGGTTCAAAGTTTTTGAATCATCGAACCCTTTTTTGTTTATTATTGGAGACTATATCATTTTACCCGTGTTGTAGATGCCCGGCCGGCCAAGCTATCAAAAACTTCTCTTCATGCTCGCATTTTTCATATAGGTTTTCACACCAAAAAAATAGACCCAATGGACATTCACCACCCTGCTGTCTTAGGAAAGAATCAGAACACTGCACGCATGGCAGATTTTGCATATTATTCGCATGTATCCGTCTTGGTGACAGGGAAGATTATTTTCGATAATTTTTATGTTGCTTTGTTAATGAGGTGCTGCAAATCATTCCAAAAAAATGAGCAGATTTTATTTCAAAACCGTCAGAAGTCATATAGTCCGTTAAGAAAGGCAACATTACTTTTGTTGTCTATAGTATGAGAACAAATATGGCAGAAAATAAAGAATCCTGAGACAGATATCCTTGCTTCATATCAGGTATAGAAAGGGAGTGGCAAAGTCCGATGCTCTTTTCACGGAGTACAGATACTAAAAGAGCCAGGTAAAAGTCCTTATAATTTTTTCCTTGCCAAATTGGAAATATAAGGCTAGAGTTTAAAGGGTGGAAACAAGATTGTTTAGGCAAAGGTCAGGCGGGTTGGCACAATCAGAAATAATTTTTGATAAGGAGGTGTGACTAAGGAGCAGGCAGCACTGATCCTGCGAGGGTGGGTAGTATTTGAAAAATTAACAGAAAGGGGTATTAAACATGAAAAAAACAACTGTTTTTTTGGCTTTGGTTCTTTTTTCTTTGGTTCTTTTCTTTTCCCATGAGGCAGTTTCAGCACCAATCGAACTAAAATGGACCAATTACTTCCCAGTGCCTTCAATGCAGTCCAAGATCTGTGAGCAGTTTATAAAGGAGCTTGAGCCGAAGTTGCAGGGCAAGGTTAAATTCTCCTATTTCACTGCAGGAACACTTCTGACCGCACCCAAGATTTATGATGGGGTTGTTCAAGGTATTGCAGACATCGGATTTTCAAATATCTCATATACCTACGGACGATTTAAAGTGACAGAACTGCTTGACCTTCCTCTGGGTTTTCCGAATGCATGGGTTTCAAATCATGTGGCCAATGATTTCTTCAAAAAGTTTAAACCAAAGGAATGGGATAAAATCCATATGATCTCCATGCACACATCCCCTGCAAATGTAATGATGACAGCATCAAAGCCTGTGCATAAGATGGAAGATTTGAAAGGGATGACAATACGTGGTCAGGGTTACATTGCCGAGGTTGCAGCCGCTTTGGGAGGAACTCCAAGGGTTATCGCAACGCCTGAAACCTATGATGCAGTTCTCAAAAAAGTCGTAGACGGTATTTATATACCTATGGAGACTATGAGAGCCTTCAGGTTCGCAGAGGTAGTGAAGTATGTTACGGAATGCTGGCCTATCGGTCAGGTTTATACATTCTATCTCATAATGAACAAGGATACCTGGAATAAGCTACCTGAAGATGTAAAGAAGGTATTCAATGAATATCCTTTCGAGGACAAACTGGCTGAGACATGGAATGAGATCGATATAGACGGCAAAAAACTCGGTATAGAAAAGAAGATTGAATTTATCCAGCTCTCACCCGAGGAATCAAAGAAGTGGATAAAGGCAGCGGACACGGTCATCGACAAATACGTGAAGACTATGGTGGGTGAGGGTTACAAGGAAGCTGAAGTCAGGGGCTGGATAAAATACGCAAAGGAACGCATAGACTACTGGACAAAGAAGCAGCGGGAACTCAAAATCAAGTCGTCAACAGGACCTGATGATATAAGGATTAAGTAGTGGAAAAATTCGAACGGTTTACAAAGGGTTTGAGCAAGGGGTTTGAGTGGGTCGGCGTTATCGGCATGCTCGCCATGTTTTTTGCAAATCTGGTTGATGTTATAGGGGCAAAGGCCTTCAGTTGGCCTTTGCCCGGGGCCATCGAGGTGTTAAGCTTTGCCCTGGTCGTCACCATAGCCCCAGCCATAGCCTACGGTCTTTTCCTGGGAATCCACCTGAGGATAGATTTTATCGTGGACAAGTTTCCCAAAATCCTTCGGTCTGCATTTGCTCCTTTTGTATCCCTGATGTGCCTCATTCTCTTCATTTTACTCTTCTGGAAGGGGTCCGAATATGCATATTCTCTTCAGAAAGCCGGCGAGAAGGGGGGTTCATCTCATATCCCCTTCTTTCCTTTTGCCTATGTGCTCTCTTTGAGCTGCATTCCTGTTATCCTGTTTTTTGTCCTTGAAACAATAAAATCTCTGAAGGTAAAAAAATGAGTTCGACTACGATTGGTATACTGGGTATTATTATCGTTGTGGCGTTTTTTATTATCCGAATGCCCATCGCCTTTTCAATGGCCTTTGTTGGCTTTTTAGGCTTTTCACTGGTTACATCCTTTAAGACAGGATTGTCGATTCTTCCGCGTGAAATTTTTGAACAACTGACATCTTACTCGATAAGCGCTATTCCGATGTTTATCCTGATGGGGTTCTATGCATTTTCTGCCGGTCTCGGTACGAGACTTTATGATGCTGCTTACAAGATTCTCGGCCCTATTAGAGGTGGGCTTGCGATTGCCTCTATTTTTGCTTGTGCAGCCTTTGGCGCCATCTGCGGATCCTCAACAGCGACAGCGGCAACAATGGGGAAGCTTGCCATACCCGCCATGAAGAAATACAATTACGACGATACCCTGTCAACTGGTTGTATCGCCTCTGCAGGGACGCTTGGGATTCTGATCCCCCCAAGCGTCATCTTTCTTATCTATGGTTTTATGACAGAGCAGTCTATAGGGAAATTATTTATTTCCGGCATTGTTCCGGGAATTATTCTTGCAATTTTCATGAGTGCCACCGTATATCTGATGTGTCTGAAAAACCCATCCTATGGACCGAAGGGGCCCAGGTCTTCTTTTAAGGAGATAGTATGGGCAGCTGTTAAAGTAATTGATGTGCTTCTTCTTTTTATTGTTGTTATTGGAGGGCTTCTTTATGGCTTTTTCACGCCAACACAGGCAGGAGGTGCCGGCGCTGCCGGTGCTCTTATAATAGGGCTGGTGAGGAGGGAACTGTCATGGAAAATATTCATTGACAATACCATAGAGGCTTTAAGGACATCCTGCATGATCCTTACCATCATAGCCTGCGCCTCAGTTTTCGGCAAATTTATGACTATCGCAAGGATTCCTGCTGCCCTGTCCAATTGGGTTGGAGGCTTAGAAATACCACGTTTTTTGACCATGTTGATAATCATCTTTATTTACCTTCTAGGCGGGTGTTTTATTGATGCTATCCCACTGATTATCCTGACCATCCCTATTCTTTATCCCATTGTAATCTCATTGGGATACGATCCCATCTGGTTTGGAGTAATAATTGTGTTGGTGACCTGCATGGGTGTAATAACTCCTCCGGTAGGTGTAAACGTCTATGTGATAAAAGGCATAGCAACGGATGTTCCTTTAGAGAGGATTTTCAAAGGTATATTTCCCTTCCTTCTTGCTATAATCATTACAACTATTCTAATGATCTTTTGGCCATCACTGGTCCTTTTATTGCCCAACCTTGTTACGTAGGCCAAGGAGAATAGGTCTGTTACCTGATTAAGGTCGGAGCGCTGAACCGTTGTGTCTATCATCTGAAACTCAAAGTAGTTACCAAAGCTTCTGGTAAGCAGGGGGAAACACCCCAACCGATGATGACACTTATTCCGAAAATAAAACCGGTAACCATGCTGCACACGTTCATATCAAAGATTCTTGGGAGTGTTATCAAACCCGCAGAAAAAAACCATAAAGAAAGCCGGCTTGAAGAAAAAGCGCCAGCCCGATGAATAATCTAGTCCCTGTTAAAGCAACAAATGACGTAGTTGCACCATGCCCTGCTGATAGAAAAAATTAAGATACTGCTCGCCTTCGCATGGCTGATCAAAATGTATCTTCCATCAGGAAAAAAAGGGGAAAGATTGTTCTTCCGATAAAATTGAGAAACCGCAATGAACTCTGAACAAGAAGAGGTGCCAGGGCGGTATTACGGAGTAAAATGAACCTTTCCATCTTTTCAGATGTAACCAAAAATTAAAACAGAATCAACAAGAAATGTACAGTAGTTGCGTTGCCAGTATCTTGGAAGGTGTGGTATTCTTAATAGGGATGGAAAAAGGATTGAGTAGTGAGATATCATAGGGGTCCACTATGCCGACGGTTTTACTCTTAACCAGTTTTGATACAAGGGAGAAAGAAGTAATGCTCCTGAAGGGTTTCATTCAGGAGCAGGGGTGCGATGTGATCACCCTTGATATATCCACAGGAACGTGCAGGGAAGGAGTGGCTGATTTTTCCTGCCGCCATGCCACTGCTGAACTTGCAATTGATTTTGAAGTGCCTTCCACTACCTCAAATACGTATCTCACTATGGATTATGTTATTCTGGCCGGTCTGAGCATTGCAAGAAAGCTCTATAATGAAGGTAAAATTGATGGTCTTGCCGGTATTGGGGGGACAAGCAACGTTACCATAGTGTCTCATATAATGAAAGAATTTCCCTTTGGCATCCCGAAGCTTATCCTCACAAGTTCGGCAGCCATTCCAGCATACGCAGCCAAATTTTTTGCTGATACTGACATTACGGTTTTCCATTCATGTGTGGAAATAAATACGCTCAACGTTTTTGTAAGGGATATCCTGCACAGATTTGCCGGAATGGTAGCAGGGACACTCAAGGCAAGCAAAAAGAAGCTCGGCAAGGGGCCTCCAGCCATTGCAATTAGCGAATTCAAATTCTCCGAGACATGTACTGCCCGTGTTCGTGAGCTTCTTGAAGAAAAAGGGTATCAGGCAGTTCCATTCTCAGCAACAGGCCCTGGTGAGCGGATCATGGAAAGAATGGTGGAGGAAGGATATTTAAGGGGAGTCATTGACGTTGTACCAGCAGGGCTTTCAGAGGCAATACTCGGTGGAAACAGGGCGTCAGGACTGGATCGTCTGGACAAAGAACTCGCCTCTGGTTTTCCCGTAATTCTCACGCCATGCGGGTTTGACATGCTCAGTTGCGGCCCCTATGACAGAAAGGATACCGATCCTTTATGGAAACAAAAAAGGTTGGCGCAGAGAAAACTTTTTATTCCTGACAGATTTCGGGTGCAGGCAAGAACCTCCCGGAAGGAAGTAGAGTTGGTTGCCCGGGTGTTTGCAGAAAAGCTTAACAAATCAAAGAGCATGGTATTTGTTTTCATTCCTCTCCTTGGATTCTCATCTTTGAGCAAAGCCGGTGGCCCACTGTTTGACCCGCAAACAGACAGGGCTTTTGTCAGAATCTTTGCAAATTCCATAAAGGGAGATAAAGTGGAGATCATTGCATTGAACAATACTATTGATGACCCGGAGTTTGCGGATGCAATGGTGGAGAAGTTTTTACAGCTATTCCAAGGTATTTAGCTTGTTGTAGTCTTTTTTGTTATCTCATCCGTAAGTATGCGTAGGCTATCAGATTTCCTGTGCTCCTGCATGAAGGCAAGGAAGGTGGAGGCTGCAGGTGATAAGGTCCTGCCCCTGAGATGAATGACATCAATGTCTACAGTGAACGACTCATCTTCTATAGGAACGGTTGCAAGGACCCCCTTTCTGATCTCTTCCAGTACGCAGACGCTGGCAAGAAAAGCATATCCCTTGCCTTTTTCGACTAATTGCTTGATGAATTCAATATTCCCCGCCTCAATAATGGCGGCAGGGTGCAGGCCCCGCTTCTCGAATCCCTTCCAGACGGAGAATTTGACAGCGGACTTGGCACCGGTAAGGATAACCGGTTCTTTGGCAAGCTCAGCAAGTGATACCTGCTCCTTTTTTGCCAGCGCATGATGTGGAGAGATGATAAGCAGGATATTATCCCGTGTATAAGGGATAGAAGTTATTTTATCCGGATAGGGTACCCGTGCAACTATGGCCAGTTCATAGCGCTGCTGGAGGATTCCCTCCACCAATCCGCGCGAACTCCCCCCATCCATTGAAACAGTGATGTGAGGATGCCGGTCCTGGAAGCCGGGGATGAGAACAGGCATGAGATACTGGGCTAAAGCCTGGGTAACGCCAACACGCAGATGACCATGTTTGAGATCCTGCAATCCCTGAACAGCATTGACTGCTTCGTCTACAAGTGTGAAAATCTTCTCTCCATACTCATAAAGAATTCTCCCTGCTGCTGTGGGGTGTAGTTCGTTGCCGACCTTGTCCAGAAGGGTAAAACCAAGATGACGTTCTAAAGATCGTACCTGGATAAAGACAGCTGGTTCTGTAACACAAAGTTCTTCGGCTGCCCGCGAAAAACTCCCCGTTTTCAGAACCGTATAAAAACCTCGTAGCTGATTAAGATTCATGTCTCCTAACCGTGCACTGCAAGTGAATAATTTTTCTTAGAAAATACTAAATTAATTTGCCTTGCTCTGTCAATATTACAGAAGTATAAACAATGATATCAAGGTAGAAGGTTATTCGGTTAAATGATGATTCTTGTAAGAATGAGTGATTACAACAGTAAGGAGGCTGAATATGAGGGAATTGGAGTATGACGGCATCATTATAGGTGCGGGCCCCAACGGGCTTACCACGGCGGGTTATCTGACAAAAGCAGGGTTAAAGATTGCCATTCTTGAAAGAAGATACGAGATTGGCGGGGGTTTGGCTACGGAGAACCTGCTTCTTCCCGGTATGCTGGTAGATAGTCATGCTATCTATCATATGCTGGTTGAATATGCACCCCCCCTGCGCGATTTTGAGTTTGAGACACGGTATGACCTGCAGTGGATATACCCTGATTTGCAGATGGTCATGCCTTTTCAGGACGGCAGCTACCTGGCCCTTTACAAAGATCCTGAAAAAACAGCACAATCAATACGGCAGTTTTCGGAAAAAGATGCAGAATCGTTTCTTAACTTTGCCAAGATCTCTGGCGAAGCTATGGACCTTTTCCTTGCCCCGGCAACATACGTGAACCCTATGCCAAGCCTTGAACAGGTGGCAAAACTCGAAACCCATCCAGTCACAAAGTGGGATGATGAGTTGACAGGCTACAGCCCAAAGCAGATTGTAGAATCCTGGTTCGAGAACGACAAGGTGCGGGCACTCATGCTCTATTGTGCCACCATGTGGGGACTCGATTATGACCTTGAAGGTCTGGGATACCTGTTACCCCTCATGATAAACCGCGCCTGGCATTTCAGGCTTTGCCACATGGGTTCCCACCATATAGCCCACCTTTTCGGTAAATACATCTCTGAAGAAGGAGGCAGGGTTATCAGTGGTTGCGTGATCAAACGGATAATCATAGAAGACAACGAGGCCAAAGGGGTTGAACTTGAAGACGGCACCATACTGAAGGCAAAGCATTTTGTCTGTAGTGCCCTGAACCCGCACCAGACCTTCTATGACTATGTAGGGAAGCAATACCTGCCTCCTGATATGATTACACGGCTCGATCAGTGGACATACTCAGATTTGAGTTTTTTCACGGTTCATCTCGCATTGACAGAGAAACCACATTTTAAAATCTTCGACAAACATCCTGAACTAGAGAACTCCCTTATTTATCTGATCGGATATGAAAGTGAGCAGGATCTTATTAATCATCTGGATGCATCGAAGAGAGGTGAACTCCATGATGGAGGTTTCAACTGCTGTTTCCCTTCCATCCACGACCCGATCCGCGTGCATCGCCATAAAGACAGCTTTGTGAAACATATAGGTCTCCTAACCATGGAATGTGCTCCATACAACCTGAAAGATGGCGGTGCGCTGGCATGGAACAGGATGAGGAGGCCCTATGCAGAGCGGTGCAAAAAAATCCTGGAGAAATACGCACCAAACATGAATAAAGATACTGTTGTCTGGGATTACATCGGTACACCACTTGATACGGAGAATAAGTTTCCTGATATGAAGCAAGGATGCTTCAAACAGGGTGCCTATCTTCCTTTACAGATGGGCTTCATGAGACCCAATGAATTCTGTTGCCAGCATGACACTCCGATCAAAAAACTATATGTGGGCGGATCGTCCACACATTCAGGTGGCATGATTGTGTATGGTCCTGGATTCTGTGCCGCCGAGAAGATAGCCGAGGATCTTGGCATTAAAAAATGGTGGCCAGAGCCACGGGGTGTAAAAGAAGCCAAAGACCTAGGACTTTTTTAAGGAGGATACCATGTTTGTTAGATCAACTGGTTTGGGAAGAACATTGCTTACAGGAAGGATCGGAAAGGTTGTTATCACGAGTCTTGTTCCTGCAACCCTGGAAGAAGCGCCGAATGGATCAAAGGAACCGAAAAGAATGCTAATGGAAATGGAAATACAGCATCCGGTGCATTGGACTGTC
>Ga0208196_1002734_pt1 | contig 15838 bp, 24 predicted proteins | sample AD_JPNNA7_MetaG_FD_184443 | JGI IMG/M metagenome (GOLD analysis project Ga0208196, IMG submission 184443) | Active sludge microbial communities of municipal wastewater-treating anaerobic digesters from Japan - AD_JPNNA7_MetaG (SPAdes) (version 2) | ecosystem: Engineered > Bioreactor > Anaerobic...
GTCAGGGGTCCGCTTTATCTGCATTTTCACCTCCTTTCCAGGTTGGAGAGATAAAGCTTCCGGCCCTTTCCAGGCCTCCATATTGTTTATACCACAAGCCATACCGGTTTTAGGCAAAAAGTAAAAAGCGGGGGTGTGGCTCTTTTTGCCTCCCCCCGCCGGTTTTTTATTCTTCAGATTTCCATACCCACCACGCCCTGGAAGAGGGGGGTGGGTACGGCGCGATTGCCAATACTAGAGGCCTGACGAGAGCTGCGACCTTGCGGCCGAGCTCTTCGTCACCGCCTGAATCCTCATTATCGAACAGAGCGTCGAATTCGATCGCCCTGCTGGCCGGGATGGCCAACTCATCGAGCAGGTCGTTGTCGCCTGCTTCTTCGATGAGTCCGTGGGACATCAGGACGGCGGCCTCCAGGAAGCACTCCATGTCGTCACGTTCGAGGGTCAAGTCCACGAACGCCTCGGGATCGCTTCCATCCCGAGCGAGGATCTTTTCGGCTCGCTCTCTGAGCCGCAGCCCAGCAGCGAACCGGGATCCCTGGACAACGAGGGTCCGAACCCAGGAAGGAACCTCTCCACCCTCCAGGTCGTAAACCGGGAGTGCGTGGCAACGGTTCACTGTGCCCATATGCTTCAGTGCAAAATAGGCACACTCTTCCCGACCAAGCCCCGCCGCCGTTCTCTCGGCCTCGTCGAAGTAGAGGCTGAGATAGTGGGCGACGAGTTCCTGGAACGTCGCCTCCATCCAAATCACCTCCTTCCGTGAATGGATGGCGGGCCTTCGCTCTGCCGGCTTATGCAGGCGCGGGGCTCTTTGCAGAAACCCCTCAGCTGGAGCACCAGAGCCTCCTGGCTCCGAGGACTCCCCAGCCTGCCTCTCGGCAGTCGCGGCAGCTGACAATCCGCGTGTGCTGGCCCTACCCTCCCCTCGAAGTCAGCTTCGGGGATTGGTCAGTTATCGTCATGACAAGACGGAGGGGCGGTCGGCTCTTTCTGCTCCCCGCCCCTCGTGAGGATCAGCCATTTTAACGTGCGGCTGATGCCACGCCCCCGCCTTTCGGGCTTGGGGTTGTTCGGCCGTTTTACGGGCTGCCTTGGATGCTTGCGCTCGCGATCCGTTATTGGGCTGCAAGCCCCGGATGCTAAGCTTGGGCATCCCTGCCCAACCACGGTGGCGCCGTGGAGATAAACCCGACTAGGTTTTGGCCCCTAGCCTGGCGGCCGGATTTCGCGCCGGCTCGCAGAGGGGAGATTAACCCCTCCCTCCAGCCTGGTTGAGTAACAGAGCCCAGGCTAGGCTCCGATCCCCGCCATCGGGTTTGCCGGCCAACTACGGCCGGTTCGGCGAGGACGCCCCTAGGTGGTGACGAACCCGGGCACGGAGGCAATCCGGCCCTGTTCATCCCGTACCACCGCAGGATGGCCTGTGGCCAGAGCCACGACATCCGGCCTGCTGCCCTTGAGGGCTGCAGCGACGATCGCGCTCACGACCAGTACCACCCCGCTTTCGGGGTCCGGTAGGTCAACGACCGGGCCGAACTCCTGCTTGAACACAGGATGACCCTCGATCGCCCCGCACTCGACGAACGACGCCGAGACGCGGGCCACCGTCCCCGCAGGGGCGATGGTGACCTCCCCCACCGTTATCGGGTGGGGGGTGAGGTTTTTTATCACTTCACCTCCTTTCATGAGTGAAACTGATAGTAGGCTCCCTGCCCACCATTATATTTATACCCTAAATGCGGCGCAGTTTTGAATAGAGTAAAAAGAATGAGGTGGGGGCCTCATTAGCCCTGCACCCGACAATTGCAAGGCCGCGCAGCCAGTCCGCCGTTACCCCCATGGCGGAAGCTAGCTCGCCCTCCAGGGAATCTGCCTCCCGCCGAGACAAACGGGAAAGGCAGCCCTGGAATTCCACAGCCCTTTCGGCGAAGTAGCCGAAGGGCGCGGGCGGGGTTACTCCTTCCCATATGTTGAGAAGGCCTCGCCCCGCCCGTCGGGCCTCACGCATTCTCGTCAAATATCACCTCCAACCCCTTCATGTCGTGGTCGAACATGCTATCGGGGCAGTCGACCAGCGAGTCAAAGTCTTTGCCCACGTATGGGCACTTTGCGCAGAGCTGTTTGGTTATGGGGTGCTCCACCCCCGTTTCTTCAAGCATGAACCAGCAGATATCGGGGGCGTGCGGCTCCCCCCTGCGAGGATGATAGAGCTCGAACGCCTGGGGGTCCTCGTAGTCTTCTACGATTCCGTACGACATGATTACCTCCTTTAGATAATTACCTAGTGGCAGCGCAGGCTGTTGGAGAGTGCAAGGGCTTGCTGAGTGCCCTCCTTCTCTCCATTATATTTATAACACAATCGCGGTATGGTTTAGTAAAAAAATACACTAGTTGGAAGGGGGCCGGAGGAGAGATATCCCCGGCCCCTTGTGCTCTCACTTCGGCGCGTTGTTTATTTCGTTGGTGGCCCAGTTGAGGCCGGCCATCGCCTGGCCGGTCCGCCAGTACCTCTCCTCCGACACCCTGTCTCTGCAGGGCTCATCGGAATCTTTCTTAGGACACTTGCTTCGGTCTACAAATTGGGACCAAACGCAGAAACCGTCGCCACACTTCATTTCTCTCCTCCTTTAAAGAACACCCTTAACAGTAAAGGGGGCGCCAGTGACGCCCCGGGGGAATCAGAATATGTCCGTGGCGAGCCTCTCCTGGAGGCTCGCTGAGATCCAGGTTTCACCTCCCCTCCAGATGTGATACACCGACGCGGGAGCGCCGTAAAGCCTCCCGTAGTAGTGTATCCTCACCACGGTCTCCCTGGGAACGAGGGCGACCATCTGAGATCCATCGCCTGGCATAAATCGCGCAAGCCGACCGAGGAACGCAGTTCCCTCTCTGAAAGGACAGCGAACGTTATCTCTTGGTGGTAGAACTTATCGGACATCACAACCTCACCTTCTTGAACTCTGCGCTGATGGCCTTGGCCATCCTCTTCAGGGCGGATTCAGCGGCTACCATGGCTTCGTAGGGCGTGTCGTAGGATCCTAACCCGACTTCACCGTTGAAGCCGTAAACATACCGCTTGTCATCATCTTCGCCGACTTCATCGTCATAGTCGATAGGGCGAACACGAATCTGAAGAGTGTCCCCATCGACTAGTCCAGCGAATGCCACCCAGTTGCACTCCGCCGGTGAGCCCACTATATGCCAGTCAAGCCCCAGCACTGAGTTCAGGTCTGCCCCATCCTTAGTGAGGCCGACAACCTCAGGCGAGATGTCGGCGTCCTTGAGTAGCTTTGCCGCCTGCTTTGCATCGACATCAGAGTATAAGTTCTCACCGGGTAACCTGATCACGACGCCGTTCTCAACCGCACGCATCAGGTCCGCCACGCTGTGGTAGAGTAACTGCTCGCTCGACAACAGGTCGAGCTGGATCTTCGCGCGGTGAAACTTACGGTCACTGGACATTTCGCCCTCCTAGTGTGTTCGCTAAGGCACTGACTGCGGCGCGGATCTTTGATTCTGCAGCGAACATGGCCTCTTCCTTGCTGTGGTAAATCGGGGCTGACTCCCCATTGTTCATGTAGATCTTGTAGCGTATGTCGTCGCCCATTAGCCACCGGCCAACTATCGCTAACGGCCTATTCTCATAGGACTGTGCCGTTTGCCACATATCGGTGCGACGTGGCGTCTGTCTCCAATCCAGCCTCAGACCGTCTGCTATTAGACTTCCATCCGAGCAGAGCCCGGCGCGCGCGGGATCTATCTTGGCAAGCTTCAGCTCCTTGAGGGCCTGCTGCGTGCTGATCTCCTTCGTCTCGCTGTCTTTCTTCAGGTGGATCCACTTCCGATTGAGAACTATGTCCCGCGCATCCGTTCCCTCGGGAAGAGGACCCTCCGTCAACACCTCTACGGTGAGCGTTGTTTTGTAGAACTTAGTTGACATTCCAACCCTCCCTCAAGTCATCGGCGTCCATTACCTCATCAAGATCGCTGCACGCCTCACCGAGGGTATCGAGCGCGTCTACGAAATCAGCCCGGATTCTCTCAATAGCCTCCGAAGCCATCACCACGCGCTCACCCTCGAAGACCTCAGGCCACTGCGCTCCACATTCCTTGCACGTGAAGATGACTATGGCCTCTCTTAGCCCAGGATGATACTTTATATACGGATCCGCATCGTCAGGCACGTATTCACCACAGTTCGGACACGGCATATCCGCAATTGCATCATTGTCTTCCATCGGATGCCACCGGAGAACTTCCTCCCACTCATTCCCGCACACATCGCAACGCACGAACCTGTGGATACGGTGACCTTTACTCCTTAGCTCCATATCGGCCTTCGTGGCGTCACTCTTGCACTTGTTACAGATGCTAGACATCGCTCCCCTCCAGCTCCTCAATGGCTGCTGCAGCCGCCTCCTTGAGCTTTTCTAAGACCTTGACGAGGTTATCCGGCTGCACTCGCTGGAGAAGCTCGCCTAGAGCCGCCAACGCTATGAAGTCGGTGTTACTCATACAGGCGGCAAAGACGAACGCCATGCCGGTGTCGAACTCCTCCTGATCATCCAACGGCCAAGCCTGCACTACGGAATCAGCCGCGCTGGCTAACTCCAGAGTCGAAGCTCCACTCGATATCAGATCCACGAGGTGTAACACGCTGTCCATGAACATGTACGGACCTCCCTAAAGCCCGGGGTAATTCCTCTTGAGGTAAGTGATCTGCTTTTTGAGCGAAGCCAACTTGTCTTTCGCCCAATCTGTGTCAAGGGTAACTGTCATACCCTCGGCAGCTTCTTCGAGATCTTCACCGTCTATCCACCCCTGCGCCTCACGGCAAGAGATGCCATACTGCGAACGCGTTCCCTGCCACCACTCTACGTGGTCACCCTTCCGAAAAGTCTTGTCCTTGCTCGGCTTCACCACCACATAGTGACGGCCCGGTTTCATGTCTTTCCACGAAATTTCCTCCACTGGAGTCCTCCTTCTGTGTAAATGACTATGCACCATCGAGTTATTTATACCTCAAGAATGGAGGGTTTGGGAGAGGGATGCCATTTGTCGAAATTTCCCGTCATTCCTCCGCCGCGTTTTTGTCGAGAAAATTTCAGAATTTTTCTCGATTTTTCACGATTGGGTATCTTATGGATTACAAACTAGTTACAAGCCCGCCCCGCCCAGCATCGTCTCGACAAGCGTTTTTCTGGACCGGCGACGCCCCAAAATCCGTTTTGTAACATGTCAACTGACAACACATTGCAAATGCGAAATCCGTATTTTTAAAACCCTCAACACGCTACGAGAATGCAATTTGCAAATGCATAATCAACAATGAGTTAACCTCTAAAATCGCGTATTTTTAAAACCCTCAACACGATACGCGATTGCAAATTCTTATCTTCAACTGCCGCAACATGTTCAAGCATCGAAAAACGTATCTTTGAAACCCTCAACACGATACGCGCGCGGCCTCTAAAAATTGCTCCAAAAAGTGATTTTTCTCGATCGCGTATCTTTGAAACCCTCAAGGCGTTACGAAGACGCAAATCCGTATCTTTGAAACCCTCAAGGCGTTACGCGTTTTGACCAATTTTGGCATTTTGAGAATTGTCGAGATTCTTGTAAGTGGATAAAACGCAATCTGTTATGCGGAAAACGCGAAGCTCGAAAAAACGACCGACTTTTTCTTATTAAGAATTATTCTTATTTTCCTCCCGAAAAACGACGCCATTTTTGCGTACAGCCGATTTCGTAATTTTGAAACCCTCAAGACGATACATTTTAGGGGTGCTTCGCTAAAGGATAAAGGAGAATGAGAAAGAGATAGGATATAGAAACGCTTCCGGACTTAGCAACAGCTTTGAAAAGGGAAAAAAGAACAGATACCCCCTTGACACCTCCAGGAACCTTTTGCATTATCGAGGCGCTGGGGCAGGTGGACATAAGTCACCCACCTAAGCTGGGCATGGGCTTCCCCTCTCATGCCCAGCGCCCCTAACCAGACTAAGGGGATGGGGAAACGAGGACAGATAGATGACACCACGGCTTAGAGGATTAGATAGATGGGATTGGTTCCCGCTTTATCATAACGATTGGATGAGTGACGATAAATTGGCGCTTTGCGGTTTAGAAGCGCAGGGGCTGTTGATGCGCCTTATGTGTAAAGCGTGGAAACACGGTGGACGCCTTAACATAAGCGTAGATGAGTTAAACGTAATCGCCAGTGGTGATGCAGAAGGCGCGCAGCGCGGGTTAGCTGAATTAGCTAAGCGTAATAGAATCGAGCTGAAGACGAAAAAGACATCTGACGGCTTGATGTACAACATCGTCATAACCAGACTTGCTGCTATATATGACCAGCAGTTAGCTAAGCATAATCGTCTTGTCGAATTCGGCAAGGCGGGTGCTAGGGCTAAGAAGGCTAAGGAAGCCGCGAAAGCGGCTGAAGAGGCTGAACGCGCTGCTCTGCTAAAGGAGCTGATTGACAATGAAGACGAGACGAATAACGTGATAATATCCGGGCCTGACGTTATGCCGGCGATAACGCACCGCACGACGAAGAAGGAGAAGGAGATACTCGAGAAGCATGGCGGTGGTGGTTTAACTGAGCAGAATGCTGAAGACATAGCCGTGGTATCTAGGGCTATGCGTGCTCTAACGAGTACGGGCAAGGCTTTAGGATTATCTCTAGCTGGTGGCTTAAAAGACCGCTGGTCGCGCACGTTGCTTGAAGTATTCGGTGTGGCGGCTAAAGAGCACAACGTATCAATGGACAAGATTTCGCGTTCTTTTATACTAAGGCTGAAGGACGAGGAAGTACGGGACAAGTTGCGGCGTGTCACGTGGGTGCGTCCGGAGTTTTTGCGTACGGATTGGCCGCAATACATAGATGGTCAGATAACGCGTGAGGAAGAGATGAGGCGTAAGGTGATACAGAATCGTGTTGACCAATTCTATGGTGGCATGATTAATTGGGACAAAGAGCATGGTGAGGATGATGCGGAGCATCGTGCGACGGTGATACAGACCTTTTGGTCTAACCTTGCGCATGAGTACAACCTCACGGATGCTAAGCTGAAGGAGTTTGGATATGAGCCGCCTATCTGAGATGCTGAAGGTTGCCGTAGTGGGGGCGATGTCTCCGCTCAATGCTGTTGGGGGGAGTTTTACTACGCCGTACTCGGCGATGTACATGCAGAATCAGCGGCTGCAGCAGTTATTGTTGGAGCGTGCTGCTCAGCAGCGTCAGGCGATGATACAGCGATCCGCGGGTGGTCCTAACAGCATACTGGCGCAATCGAGTCCATTGCAGCAGCCTCAGAAGCAGCCGGAGCAGGCGGGCAAGCTTGACGCGTTGCGAGATACCTTGAGGCCGTTTACTGCATCTAGTGTTGGCGTGCCTGGGCCGAGGAGCCTGGGTTAATCACTTTAACGGGGGTTGACATGATTAAACTCGTAGACACGGCGTCTGATGGTGAGTCGAGGATTCCTGGCTCTGACCATCTCTATTTCATTGCTGACAATTTGCTGCACAAGCTATGTGCTCCGTTGTCGTTGTTGCACAAGCCGGAGTATGAGTTGATGCGCACGCGTGACGTGGAGACTGACCGTGATGCCGTAGTAGTTCAGCATTTCGACGAGTACAGTGATGCTCGTGAGGACTTCATGCCGAAGTTGTCCATAGAGTTGGACGAGTACGCATCGCGTTATTCGTGTAACGTGAAGGACTTGCCGCCGATTAGTCTAGATGACGTGATGCGTGGCAAGATTTACCGCGACATTATCTATCCAGCTAATACTAGGTTCTTGGAGAAGTTGGATGCTGCGGTGTTAGCCAATGGTGGTTATGAGGATGATGGAGATGAGGGGCCGGGTTACAACTCGATGATTTTGCACAAAGCCGTGACGCGTCGTCATCGGTTTGGGCTGTTCATCAAGAGTGGTTACTATCAGGAGGATCTCAGCATCAAGGAGCCCGTATCGGGTCGCGACAGGCTTGTCACCATGCGTGGTTATCCGATGTTAGACAAGAGGATGTTTGCCCTGGCGGGTGATGGTATAGGTTACGTGGTGAGTGAAGACCCGGTGGTGAGGGTTGAGAAGGAGTCCTCCAATCTTGACATCGTGGTTTCGTGGAGGATGGGCATGGTGATTTACCCGACGCACAGTGTAGCCGGGTTGGCCATGGACTAGGGTATTGACATTAGTCGAGTGTTGTGGTATGATGCCCTCTGCGAAGGGGGCGTCATGCTTTAGGGGGTAAGTCATGGATGATGCTGATACCAGATTCAGGCGGATGAGGCGTGATTGCGGCAGCCAGGATGGCCATGGTGACGATGGTGGCCCGCGTCGGGATGCGATTCCCCATCCGTTAATTGTCCGTCAGCCAATGTTTGATCGCAGTAGGCTGGCTAAGATTGTGGGCATACCCCTGGATAGGCTTAATCACATAACCGAGAGGGATATCTCGGAAATTGGCAATATTACCAGCGATGGAGCCATGACGCTGGACGACGCGTTGATTCTCACGCAGATTGCCGTGGATGCTTTATACGCAAGCCTTGAAAAGTTTAAGAGCGCCATGGGGCCTGTTGTCAATGGTTCCATTAATTGTCCGTCAGCCAAAGATGAATATTGTCTCAAGGCTTTTAAGCTCACTGACGTTCCCGCGGTTGACGCAGTGCTGTCGTTGGCGAATCAAATCGTCCACTTAGAGCTAGAAGTCAGAAGGTATCGGCGAGCATTAGCCATTGGCGATTTCTGTATTGACCGGAAGATTGACGAGGAGTAGCTGATATGTCAGGCGAGGCTCTTGATGCTAGGCTAGAAACCCTCACGGGGGTATTGCATCGCATTGAGGGCCTCGTCGCTCATCAAGCGGAAGCGTTAGCCATGTTTGAGGATAGTCTAAGCCCGCTGCTGAATAATCCTGCGAACGAGGGTTCTGTTGACATAGCGCCGCGTCATCATGAGTCAGAGTTAGTTGGCGCGTTACTGGGAGTAGAGGCGGGTCTTTACTCCAACTTAGGCAAGATGGACCAGCTGCTTTTGCGGTTGGCGATAGGGGGAGACAATGTTCGGCAAGAAGTTAGTTGACAGATTCCTGAACCCGCCGCAAGCCGCCGGGCTTTAGCCCGTGCGGATAGGCGGGTTTCTCCTCGGCTTCAGCCGACTTTCCTCCGCGCAAGCCCTTGCTGTATCTGTCGTTTTGTGGTATGATATAGACATGAAAAACGACAAGAAGCCGGGGCGAAGCCTTGAATATCAACGCGACGAGCACCGCGTCCACCTTATCGTCTACCACCTCGTTTGGACACCGAAGCGCCGAAAGCGTATCCTCGAAGGCAGCATCGCTGCCGACTGCCGCAAGCTGATCGAGGAGAAGTGTGCGGAGCGCGGTTGGCAGATCCTGGAGTTGGCGATCAACCTGGATCACATCCACATGTTCGTGCGCGTGTTCCCGACCACCTCCGCCGCCGAAGTGGTAAAGGAGTGCAAGGGAGTCACCTCGCACGAACTACGGGCCAAATACCCGGTGCTAGTGAAGCTGCCCTCGCTCTGGACGAGAAGCTACTTCGCTTCAACGGCGGGCAACGTCTCCAGCGACATCATCCAACGCTACATCGAAGCGCAGAGGGGTTTGTAGGTGCAAAAGACCTTCAAGTATCGGCTGTATCCCACCAAGGCGCAGGAAGCGCGGTTGAACGCTACGCTCGAAACCTGTCGCCGGTGGTACAACGCTTGCTTGGAGGAGCGCCGCAACGCCTACCAGGAACGCGGCGAGAGTGTCAGCGTTTACGCTCAACTCGCCAAGGTCAAGGGTCTGAAGCTGGAGAATCCCTACGCCTCCGGCATCCACAGCCACGTCTTGCAGGTGGTCGTTCAAGACCTCAACAAAGCCTTCGACGCCTTCTTTCGGAGGGTGAAAGCCGGGGAGAGACCGGGCTATCCACGCTTCAAGAGCCGGGATCGCTTCGACTCCTTCGGGTTCAAGGAGTACGGCAACGGCTTCAAGATCGACGGGCGCAAGCTGAAACTGTCGGGCATTGGCAGAATCTCCGTTCGCTGGCACCGCCCGGTAGACGGCAAGATCAAGACGGTGCGGATCACCCGCAACGCGAGCAAGTGGTATGCCTGCTTCTCCTGCGAAGTGGCACCGGAGCCGCTGCCCGCTACGGGCAAAGAAGTCGGGATCGACGTGGGCATCAACAGCCTGATCACCACGAGCGACGGCGAGAAGGTGGAGAACCCGTGCTGGTATCGCGAGGAACAAAAGAAGCTGCGCGTCCTTCAGCGCCGTGTTTCCCGCCGCAAGAAGGGCGGCCGCAACCGGCGCAAAGCGGTCAAGGCACTTCAGCGGCAGCACGAGCGGATCAAGAACAGGCGCAAGGACTACATCAACAAGCTTGCGCACCGGCTGATCGTGGAGAACGACCGGATCGCCCTGGAGGACTTGCGGATCCGCAACATGGTGCATAACCGGCACCTTTCCAAGAGCATTTTAGACGCAGGCTGGAACTATCTGGCAGAGAGACTGGTCGCCAAAGCGGCAGAAGCTGGACGAACAGTGTGCTTTGTAGAACCCGCCTACACGTCGAAAACTTGCTCGGCTTGCGGAGGCATCTTCGAAAACCTCACGCTTGCCGACAGGTGGGTAGACTGCGCGTGCGGAGCATCCCTCGACAGGGATCACAACGCCGCGCTGAATATCCTTGGGCGCGGACAGCGCCTTTGGGGCGAAACGTGGTCGGCTGCGACGAGCGTGCCCCAAGAAGCTACGCGACTTCAGTCGCTGTAGAGTGTCACCCTGAGGGGGTACATGTCTCCATCTCCTTTCCTGATCTTCACCAGTATCCCTCCTCTTCCGGAGCCTCATCGAGGAGTTCGGTGAGGTTGGCTTGTATATTGAGCCTAATGCCGTAGCTCTTCCACGGCAAAAGGCTGGCGTTTACCACGTGGTGCCCTCCCGGTATGCAGATGAGGATCATGAGCAGGGAGCCCATGACCCAGAGGATAAACCGGTCAGGCGGATTGGAATATACCGGCATCATCATGAGATGGGCGAAGCCGGCGAATGTAGCGCACGCGAGGAAGACCGCGATCCCGTTGGTGAGCTTGAGGGATTCCGCGACGCTCTTCGGCCAACGGGATGCCTCCTCGCAAGCCCGTGTGACCTGCTTGCAGGACTCCATCACCACCCCAGGCAGGATGGTGTAGAGGCCCGCGTCTACGATGAGTGCTACGCTGGCCACCCAGAGGGCGACGTGCGCCCAGGTCGGCGCCTCGGCGATGTCGAGGATGGCGCACAGGAGTCCGAGCAGGATTGCCATGGAGCACATTGCCAGGCTCCAGGCTATCTTATACCCGAGGGGCGCGTTCTCCCGCGAGGTGCGGGAGAGATACCACATGAACTGATGCGACATGATGTTTCCTCCTTTTGAGTAACACTTAACGAACAGCACTTCAACACCTCAGATTCTTTATACCACATTTTGCGTTGACTTAGCACAAAGTTCGTTTAAGATAATCGAGTAAGGAGTGGTGATGCATCATCTGATAAAATTGGCCTATTCGCTCGACGACACCATCGGCGATCTTTCCGCTGTGGTGTCCAACAGCTTGCCGCAGGCCATGCCGCGGAGGGGAGCTGAATCCACACATGTCAGATACGGCTCTAACGTGCATTACGGTGTCGGCCCCTATGGTGAGCATGTAGCGATACGCCGGGGTGGGCTTAATATCCATCTCTATGCTGACAGGATTTACATTTCCCCCGTAGGTGGAGGGGCTGGTCTTGAGGTTGACCTGCCGAAGAGTTATCGCCCTTCGGTGGCTAAGATGATATCCAGCATGGCGCCTAAGACGGCCAAGCTGATTCGTAAAAAGATATATGACGATGAGTTGACGCTCCTGCCGGAGTGGGTTAAATTACATAAATCAGAGGAGTAAAGCGGTGGCAATAGTCATATCCGAAAGTGGTGCTCTTGAGGGATATGCTCCGGATGATCTTATCCCGGAGGCTATCGAGCAGGAGTTTGCCTATACCGCTCCGATTGCAATGCGTCAATTGCCCGGCACGGCTCCCTTCCTGGGCACAACTATCACGGGGAGCTTTAAGACAACTGACGACAGGGATATCCCCAGCATAGCATTCATAACGGCGTATCGCGATATACCGCAGGGTGTAACTAAGGCGATTGCGCATTATTACGATGGATACGGCATAGCCCTGAGGCCCTCGACTAACCCTGACATGCTAAACGTGTTTGTCGTAGATAATGCCCTAGCAGTCCCCACGGTGATATTGGAAAACGTCATCCACACCGGCTGGGGCGAGATGTCTTACCTCGCCGCTCGTCATGTAAATATCGAAGCGGATAAGACTTACAACTTCAGGCTAGACTTCAATTCGGCTAATGCGCTGACCTTTTGGATTTGGGACGAATCCGGCAGTATGCCGCTGGAGCCCAGCCTGACCTTTGGGGCTTACACTCCGCAATCGCAGGGCGATTACGTCGGCGTCTCCTGCAGCAAGACTGACAGCTATTTCTGGGATTGGGACGACATCGGGGTGAGTTATCACGACCCGCGTCATGCAGTGAGTTATTACCGCCTAGTGTGTGAAGACTTCGAGCAGCCGTTTACCGTAAGGGCTTATGCCTATGCCGAGGGGTATGATCCAAACACGTCTTATGCCCAATACGGTATTGACATGTATGTGTGGAATTATCAAGCCTCGCGATGGGATTGGTTCGACGGTCATACCAACGGCCCGGGCGGCTTTGCGGATAACATCATGCTTGAGGCTTATGATTTAGACACGCTTAAGTACCTAGGCGTTGCCTCCGGAGCTTCAGCCAATCTGGCGCAGGTATTGCTCGTCTCGCGTTATCCTAGTTCTTTTACCAATAGCGTGGATAGCACTATCGGCGTGGATTACATCTATGCCGAAAGTTGGAACACGCGTGGCGGGCATGTAGGCGGCATGGGCGATATCTACATCAAGACCGGCTCTAACCCATCATCTGCGTCGTTTGACATTTACAACGTTGACGCTACGGAAAGCATATCGCCGCGCAATCTGCATATCCACGGAGAGATAGCGTGGCCCATCCTGTGGATAGAGAACATTCAGCTACTAGACGCGCAGGGCGAGCCTACGGGGATTATTCTCACGCCAATCGAGCATTGGTCATTCGGGGTTAATAACCCTAGCCTGAGGTTCTCCACGCGTGACTCGTGCTATCTCAACTTTGCCGGCGTGATAGGCAGTAACGTCAGGGTGAATTACTACACCGAGCCTGCCGTGGCGAGTGCGCAGGCAATTCTCGACAGCGATACCTCGCGAAACGTGACTGATGATTACCTCGCCAAGAGTTACGCCCCATTCGAGCTATACGTCGAGGCGGAATACACTGGCGCGGCGCATCCTACAACCATCAGAGACGTATTATCGCGGGCGGTCAACGGTCAGGTGTTGGAACGCATAGACGCGCACATGCTGGAGGAGTCGATACAATCAGCCCCTGGGGTGGCTAATGCCACCCTTACGCGCTTATCAGCCATGCGGCATAACCCCGACGGGTCGTGTGATATGATTGAAACCTCCGACGGGGTTTTGACGATTGAAGTACGCCAGCAATTCATCCTAGTCCCCGATGCCCGTCATGTTGCGTTGACTAGGGGTTAGCCGTGGCTAAGCTAAGCATACTGCTGGGCGAAAAGGCTGACGCGGGGGCAAATCGCTATACCCCCACGAGCGCACGCGAAGCGTTGACTAGGGCTGTAGGCGATGACAGCACGAGGGCTATTCCGATTGGTGTCAGTAACTTGCCCGCCTCCTCTCTAGACTCCCTGCGCAGTATTTTCTCCGGCGCGATGGAAGCTCCCACCCCGACTGGTCGTGTGGAATATGGCATTGAAGACAACCGTCCGTATGCTTTGCGCAACTTAATGACACTGCGTGATAGCGTAGCCAAGCACTACTATCCTGACTCGCTAAGCGCTTATCGTGCCGGTGGCGGCCCTGCTGGGATGTCGGATCCACTGGCGTATGCGCGGTATAATGCCTTCATGCCGCATCCGAAGTTCAGGACCGATATGCTAGCAGTGCAGAGCAACGCCGGCAGTGGGGTCGGGTTAGGCTATCCTTCGGTAGATGATTGGGTCAACGATGCATTAATAGCCCGCCGCGAGGTTAATCCTAACGAGGTGCTGTCGGCAGAAGCCATGTCTGTATTAAGGAACCTCGCGCAGCCGTATGCTATCGGGCATGGTTTTGGAACTTCTCGCAACAATCCAATTGCCTCCCAATTGGCGCGCATGTGGATTACTGACTTGATCAATCGTCATGAAGCTACCGAGCTGGATCAGCTTTCCAACATGATGCCAAATGACGCCTCACACCACAATCCAGTGGTGGGATTAGTCGATCTACATTCCAATCGCACGAGCCCGCCCACGGTGCGGGAGGCGCTAAAGCCGATGATTAATCTGCGCATGGCTCAAGAGACGGGCAGACAGCGCGAAATTACGGATAGAATGCTCGCTCAACTTAAGGAAGTCGGGCTAGATACGCAGGGGTTGTCTACGGAAGATCTAATCTCCAATACGTCCTGGGAAGACATCGAGCGCTTATGGGATCTGATCGGGCAGTGGCGGAATCATCCATACGCCCAGAAGCATTATTATCTGGAGAATTGACGTGACCCTCACCCCCGACTGCATCATGCCCGTGGGCGACAGCATCATGGTCTTCGATACCCCATCCCCGTTCATCGTTCGGCACTCAGAGTCGCTGGATCGCAGCGATTTCTCTCCCGTATGGAGCTGTCTAGCCGACATATGGGATTGGGTAACCGCTAATCGGGAATACCCCAACGCCATATGGCGCTTCTGGCAGAAATGGCTATCGGCTTTCAGTGTATGGTTCGAGCAGCATAAGCATGACTTCACGCTGCTTTCCGGGCCGTATCGTGGTGATACCAACGAGCCATTTCCGCGCCTGGTTGTGCTCAGTGAAGATACTCGAGTAAGCAACGACCCCTCTGACCCTGCGTATCATAGCTACTACGTCGATCCTGATATCAGAAGGATTGACCAGCTGGATGACTCCCTAGCTAAAGTCGACAGCATGCTTCTGCGCGGTCCTGCCCCGGATGGGCAGTTCAGTTTTACGACGGGTATTCATGACAACGAGTACGGGATAATCAGCTTCCACGATGCATCCTACTGGGATCCCGACATGATATCCTATGAAGACGGCAAGGCTTGCATTGTCCTATGGGCAACACAGTGGCGTGCTAAGTATTCTGATGTCATGGTGGATCGTTTCGGCGAGTTTGTCGATTACGGCCCGGCGAGGAAAAAAGAAAGCCGGACGTATTGGGATCTCTTGACTCTATGGGCTTGTCAGCTACTCGGCCCGATATTGCCCTCGCTAGCTAGTGGCATTTACATTCACAACGACTGGCCGATAGCTCCTGCGAGTGGCATAGTGCAGGCCATGGATAGCTCAAGCTTAACGCTGAGAATCCCCGGTGGGACTATTATCGTGCAGAACGACACAGGTCTGCCGTGGAAGACGCTAGGCGAGACTGGCTGGCAAGACATAGCCATTGGCGATGAAATAGTCGTGGGTGAGTTACTCGTCCAGGCGTGTGATATCATCGACCGCGTGACTGATCCATGGCTGTGGGCGCGTTATCCGATAGGATATCCAGCGACGCATCATACCTTCGTTTGTGCATTTAACGGCGATCTTCCTCTCGATACTTCTTCTGGAGAATTCGCCATTGATTGGGATCGCGTGGTGGCTTTTATCAATCGCAACAAGCCA
>Ga0208196_1002740_pt1 | contig 15808 bp, 7 predicted proteins | sample AD_JPNNA7_MetaG_FD_184443 | JGI IMG/M metagenome (GOLD analysis project Ga0208196, IMG submission 184443) | Active sludge microbial communities of municipal wastewater-treating anaerobic digesters from Japan - AD_JPNNA7_MetaG (SPAdes) (version 2) | ecosystem: Engineered > Bioreactor > Anaerobic >...
TTGCCGGAAGCGGAATTGACGGCGGCAAAGGGTTTTGTTCGTAAAGCCGCCCATTTCTTGAGCGGTTTCGGGGCCTTTCGCTCCCGAGGATACGGTAGAGGCACTGCTGATATCATCTGGGAAGAGAAAGAGATGGTCCCAGCGACAGATCTCAAGGACCTTGCCGGGGTTATTTCCCTGACAGCCCTCACCCATGTGCGCAACCGGCCCATCGATCCCGGCAGCGTTCAGACAATCACATCTGGATTTGCTATTTCTCCCGAACAATTCAAAGGCTGGCTGGCCAGGGCATTCAAAGACCTGTACGGGCACTGGCCGACACCCGCGCAAATGGCCTCAATACAGCTAACCCCCCTTTATCCGTCGCCAAGACCGGGTGTTCTGACCTTTCCCCCGCCCATGAGCACGTTGCAGAACGAAAAGGGTAAAATCCGCGATCTTCAGGGTCTGTCTCCGGCTGAACGTCAAGAAGACAAAATGAGCCGGCAGGAAGAAAACTTTTTTGCTACCAAGACCAAAACTCTCAAGCCGGGGTGGTTTGTAACCGACGGGACGGAAGCGTACGAGTTCCGCGCCGCCGCCCGGATGCGGAACAAAATGGACAATACCACTTTTCGGACTACCTTAAACGGCCTTTTTCACCAGGAATACCTGGAGCAGGGTACTGTCTTCAGCGGCCGCATCAACCTGGCGGGTTGTGAAGAAACCTTTGCCTGCCAGTTGCGGGAGGTTTTTAGGCGCTTTTTCCCCGCTGTCAAAGGCGCCCTTTTTGCCCTTTCCTTCCATGAGCAGGAGAGACGGACCGGTCCGACTCACGGTGTCAACGCCGTGTTGGCCGTCGATACCATTCCCTATCACCAAACCTTACGGGTTGATAGGGAAGCCGCGATAACCCTGTCCACGCAACGGCAGTACAACACGACCCTGAGGCGACCCCGGCGTCCCCGTCCCGTTGTCCTTCCCGGTTCGGTGTTTCCCACCGCCTCGTTGGACGCTTATGGTCACAAGGTTGTATACTGGTCGGGCTTCCAAAAGGAAATCAAACCGGTATCCGCGGGTAAAGACACGCAGTCCCACGACATGAGCGACACGCCGGGAAAACTCCCGGAAGTCGATGCCGGTCTGCAGCGTGAATTGAAGAAATTCACCCGCGCCCAGGCGGGGTTGCTGCGAGAGATGTTGCATCCAAAATACAATGAGAAATACCTCAAAAATATTCTTGACCATCGGATCGCCAAATATGAGGGCAGGGAGGAATCACAAGGTCATTTGCAGGCCGTGCTCGAATCCATCAAAAAGCGCCTTGACGAAGGTGGCCGCACGGCCATGAATGATCATATCAAAGCCCTTCTTGAGGCGTTCTCCCTGATACAATGGGAGAACAAAAGGGGAAAGGGGGTACGGTCATGATCGACTACAGCCACGCTTTACGCTGTTATATCTCTTTTCGCGCCCAGACAGGCCTGCTGATTCGTTCCGGCAGTGAGGGAGAGTTCACTGACTCGACCATAGAATGTGATCCGAACGGGCGCATGCACATCAACGGCTATGTCTGGGCCGGCCTCATGCGCCGCGCCGTGGAGCGCCTTGAAGGCGGCGCTGCCATCGCCCGGTCATGGGGTAAGATGTCTGAAGACGAGCTTCGGGTGTCGCCCCTGTGGACCGAGGCGACCTTCCTGCGCAAGAATGACTTCGACGTGGTCGTCAACCCCGGCATTCGCATCGACCGGGAATGGGGCGTCACGGAAGATGGGGCCCTTTACGAAGATGAGCTGGCCATCCCCCTGGCGGACATCCCCTGCCGATTCACCATCTTTTGCTCATCCGAGGAAGAAGCGGGGCAGATGAAAGAGTGGGTTGCCGATCTCCTGTGGGTGATCGGCGAAGGAATCGAAACGGTCGGAGGCGGCTGGGCTTACGGCTTTGGCCGTCTTCAGCCCGCAGCCGTCCACTTTGCCGTTCTGGATCTGCGGACCCCGAACGGCAGAGACGCCCTCTGGAAAACCGATTTCAAGGGCTGGCAGGAGAAGGTCGATGAGGATGCCCTGGCGGTGCGACGGCCGGCTATCGCCGCCGGAAAGGGCTGGCGCACGCTGCTGGTGGAAGCGGGGGTTGCCGACAGGCAACTGCTGGCTATCCACACCAAGACCCCTCCCCTGACCGAGGAATTGCCGATAGATATGCCCGATGATTTCGTCTTACACCGACCCCGCATCAACACCGGGGGAATGGAGACGGTGCCGGTGATTACCGGAAAGGCCTTCCGTCAGACCGTCCTTTCTCGGGAAATCGAGCGCCGTCTGCGCAGCACCGGGGAAAAGGCTTGTCTTAACAGCAGCGACGAAAAGCGGCAAGCCGTCATCCCGGCGGAGGAGGAATCAAACCGTTGTTGCAACTGCAAGCGATGTTTGTGGTTCGGAGACACTCGTCAGTCGGGCATCCTATCCGTGGGAGATGCGGAGGTCGTGGCATACAAGGCGGAAACCCTGCATCGCATCGCCCTGTGTGAACATTCCCTGCAAAACATCAATCTCTTTTCGGGGGAATATCTCACCGGGGGCCGTTTTACCATGAAGATAATCATCGACGCTGCCCGGGGTAAAGACCCGCACCTCCTCAAGGCAGATGAATGCGCGGATGCCGTTTACTCGGTACTTGCGGGCATGCAGCCGGGGAAGTCACCGCCCGGTTGGGTGCGCATCGGGGCGACGACGGGGTGCACCGGACAATTGACCATCCACGCCATCCAATCGGCAACGACGGGAGGTATCTGATGAACATTGAAAAATTCAATGAAGGATTTCTGCAATGGCGCGCCGAGACGATGACTCCCGAGGCCGTCAAGGCGCAATTTTTGGAACAGGAATGGGACGATGGATTTCTGGCCTTTTCCAACAGTGAGAGACGGCTGGGGGGCGACGGTTTGTCCCTCCTTGGCGCCTTCCTGAATGGGCGCGCCGACCGGCACGGCGGCCCTGAGGGCTATCTGATGGAGGCGGGGCTCTGGCGCAGCCGCGGCGCCGTGTTGGAGGAGATTTCCCTGGAGCGGGAGGGCGACAATTTTTTTGTCCAGCACTGGGTCTTGCAAAAAAATGTTTCCCCTAAGGAATCAAATTGTTACTGGCGCAAAGCCGAAACCTTTGTTCGCGGCAATCTGGGCGAAGTCTTCTCCGGGGCAGTGAAAACTGTTGAGGTGATCGTTCCGGAGCACCGTCTGCACCTTTATCTTACGAGGGAGGCATCGGTATGAAATATATCATGGGCAATTTGAACAAAGGCACAAAAGAAGATTCCGTGGCCGGTTTGCTGAAAAAATTCAAGCCCGGCAGCATTAGGATGTTGGAGAGAGAAGAAGACTCCGCCGCCATTGTCGATTTCCCAAGCGAAGAGGCCGCCCGGCAGGCCGTCGCCCACTTTGAGGGGAAAAAATACGCTTTGAGCCCCTTCGAAGAAGATGCCGACTCACCCATCGCCTTTACGACAAGATTGGGGAAGCCGACTCAAGAAATTGCTTCTCCTTATTGTTTCGTTCCGAGAAAGACGTCGAAAGAGCGTCTATCACGTCGTCACGCCTCCCTATCGACTGATGCCCTCGATGTTGCCTTCGAAATCGTCTGGCGGGCGGAAACCCCCGTGGCCGCCAACCCGTGCAGCAGCGGGGGCGACAAGAGCTGTCCGAGCAAAGACGAAAGCGGATATAGAGGCTATGACAACCGCTGGTTGATGATCGACAACCGCCTGGCCATCAGCCCCTTTACGGTCAAATCGGCAATCGCCAACGGCGTGGCGGCTCTCTTGGGAAGCTGCTATCGTGTCATGGATGGGGATCCGGTAGGTCATAAAGACAAGCTGACGGAAGGCACCTATCCCTACACCGGGCCCTTCAAACGCTACCGGGTGGCGAGGGACAATTCCAAGCCGGGCATCTTGAAACGCATCGACTATAAAACCGGCGATGTAGAAATACAGCCCGTGGAGGAATTTTATTATGATGCCCAGCACCCGCCGGCAGGCGTAACATTTGATAGCGGTAAAGAGTACTATGTTCGTTTTGTAAGAATGGGGCAACGGAACATCATCCGGAAGCCGGAGGATATTTCCGACAAGGAGCTGACTAAACGCCGTCCTGAAGAAAATACGGCAAAAGTACTTTATGTCGGACCGTATCGTTTCGGCATGGATCTCACCCTCGGTCCGGGTGATTTCGGGAAAGGTCATTACCATCGTTTTTGCCGTTTGAAGCAAGGAACGATAAGCGGTCGCATTTCACACATCAACCTTTTATCCTGCGAAGCACAAAAGCAAAAGGTGCACATGGGGATTTTTGAAAAAATGAAGAGCACCGCCGCGCTCGATCCCCGACCGAATAAAAAATACGCAGGCAAACCCTGGCATCAGGAATTGACTACCTTCGCACCTGAACAAACCCATGACCTTGAACACAACTGGGTCTATTATCAGTCCTTCAACAACAAAGTTACCGCGATAGGAAAGAACTTCCAGTTCAAGACCGCCTTCCGCCATAGTGAAACTGTCCCCGCAGGTCAGGAAGTCTGCAAGGATGTAACAATGCTCTGCCCCCGCTGCACCCTCTTCGGCATGGTGGACGGCACGGGAAAGAAAGACCGGCGGGCGGCAGGTTTCAAGGGGCGCTTCAAATCGGCGGCCTTGATCAACAATCTGCAGATCGAGCCTAAGGTGGTCAAAGGGGAGATACGCTACGGTAAAGAAAGGAACTATAAGGTTGACCTATATCAATGGATTGCAAACGGCCAGGTTGTGAGCGCCCAGTTTTTGCTGCCCCTCATGGGGGGCCCCAAACCCAACAAACGCGATCAATCCGCTTATTATGAAAATGGCGTCATCAGCGGAGCCAAACATTATCGCCATTGCGCCTTGAGCTGGGAGGGTCTTCAAAAATTGGTGAAAGCCACCAACCAGAAAGACAAGATAGGCGACAGCCCCAAGTCGATGGACTACAGCCACGAATTACGTAATTACGCCCAGGTATGCCGGGAGGGACTGACCTTTAAGGGGACAGTAGGGGCGGAGAACTGCTCCCGCGATGAAATCGCCGCCCTGCTGATGGTATTGGACGAGCGATTCGATGATCACGGATTCAAGATCGGCCTGGGAAAACCCCTGGGGTTGGGAAGCGTTTCTTCCCGTATCGACCGTATCTGGATCAGGCGACCCGGTGAATACAAATGGACATCCTTCGATGTGCCAACGGAAGCAGTGAAGCCGCCGCTGCCGCCGACCCTCCAGGATGTGGAAAAACTTGTAAATCAGCTCAAAACAGCCCATCACGCCATTTTCTCTTTGCGACAGACGGCGGACGTTCTGAAGTTTCCTGAGCCGGGGATCAGATATTGGCGAAATTACAAAAATATGGAGAGGTGATGCCCGTTTCGTTCTCGCCCTCCTTCTACTCAGAATCTTCCGCGTCCCCCGCCCTGTGCCTCCTGGAGCTCCGGTTCCGGTGTCTGGCGCCGATCAGCGGATTGGGGCACTTCCACGGACCACAGTGGAGCGCCCTCTTTCGCCACCTGCTCCATCCCTTCCTGGGCGGACGGACGATGACGGCGGCGGGAATCTGCATCCAGCCTTTTGAAACGGGTATGCTCGCCTATAGTCCTGAAGACCCGATCCACGTCTGTCTAACCTTTCCCGCAGACATACTGCCACAGATAGTAAAGCTTCTGGCGGCGTTCAACGAGCAGGCAGGGCAAAACGGGCCCCTGGCGCCCGGCCGGACCATCCGCCTGGAAGAAATATATTGCCGGGTGGGCAAGCGGGTATGCGACCCCGCTTCCCTGCGCCGGGATGTCACCCCCCTGAGCGAAGAGCACCTTACCGGGGAAATCGAGACCCTCCGTTCCCTGGGCGGTTTTCACCTTGTCCTCCCCGTGCCCCTGCGTCTCACCAGGCCGCCGACAATGAAAACGGCAGGGCATCGCTACGCCGACGAGGATTTCTTTCTCGGTGATCAGGCCGGTGCTGCCGCGGCGATGGACCATTTACTTGTCGGCATCAGAATAGCCGCGGGTGATGCATCGCGCCAAGCAGACTTCGTCAAGCGCCACCTGAGTTACGACGCCGACCAATTAGCCCTTCTTCCTGCCACCGGCCCTTCCACCCCGCTCTCTTCCGGCCTGACAGTGGCGGGGGGTGCCCTCATCTGGGTCGATGTTCCCTATTTGAACGTCCAAGAGGCGGTGAGCAAGACCTTGGGCGGCGTCTGCGGCCGGCTCCGCATCGCGGGCAATCCCGATCCGGCCGCGGCCCGGCTTCTGGTGATCGGTCAATACACGGGCGTCGGCAAGAACCCCGCCTTCGGCCTGGGATATTACTGGATACCGGAACTGGATGACGTCCGGGTCATCGCCGCGCCGAGCCGGGGAAGTACCCACCTGAACCGCTGTCTCGCCCCGGAGAATCTCGAGACGGCCCTGCTTCACTGCCAGGATTCCTCGCCCGGGCCCGACGGTTTGACCTTCACGGATCTCAAGAAAAGCGGTCGGGATTTCCTCGAGCGGTTGGCGGCATCCGTCCGGGATGGGAATTACGCCGCGGAGGGAGGCAAAAAATACCGTCTTCCCAAGGCGGCCGGCGGTTTTCGGGAGATCCGCATCCAAAACGTTGCCGATCGCCTCCTCCAGCGGGCGGCGGCGGAACATCTGCAGCCGGTGGTGGATCGCTTTCTATCTCAATCCTCTTGGGCCTACCGCGCCGGGCTGAATCGCAAGGGGGCGGCGGAGGCCCTCAAGGCCGCCCTCGGCGCCGGTTTCCGGTCCGGCGTCAAGGCGGACATCGCCGCCTTTTTCGACACCGTCGATCTGTCCCTCCTGGAGGACCTTCTCACCGGTATGTTTCCCTTCGACCCCCTTCCGGCGGAGCTGATATCCTGGCTGCGGGGGGCCAACGGCGGCGAGGGTGTCGGCCTTCCCCAGGGCAGCCCCCTTTCCCCCGTGTTGAGTAATCTCTTTCTGCACCGGTTCGACCGGGACATGGAGCGGGAGGGATTTCGTTTAATCCGCTATGCCGACGACTTTGTTGTCCTCTTTCCCGACAGGGACCAAGAGGGAGGCCTCGATGCGGTGACGGCCTCCCTCTACCGTCTGGGGCTAACCCTCAAGAAGGAAAAGACCCTACCCGTGGTTACCGACCGGCCGGTCCGCTTTCTCGGCTACTCCGTCACGAGTGATGCCATTGACGAAGACGTTTCGCCCCCGGAGGACGATACGGAGCCGTGGCTGCCCATGTTCCGGGAGGAGTGGGCCATGGGGACTCCCGTTTATCTGACCACGGTCTGCCGGGGCGCTTATTCCAGCGGCGCCCACTTGGTGATCAAGGATGAAAAAGGGCGTATGCAAAACATCCCCTGGAACCGGATCAGCCGTCTGGTCGTCGTAGGGCGCTCACCCTTCAGCGGCGGCGTGGTCTACCGGTCCATGCGGGAGGAAATCCCCATCAGTTTTGTCGATATCATGGGACGTGCCACAGGGGGGCTTTACACCGCAGGCCACGAGCTTTCCGAACTGGCCGGCCTACAGACGGAAAAGGTAAAGGATGAGGACTTTTGCCTGTCCTTCAGCCGGGAAATTATCACCGCCAAAATCCTCAACAGTGCCGTTCTCCTGCGGCGCAACGGCATCGACGCCGGGGAGCTGAAGGAGATGGCCCGCAAGGCTAAGGGAGCGGACAAACTGGACTCCCTGCGGGGCTATGAGGGGACCGCCGCCCGAATCTACTTCTCCCATCTGGCGGAAATCGTGAAACCGTTCGAATTCAAGGGACGGGTATACCACCCCCCCGACGGGCCGGTGAACGTCATGCTTTCCTTCGGCTACACCCTGCTGTACAACCGCATCGCCTCGGTATTGAAGGACCGGGGCTTCAACCCCCGCCGCGGTTTTTTCCATCAGGGCCGGGGCGGCCACCTCGCCCTCGCCTCGGACCTCCTGGAGGAGCTGCGTCATATCGCCGAGCGCGTTGTCTTGGCCCTCATTCATCGCCGAGAGATCAAACCCGGGGATTTTACGATCATCAAGAGGGGTGATAAAGAGTATTGCCGCATGGAGGGTGAGGGGTTCAGGAGTTTCATCCGCCGCTATGAAACGACGATGGCAGCGCCCTTTACGGTGGAGGAGGGAAAAAGGATGTCCATCAATGTTTATCTCGACGAGATGGCGGATCGGTTAAGGCGTTGCCTGAAACTCAGCGTGCCCTACCGCTCTTTGCGGATTGACTGACATGACCTGCATCGTGGCCTACGACATCGAGGACGACAAGATTCGCGGCCGGCTGGCCCGGTATCTGGAAAAGAAGGGAACACGGCTTCAGAAGTCCGTATTTGCCGTCGATGTGGAACGCCATGTGTTCAGAAAGTTTACCAGACAAATCGAGGGCATCGCCGGGAAAGAGGGCAAGGTGGCCATCTTCCGCCTCTGCATCGGCTGCCGTCGCAATGCCATAAAGATTGATGAGGAAGGATCGATTTTCTTTGTTGTCTAAATCATTTTCATTTGGAGGTGTATTTTTATATGTATGAAAAGAGAATACATCTGCTTAGTTGCGTGGGAGAGCGTCCCCTGGCCCTGGCGAGTCCTATAGCTACCCTCATGGCTCACCGAGGCTGGTCGGCGGGAAAAGTCGCGTTTACCCTTATGACAACGCCGAAAACAGAGAATCATGGCATCGCAGCCGCGAAATGGCTGACCGCCCGCTTCCCCGGCCTGAATGTAAGAACATTTGATTTTGAAGAATACAAGCCATGCTTGGAAAGGCTTATCGAACCGCTCGATGAGGTATACTTCAACGCCAATCCGGGGATGAACTGGCAAATAGCCTTTGTCTCGCAGCACCTGCCCGTTGAAAGATCCTTCCTGTTCGGCTCCGATTACGACCGCCTTTACATGTGGCCGCTGGGGCAGGACATTGCCGGCAGCCAGACTCATACTTGTGAGCTTGTTGATTTGGGTCTGGAAGGGTATAACGCCCTATCACCGGAGTTGCGCATCGACGCGGTGGAACAGGCGCCATCGGGCTTTTCCTGCACCAAACTTCGGCATTTCATTTGCCGGGGCCGGGGTAGGCGCTTCTTTGCGTTAACCCCGACGGGTGAAATACGAAGACAACCATCCAGTCTGAACTGGGAAGAGCTCATGGGCCGTCTGCTATGGCTCCAGGAAAGAAGGGGAATACTTTACCTCCTGTTCGATTTGAGATCCTTGGATTTCCAGAAGCCAGATACGCGATGCATTCTGGCAAAAAACTGCCCGGTCGGCAAGGCACTGCCTTATATTCCTAAAAAACACGGTTTGCAACCGCGCAATATCCTCCGTTTGGCTACAGCCCTTTTCAGCCCCCTTTCCTATGTCCACACCATGGTCACGAATGATGAACCCACAGCGGAACGCTGTTTTGTCGAGGGCATCGATTGCATTTTCCAGGAAGATCACAAGGCCCTGGAACATGAAATCGACGAATGGATCGCCGGCCGGCGCCTGCCCGCTGTGAAGAGCCTGCCGCCACCAAAAGAGCTTCCGGCAACACCACCGCCGCCGTTTCGGCCGTCGGAGCGACATCTGTTTGTCTGTGTAGGCGACAACCCCGATACGACACTGCAGGCCGCCAAATCCCACCAGCCCTCTTCGGTATGGCTTTTTTACGATGCCCAGACTCCCCGGATCAAGGATCAGTCTCGCCGCATTCAAGAACTACTCCGAAAGCGTTATCCGCAGGAAAACATGGCCTTACTGCCCACGGATCACCTGGGTAGCGGGATAATGACGACCATGGCCGGGATCAAGGGTGATTTCGCCGTCAATGTCACACCGGGAACGAAGTGGCAGGGCGTGGCCCTGGCCCTGGCCGCCCGTCGGGCCGGCGCCCCGGCTTATAGCATCGTCACAAGGGGGCCGCGGATCGAGAACCTTCAGGACAGTGGAGACGCCTTTCCCATCGTATCCACAAAGATCGAAGATCTGTTGGCGGTGCAGCCGCTTTCCGTCTCCTGGTCAGATAGGGACGAAGGTGATCAACAAAGATTATGGCGATTTCTTCTTGAAAATCTAAACACCGGGGTACTGAAGCAAACAGAAAAAATACAGGATATTGCCCTCCGTTCCACCGGCAGGAAGGCCTTTGTCTTCACCGATGCGGGCATGCGGTACGCCCCTGGGAAGCCGCTCTTCGCCATTGAGGAGACGTTCTTCTCATCCAAGGGCGGCGGCGGTTTCTGGTGGGAGATGACCACGGCCCAGGCCATTGCCGACCGGCTGTCGGGAACACCGGTCTATACCCAAATATCATGGCAACGCCCCGGGGAAAACGATATTCCTTCAAGCAACACCTATGCGGAAATAGACTGCGTTTTCCCCTATGGCAATAATATTGTGGCCGTTTCCTGCAAAACCGGACGGCCCGATCTGGAGACGGAGGCATTTCTCATTCGTGGCGAGGCATGGAGACGCTTCGGCCGCTTGTCCCTCTCCTGCATTTCCGTACCCGATAACGGCGTCCGAATAGGAGGAAAGAAAGTCGCAGGCAAGATCATCAATAAGGCTCTCATCCTGACCCCTTCCATCCTGGTGGACGCCGTCCGTCTGCGGGCCTGCCTCGATGCCTTCATAGCGTCTTTGAGAACCACTTCGGAAAAGCCGAAGCGATAGGACGGTCGCCGGGATGCTGTTTGAACGCCTGCCACTGTGAGCGGCAATGAAGAAGATGATGGATAACCGATTCCCTTTATTGTCTGAACCATTTAAGTTTTCATTGCACGCTCTTCCCGGAAACAGGCTAACCTTTTCGGTTGCCAATAGAGGTGGCAAGTGTTAATTAGAAGGAACGGCAGCAGAGGTAACCCGCGGTCCTTTGCCGGAGACGGGAATGAGGTATAAGTTTGGAGCGGCCAATAGCGCTGTTCAAGATCTTTGACAACCAAATCACTCTCGGAAGGCTATGAAAACAAGGAGTTATGTGTAGTTTATGATGTTTTTCGAAGGAAAAGCAAGAAGTCACATAAGTGAAAACGGGTTACTCTCGGAAATGGTCCCTGAAAGCCCCTATTGATGAGGGCTCAAGTGGCCGCTGTCGAAAATGGCTTCCGATTCGGAAGGGTTACGACTTTTCTTGGATACCACCAGAGGGCTTTGTGCCCGAGCGTTTGTCGAAAATGGCTTCCGATTCGGAAGGGTTACGACGCCGGTAGGGCCGGTAAACATTCTTTCATTCCTTGTCGAAAATGGCTTCCGATTCGGAAGGGTTACGACATCCGCAGGATTTCCCCTGACTTTCCGAAGCTGTCCGTCGAAAATGGCTTCCGATTCGGAAGGGTTACGACAGGGTCATTGCCCTGTTGGCCATTTGTTTATTAGTCGAAAATGGCTTCCGATTCGGAAGGGTTACGACTCAACCTTTAGAAGCGGCCTTGCGGGCCGCTTCTATGTTGAGTCGAAAATGGCTTCCGATTCGGAAGGGTTACGACATTGTGCCGTTCTGACAACCCCGTTTAGGAGGTTGTGTCGAAAATGGCTTCCGATTCGGAAGGGTTACGACCCGCCATCGACGCTTTGACAACTTACTACAGTTACGTAAGTCGAAAATGGCTTCCGATTCGGAAGGGTTACGACCAATAATGCAGCCGATAGGATCCTGGTTGTTTTGTCGAAAATGGCTTCCGATTCGGAAGGGTTACGACAAATATTATGTCATATGTAATCCTCAGCTGCATCATGTCGAAAATGGCTTCCGATTCGGAAGGGTTACGACATTTCCTCTCCTCGGTTCACGAGGTTATTAAGCTGGGTCGAAAATGGCTTCCGATTCGGAAGGGTTACGACGATCTTTACGGAGATTGTTGCAATCTCCGCTAACTTTAGTCGAAAATGGCTTCCGATTCGGAAGGGTTACGACTCGAGTAATCTATTCATACTTTTCTCCTTTCGAGTCATATGTCGAAAATGGCTTCCGATTCGGAAGGGTTACGACTTCTGGTCTGGCGGGACGCGCTCGAACCCCTTGACAGGGACGGTCGAAAATGGCTTCCGATTCGGAAGGGTTACGACACCACCAATTAGCGGGCGTAGGGAATGATCGACTGAGCTGTGTCGAAAATGGCTTCCGATTCGGAAGGGTTACGACTTACGGAGACCTTTGCGGCCTCCCCAAACTTTATTGTCGAAAATGGCTTCCGATTCGGAAGGGTTACGACTTATTTCCTGCCCCATTTCTGGGGCTGTCTCCGGTCGAAAATGGCTTCCGATTCGGAAGGGTTACGACCTGCTCGGGCCTCGAAGACCCTTGTGTCAGGGGTTCGTCGAAAATGGCTTCCGATTCGGAAGGGTTACGACTCCAAGCCGTATCGCCGGACATCTGGACTATAAGTCCGTCGAAAATGGCTTCCGATTCGGAAGGGTTACGACCCAAGCCGTATCGCCGGACATTTTGACTATAAGTGTCGAAAATGGCTTCCGATTCGGAAGGGTTACGACTTCTCTGCTCGTCGGTGGCCAGCGTGAAAGTAACGAGTCGAAAATGGCTTCCGATTCGGAAGGGTTACGACTCTCATGAAGTGCCTTCAGAAGAGAGTGCGTGCTCTGTCGAAAATGGCTTCCGATTCGGAAGGGTTACGACTTCTATGTTTATTTTGAATAGCTTCAAACGACTGCTTCGTCGAAAATGGCTTCCGATTCGGAAGGGTTACGACGAAGCTCTGCCTTCTGGATCAGAATTTCTAGTTTCTGTCGAAAATGGCTTCCGATTCGGAAGGGTTACGACGTAATCTTTCGAGAACAAGTTACCTAACAGCGCCAAGTCGAAAATGGCTTCCGATTCGGAAGGGTTACGACTTCTTGCCCCGTGGGCGGCGGGGTCGATCAAGTCGAAAATGGCTTCCGATTCGGAAGGGTTACGACCAAGGTGCCGCCAGCCCTCTTTCCTTTGCGAGGAATGAGTCGAAAATGGCTTCCGATTCGGAAGGGTTACGACCATTGCCCTATTGGCCACTTCTTTGCTGTCGGGATATGTCGAAAATGGCTTCCGATTCGGAAGGGTTACGACTCATTACCGCCAGGTACTTCTTTCATCAATTCAATTAGTCGAAAATGGCTTCCGATTCGGAAGGGTTACGACGATCATGTGACCCGCAAGGGTCACATGAACCTTATGTCGAAAATGGCTTCCGATTCGGAAGGGTTACGACAAGTAATCTACCTCTCTGGGGTATTCCCGCCCCCGTCGAAAATGGCTTCCGATTCGGAAGGGTTACGACTTCCGGGGCAACCCTGCCATGAGGTTTTGCAACCCCAGTCGAAAATGGCTTCCGATTCGGAAGGGTTACGACTTTACGTGCGCTCCCTGGGGCGAGACGCTACAGTCGAAAATGGCTTCCGATTCGGAAGGGTTACGACTCAAGGTAGGCTGATGTGTTCTTGTTCTTAACAGTCGAAAATGGCTTCCGATTCGGAAGGGTTACGACGAGGGAGCCAATTATGGCTCCGATTTCCGCGTATGAGTCGAAAATGGCTTCCGATTCGGAAGGGTTACGACCGAAGACCTTCCTCAATCTGCTCTTTTGTCGGTTTTACGTCGAAAATGGCTTCCGATTCGGAAGGGTTACGACAGGTTATAAAATTGCTACTTCTCCCTGTCCGTACAGGGTCGAAAATGGCTTCCGATTCGGAAGGGTTACGACGTCTTACCGGCAGGTTCAGCGGTGACGGCTTGCCAGGCCCAGTCGAAAATGGCTTCCGATTCGGAAGGGTTACGACCCAACGCGCATAGGTTGGTCGCACGGGCTTGTTCTAGTCGAAAATGGCTTCCGATTCGGAAGGGTTACGACGTAACCGGATGAGGTGTCGTAACGACCACCTTCCGGCCAGTCGAAAATGGCTTCCGATTCGGAAGGGTTACGACTCCGACAGCCGTTTCCACTTCTTTTTTTGTTCCAGTGTCGAAAATGGCTTCCGATTCGGAAGGGTTACGACTTAGCGCCGAGGTTTTTGACGATCTTTACGGCCCGCTTTGTCGAAAATGGCTTCCGATTCGGAAGGGTTACGACCAAGCCGTATCGCCGGACATTTGGACGGTAAGTCCGGTCGAAAATGGCTTCCGATTCGGAAGGGTTACGACATTTCGTATCGCACCGGGGACAGTATGTCCCTTTCATGGTCGAAAATGGCTTCCGATTCGGAAGGGTTACGACTTTTTTTCTCGACGCGTTGTTAGTTGCATTCCTGCCCGTCGAAAATGGCTTTCGATTCGGAAGGGTTACGACGTCTTTCACAATCTAGACGGCCTTTTACCGTAAGGCCGGTCGAAAATGGCTTCCGATTCGGAAGGGTTACGACGTATCCCAAGGTGGCCAGCACCTCGGGCGGTGTATCTGTCGAAAATGGCTTCCGATTCGGAAGGGTTACGACCCTCCCCCGGAGGGATCGGCGTCCTCTACGGTGAGGGTTGTGAGGTTGCGGTGATGTTCAAACCCGCCTTCGGCGACCCGTCGCCGCAATTCACCATCGCGGGTAATCAAATTTCGGTGACCAGGGCCAGAGGGGCCTTCGAAGCCGCGGCGTAAAACCGGATCGCTCTGCCGCGCCGGGAATTCCCCGGGGTCCACAGGGGTCACGACCACACCGTCCGCGCCTTCCCAGACGTCGTCCCCCCTTCGTCTCCCCTTCCCGCGCATGCCCGCGGCCCGCCCCGACGGTGGCGGGACCCGTTCGCCCGTGTCTCCGGGCAGGGCCCGCAAGGGAGAATGAAAGGTCCCCAAGACAGTAAAAAATCCTTTACAAATCCAGCGCCTATATTATATGGGCACGGGTAAAAACATCGTGACGAGGTTGCCGCCATGATGAACCGTCCGTTTCAGATCGTCAGCTGCGTGGGGGAACGCCCCCTGGCCGTCGCCTCCCCCCTCGCCTCCCTTATCCGTGGCAAGGCATGGAAGGGGGAGGAGGTCGCCGTTCTTCTCCTGACCACCGCAAGAACGGAAGGTCATGCCGGTATGATCGCCCGGTGGCTCCAGGAACGTTTCCCCGGCCTGGAGGTCCAAAGGGAGGACTTCTGCATGGAAGACCCCCATTGGCTGCCGATGATGCCGCCCGACGCGGCCGTTTTTTTTCACTGCAACCCCGGCATGAACTGGCAGATCGCCCGCCTGGTCATGAAACTCCCCGGGGAACGGACGTCCCTTATTTACGCGGATTTCGAGCAGGTCCACATCTGGCCCCTCGTCGAGGACATCTCTTCCAACCGGAAGGAGACCTTCCACCTCGAGGACCTGGGCCTCGCGGCCTACAACACCCTCTCCCCGGAACTGCGGGTCGAGACCGCGGCGGTCTCCCCCTGCCGGCGGGCCTGCACCAGATTGAGGAGGAAGATGATCTGCCGCGCCGGGGACCGGGGCACCACCGCCCGGGGCGCCACCTTCTTTCACGTCGAAGACACACGGGGCCGCGATCTCCCCCCCTCGGTCAAGAGAGAGATCCTTGCCCGCCTCCTCTGGGTCCGCGAGCGGCGGGGCCTTCTCCATCTCCTCTTCGATCTCCGAAAAAAACGGCGTCTATGTTACTATAGCGATAAATGTAAGGCCGCACCTCCCCCGGAAAACGGCGAACAGAGGCAAGGCGACAAAACCCCTCCGGAGCTCCTCGACCTCACGCGTCTCCTCCTGGCCCTCTTCCCCTCCTTGTCCTACCGTCTCACCGTCGCAACGGACGATGAGGCGACCTGTAATCGATGCCATATCGAGGGTATCCATTGCCTCTTCGGCACAACGGAGGAGGAAATCCTCCCGCTGCTG
>Ga0208196_1002750_pt1 | contig 15766 bp, 7 predicted proteins | sample AD_JPNNA7_MetaG_FD_184443 | JGI IMG/M metagenome (GOLD analysis project Ga0208196, IMG submission 184443) | Active sludge microbial communities of municipal wastewater-treating anaerobic digesters from Japan - AD_JPNNA7_MetaG (SPAdes) (version 2) | ecosystem: Engineered > Bioreactor > Anaerobic >...
GGCGAGGGTCGTGGCGATGATTTCGTTGTCGCGGTAGCGGACGAGATAGCCCAGATCATGGTAGAGGGCCGCCGTGCGCAGCAACAGCGTCTCTGCGGCGGAGATGCCGGCTGCGGTTGCCAGGCGTTCTGCGGCGGGAAGGACGTCTTCAAGCGTATGCGCTAAATTGTGGTAATATAGAGTGTGGGGGAGATCTTCGGACAGTCTCCGTACAACATAGGCTCTTGCCTGGTCCCAGTCCGCCTTCTGCATCACGTCTTTCATGCCCTTATGATAGCATGGTTCAAACGTAAATCAACAGGCTGTTTGGCGGATTGGTTTTATGGAGGATGCGCAGTTAGCTGAAGGAGGTCCAAGGTGACGGCGGGGGTGTTGTTGTTGAATGCGAGCTATGAGCCGCTGGCGGTAGTGACGCGGCGTCGCGCCGTGTCGTTACTCATGCGGGGGCGAGTCGAGGCTGCGTGCGAGGACGTGACCGAAGTTCAGGGCTGCAACGGCGTGTTGCAGGTCCCTGTGGTGATTCGGCTGCGGTACTATGTCAACGTCCCCCAGCGCGGCGCGACCTGGAGCCGCAAGGCGGTGCTGCGCCGCGACGCTTTCACGTGCGCCTACTGTGGCGTGCGCGCCGGCGATGAGCGTCGCGGCCGGGCGCTGACGCAACAGGACTTCACCCTCGACCACATTCTGCCCGTGAGCCGCGGCGGCAAGAACTCGTGGAGCAACACCGTGTGCGCCTGCTTTGAGTGCAATCAGCGCAAGGCCAATCGTCTGCCGCATGAGGCGGGGATGCATTTGCGCTGGGAGCCCAAGACCCCGCGCACCAATTACCTGGTCGTCGGGGGCGAGATTCCCAAGGCGTGGCGCGCGTATCTGGACGTGGGTCGCCCCCATGGGTCTCCCGGTCTGTGAGAGAGGTCGTCCATAAAGCCCACGGAGGGGGTTCCTTCCGTGGGCTTTTGTGTCTTTGGGGTCAGAGTCAGCGCCAGGGGCGGATTTGTGGCGGCGTCAAGCGATTTGCGGCTTCTGAACCTTAGCTGTACACTCAATGCGCGCGCGGAAGGGGGCTTTTGGAACCTGGCGCCAATGCGCACGTTGAAAGCACAGCAATGTAAGTCGTGAGCAGAGACTGTGCGGCTCGCCGGTTCGACACGAGCCAGGCGCGCTGAAGCGCGTTGTGGGAGGAGCTCGCTTCAGCGAACTTGACCTGTCAGACCCGGAATTCATTCCGGGTCGGCTTGAGAGTAGCCTGAAGGCTGCGTTACCTTTGCTGATCCGTGAAATCTGCGGCCATCCGTGAGCCATTTTCTGAGAGCGAACTGAAGTTCGCGGTACATGTATCATGCAAGTGATTTTTAGATTCGCTTTTTCGCTTTTTCGCTGATTCGCAGATTCGCCATTCGCTATTCTCGAAGGAGACGCCATGTGCTGACGCACATCATCCAAAAATGAAAATGTGCGGTCATTGTTTAGCCTGGCGTCAGGTAGCTCGACGGCGATGGATGAACCTTTGTGAGCTGTAGCTTTTGCCCCTCCCCCAGCCCCTCCCCAACGGCGCAAACGCCGTTGGGGAGGGGAAAAAAATAAGGGGGTTTTGCAGGCGGGCTACGCTCGCCTGCAAAACCCCACAAAAAAAGTTCCCCTTTCCCCCGCATGCGCGGGGGAAAGGGGCCAGGGGATAGGGGGCAAAAGTTGATTCTCAATCTTCAGCGATCACCATGGAATCTTGCGTTTTTTAGTCAGTGGCTGAACAGTTACCCTGTGAGCCATAGCCCGTGAGCAGAGGCTGCAACAGCTCACCGCTGCGGCTGGGGATGGAATCCTCAGCCTGACAGGAGCCAACCGCGCTGAAGCGCGTTGTTTGAGGACGTAGCAGCGCCGGGGGTAAGGAATTTCTGATCTGATTCGTGAAATTCGTGCCCATTCGGGGCCATTTTTGAAGGAGCTGTCGGCGTGAAATCGGCTTTGAAAATCGAGAGCCTGCAAAACCCACGGGTGAAGGCTGTCGTGCGGCTGAATGAGGCGCGCGAGCGGGCCACGCAACAGCGAACTCTGGTAGAAGGTTACCGGCCGCTGCTGCGCGCTGTGGAAAACGGCTATCCGTTGGAAGAGATATATTTCTGTCCAACGCTGTTTTTGGGCGTCAACGAGCCGGCATTGCTGGAGCGCGCTGCCCAGGCCGGAGCGGGGCTGATCGAGGTGACGGAGGAAGCACTGCGCAAGATGACGACCCGTAACCGTCCCGAGGGGTTGTTGGCGGTCGCCCCCATCGTGCGTCGCCCGCTGCAGTCGCATCAGCCCGGCGCGCGCGGCTTCTACCTTATCGTTGAGCGCATTGAGCGCCCCGGCAACCTGGGCACCATCTTCCGCTCGGCGGATGCGGCGGGCGTGGAGGGGATCATGATCTGCGATCCGCAGACTGATGCCTTCAATCCAGAGGTGATCCGCGCCAGCATCGGCGCGGTGTTCTCGACGCCGATGCTCGAGGCGCGCAGCGCCGAGGCTCTGGCCTGGTGCCGACACTATGGCTTGCAGACGGTGGCCGCGACGCCCCACACGGAGCTGCTCTACACCGCTGCGGATTTCACGCAGCCGCTGGCCATCGTGGTCGGCGCGGAGAAGGTGGGCTTGAGCGAGCTGTGGTTGACGCAGGCCGATCTTCGGGTGCGGATTCCTATGCTGGGGCAGGCCGACTCCCTCAACGTGGCGACGGCGACGACGCTGCTGCTCTACGAAGTCGTGCGTCAGCGCGGGGTGTCCGCGCCGCCTCGCCCTTGAGGAAGAGGAGATCTCATGACGCCCTCTTTTGCCTTTCTGACGGCGGATGATTGGAAGGATTATGCCCTTCTCGACAGCGGGGATGGGCGCAAGCTGGAGCGCTTTGGTCCCTATACGTTGGTGCGCGCTGAGCCGCGTGCGATGTGGCGACCCGCGCTGCCGGCGCGCGGGTGGGAGTCCGCCGACGCGGTCTTCCAGCTCACCGGCGAGGAGAGCGGCGGCGACTGGCATTTCCGTCGCCCGCTGCCTGCTACGTGGACGCTGCGCTATCACGGCTTGCGCTTTGAGGTGCAGGCGACCGCGTCGCGGCACATGGGGGTGTTCCCGGAGCAGGCCGCGCATTGGGATTGGATCGCTGCGCAGCTCCAGGCGGCGCGGCGCCCTGCTCGGGTGCTCAACCTTTTCGGCTACACGGGGCTGGCGACATTGGCGGCGGCGCAGGCGGGGGCGGAAGTGACCCATGTGGACGCTTCCAAACGCGCGGTCACTCAGGCGCGTCGCAACCAGGACCTTTCCGGGCTGGCGCAGCGTCCCATCCGCTGGATTGTGGAGGACGCGCTCAAGTACCTTCAGCGTGAAGTGCGTCGCGGCTCGCGGTATGAGGGGCTGATTCTGGATCCGCCCAAGTTCGGGCGCGGGGCGGGGGGCCAGGTGTGGGAGTTCTTCGAGCACTTTCCTGCCTTGCTGGATGCCTGCCGGGAGTTGCTCAGTCCTGAGCCGCTGTTCGTGGTCATCACGGCTTACGCGGTGCCGGCATCGGCGCTCGCCCTTTATCACGCGCTGGAGGAGCGGTTGAAGGGGCTGGGCGGCGCGCTCACGGCCGGGGAATTGGTCACCGTTGAGCAGAGCGCGGGACGCTGGCTGTCGCAGGCCATTTTCGCTCGATGGAGCGGCTTGGAGACCCTGACGCAAGCGGGGGTGTGAAGCGGCGTTCGCGGCAGCAAAGGAGCCGCGAGCCGGCGCCGGGCATGAGAAAAGCGCTCTGTCTTACACAGAGCGCTTTTTTGGCTGGGGGCGGAGGATTCGAACCCCCACATACGGATTCAGAGTCCGCTGTCCTACCGTTAGACGAGCCCCCAAAACAGGTCGGAAAAGGGTTTCCCGTGCGGCAGATTATACCACCCTCCTGAATTTTGACAACTCCAGCCGAAACTGGCTTGGCCTTGGGTCGAATGAGTTCATGGTCATATCTGGGTTGAATTACGAGGGATGCGGTCACACGAGAGGAACATGGAGTTGACTGACACCGCCTTGTGTGTAAAATAGCTCTATCTCCCATGCAGGAAGGCGGGAGTAGGCCGATCTCGTGGGGTTACGTGTCCTCGTTTTTCAGGGAGGTCAGGTAGATGTAGCGTTGGAATCGGACTGACTACCAGAAATGATGGCGTGTGACTCCCACCCTTGCCAGACCTGAGCCGGGATGTTTAATTTCCCACATTTCACATTTCCTCTACCTCCAGGAGGCTATGATGATGTATAAATTTGCCCTGTCGGTTTTGGCTCTGACGTTGTTACTGACCCCCCTGGCATGGGCACAACCCAGCCTATCCATGCCGGCCCTCTCTTCGCCCCCGCCGCCAGATGCCCGTCAGCATCTTGAACGGCTGGCAGAGTCTGATCCTGTCGCTGCCAGCGGCATGGAAGGGCAAGATGCCCAACTGTCATTTATGTACTGGTCGGCCATGGTCTACCAGGCGGTTGCCGACAACAACTGGGAGATTTATTTCAAGGACGCGAGTCGGGAAACACGTCTCACCTTTCACGGTGCGATGGATATTCATCCGCGCTTGAATCGAGGGACGACCAAAATCGTCTTTGCTTCCAATCGTACCGGCTATTACCAGATTTTCACCATGAATGTAGATGGGTCTGGCCTAACCCAGCTGACTTTCACCAACGCCCATAATGACAATCCGGCGTGGTCTCCTGATGGTACCCACATCGCGTTTGAATCTTATCGCGATGGGCAATTGGAGATCTACGTGATGGATGCCTCTGGTGCCCATCAGACACGTATAACCTGGGACGCTGGCCCGGATATCAATCCGACATGGTCGCCCGATGGCTTACAAATTGCCTTCTCCTCTGGGCGCACTGGCGGCTATCGCATCTGGCTGATGCAAGCGGATGGCAGCCAACTGCGGCAGCTGACCACTCAGCCTTATTCTCTCTATCCTGCCTGGTCTCCCGATGGCCAACAACTGGCTTACAGCTGTGATAGCAATAACGACGGCTGGCTAGAAGCGTGGAAGATCAATGCCGATGGTACCTCTGCCACTCAGGTGTATAGCGCACAATATTACTATCCATATACCAAAGACATCTGGGTACGCAGTTGGTCCCCTGATGGGAAGTATGTGGCCTTCACAGAGGTTGAAATGATCTACTATGAAGGTGAGTGGTATTGGACTCAGGGCCGCTTGTTCGCAGCGCAGCACAATACTGACGTTCTTCCACTGAGCAGTACTAAGGTGGGCTGGAATCCCGATCTCCAGACCACCGATACAGAAGCTCCCATCGCAACCTTTGAGCCTTTGCCGCCCTACCGGCGGGCTGGTAAGCTCCGAGTGCGAGGAGCGGTGGTCGGGGATGTGGGAGGGTCCGGTATTGCGCAGCTTGAATTCCAACATCGAACTGACGATGGGTCATGGGAGACCGATGTCTGTACCGCAGAATGCCTGGACTTTTTGGGAACCTACTTTCATGATGTAATGGGCGTGGCGGGAACGACCATGTACTTTCGGATGCGTGCAATAGATGAGGCGCATAATCAAAGCAGGTGGTTCGAAACCGACGCTGGAACACCGGTGACTTTCTTTAACCGCGAATTCGATGGACAGGTGCTGGATACACGGGGTGTGCCGCGTTACAAGGCTTACCTTTCAAGCAGCCCCCTGATGCTGGGAGATACGGAGTCGAATCCTCAGGGCAGATTTAGCCGGTACACAGTGGTTACCGGGACGCACACGGTCATGATTACCCAGACCGGCTATGGGGCGCTGCCTCCGACCCCGCTCGCCTTCATGACCGACACGGTACGGTCTCAGCTGTTACCGCCACGCCAGGACCTCATCCACAATGGCCATTTTGAGACCGCGCTGTTCCCCACCTGGGATGCCAACGGGTCGGTCTCTCCTACTCTGCTGCTAGCCGCAGCGCACAGTGGGCAGGGAGGCGTAACTCTGGGTCGGCCATCCCCCCGTGCGTCTCTCACCAATATTTCCAACCGACCTGGCTACGATGACCAAGCCACACTCGCCTTTGATACCGGGGGCAGCCTCCATGTTGCCTGGACCAACGCTGATGCATCCTCCAGGGTTGTTGCTGTGAGCTGCACGTCCGAACTTGTCTGCAGCGCCCCTCTGAGTTTTTCGTTAGGGAGGGCGCCGGTGTTGGCTCCCGCGCCGGACGGTAAGATGTTTCTGCTTTGGTGGCGTCCTGAAGAAAATGGTGTTATGCTTGCGGTACGGGATTTCAACGGCAACTGGAGCAACCCTACTAAAGTCGCGGACACCGCGCCAGACAGCCACGGCTATCCAGATCTCGCAGTAGATAGCCTGGGCCAACCCCACATCGTCTACAATTACGGCGGTGCGGTGTTTTATAAATACAAACCGCTCGGACAGGCATGGAGCGCTGCCGAAGCAGTTACGCCCTCGGGCCAGTATGGCGATCGCTCTACCATCGTCGTGGGTCCTGATGGTGTGGTCCATGTTATCTATCAGGACACTCATAACTACGTACTCCAATATCGTCAACGTTCAGCCAGTGGGTCGTGGGGCTCTCAACAAACCATCGCTCAACATTATAGTTACTTGACAAAGGGCAGTGATATGGTAATCGATCGCAATGGCCGACTGCAAGTGGTCTATAGCCCCCTTGGTAGGGACGGCGCTATGTACTGGGTTACCAGAGACCTGTCCGGCGTTTGGAGTAGTGCTCGCGCCCTTGCCTCCCCTGCTGTTGACCCTCGCATCGGGGCTTTGGCTGATGGGCGATTGGCGGCCGCCTGGAATCAAAACGGCGAATGGGTCATGGCGTACACCGACGCCGCGGAACAGTGGAGCCTTTTTCACTCCTTGATTCTGACAGGCGCCTATGAGCAAATTGCATTGGCCCCCCACCCAGAATCCAATGTTGTGGCGCTTGCTGATTCAGTGCAAGTCGCTGATGACCCAGAGATCTTCGCTGCCGTTGCTCGGACCTGGATGGAGCCTACCAGTGTGAGCCAGATCGTGCAAGCCATCACGCTGCCGCCGGAGATGCATGCACCGACGCTCTCTTTCGTGTACCAATATCAATCAGAGGCGACGACATCAGCGGATACTTTTAGCCTGCGCGTGCAGGACGGAGCATATGAAACTACCCTGCTCGCGGTCAATGCCAACACCTTTACCCCGACATTGGCTGACGGTTGGGCGCACGCCTGGTTCTCTATGGATGCCTGGAGCGGCAAGACTATCAGCGTGACCTTTACTCTCTCGGATACGGCGGACAGTGCCTGGAGCTGGGTATACCTGGATGAGGTCACGCTTGGCGCTTGGGAATCACCGCTCATCACCGCCGTTTTGCCGGCACAGATTGAGGCCCGCAGTACCACTCTTATCACCATCACGGGAGCAAATTTCATTCAAACTCCCACCGTATATTTCGGCACCACACCTGCAACCTCGGTACAGTGGGTGGATGCGCAGACGCTGCATGTCATACCGCCTGCCTCCCTCGTTATCGGCCTCCACCCTGTAGTTGTCAGTAACCCTGGAGGCGCCTCCGCGACGTCACTGGACGGCCTACAGGTCGGGCATCGAGTTTTGCTTCCCTTCATATCAAGGGCTTACCGTCCCTACTGGTAAAGCTATCTTTGCTGTGCCCTCCGTGTAGACGTCCATACACAGACAACAGCCCGGCTTTATGCCGGGTTGTTGTTTTGGCTTACGGCCTGGAAAGATTGCCAACTTGGCAAGGCTTGGGGTTACCACGAGGGGACAAAGCCTTCAGCATTTTTGTCCGTAATAGCCGCTATCGCGACATCGGAATCGGAGTCCGCTGTCCTGCCGTCAGGCCAGCCCTAAAACAGGTTAGAAAATGGTTTTTTTTGGGGGGGCCGCCATGGATCAGGTGAATGACGCGCTAGCTGTTTCCGCGCACGCGCCGCCAGCGCAGGTCCCCAGCGCGGTGAGGAGCGTCGCGAGGTCGTCGCGCGTGTTGTATCCCTGGACCGAAACTCGCACCAGGCGCTGCCCCTGCCACGAGATGAGGGGGACTTCGATCCGGAATTCGTCGTAGAGCCGCTGCTTCAGGGCGTCGGGATCGCCGGGCGGGAGGGGGAAGGCCGCCATCTGGGCAGACCATGTTTCCGTGAGCGGCGCGAGAAACGGCAGGCCCGTGAGGTCGTGCAGCTGTTCGCCGAACTCGCGCAGGAGGGCGTGACAGCGGGCGCGCACGGCGGGCCAATGGTGTTCGGCCATGAATTGTAGCGCCGCCGGGACGCTCAGATACGCCGCGATGTCGCGCGTCCCCTGATATTCCTGCTCGTCAATGAAGCGCGAAGGCCCCGGACGTTCGGCCCGCCAGCCCCAGCTCACCACGAGTGGCTCCAACAAGGATTGCACCTCGCGCCGGGCGTACAGGAAAGCGGCCCCCTTCGGCGCCAGCATCCATTTGTGCGCATTTCCCGTGTAGAAATCGGCCCCGAGGGCTTCCAGCGCCAGCGGAATCTGCCCCGGCGCGTGCGCCCCATCAATCACGGTGAGGATGCCGTGTTCCCGCGCGCGGCGGATGAGTTCGGCGATGGGGAGAATCAGCGCGGTCGGCGAGGTGATGTGGCTCAGGAAGAGGACTTTCGTCCGTGGGGTGACGCCGCTCCACACGGCCTTGACGACCTGTTCCGGCGAGCTCAGCGGCGTGGGAAGGGGTTGCGTCACGTAGCGCGCCCCGCGTTTCTCGCAGACGAAGCGCCAGGCGCGCTCGCACGCGCCGTATTCGTGATCGGTCCCCAGCACCTCATCGCCGGCGGCGAGCGGCAGCGACCGCGCCACGATGTTCACGCCCGTCGTGGCGTTGGGGATGAAGACGAGATCATCGGCGGCCGCGCCGAGCGCTGCGCCGAGCGCCTGACGGGCTTCGCGCATGAGCGCCGCAAAACGCCGTCCCAAAAATTCGACCGGCTGCCGTTCCAGCTCCAGCTGCCATTGCTGATAGGCTTCGAAGACCGGTCGGGGACACGCGCCGAAGGAGCCGTGATTGAGGAAGATGACCTCAGGCCGCAGCAAAAACGCCTTGCGCAGGTCAACGTCCGCTGGTGTGATCAAGAGCGCCTCCTCACGCCGGTTCCGCGTCGAAGTAGATTGGATTCGAGATCAAAGCGGGCAGCGGCGGCAGGCCCGGCATGAACTCGCGCAGGACTTCGACCCGCGCGAATCCCGGGGCCGGCATCGTATATGTGCCCTGAAAATCCCCGTCCGTTTCGGCCTTGAGCAGGGGAACGCTGCCTTGCCCCGTGATCACTTGCAGCACGTCGCCCGCTCGCAGGCCGGCGACTTCGATGACGAGGTCGTCGCCATGCGGGAAAGGGGCGCTGTCCCCCACCATGGCTTCCCCGGCGTGCAGATTCAACTCAGGCCCATCGGGGGCGTAGACGATGTAGGCGTGCCCCTGTCGCAGCGCGGCGAGGATGTCCGACGCGCCCGCCGAGGAGGTATAGACACAGGTCGTGGGGCCGCCGGGGAAGAGGAAGAGCTGGCTGCGGTGATAATCGCTTCCGCCACACGCGGGGAGCTTCCTTCCGGCGACGAGCAAGCTGTGCCACCATCCTATCGCGCGCAGGTTGGCCGGGCGCATGGGGCCGTTCCATACCTCGATGCAGTCGAAGGGCAGCGCCTGGGTGTCGAACAGGAAGGGGCAGAGCTCGTCGAAGGGATGCGCGAGGGTGATGAGTGCGCCGCGCGTCCGCGCCGCAGCAAAGCGCGCCGCGACCTCCTCGGGTGTGTTGGCCGCGAAGGGGCCGTCGTAGGGTTGATCTACCCCGGTGAAGGTGGCATGTCCCCGGTAGTGTGTCCATTCGACGCCGGGAATCAACGTCATGCCGGGGATGGAGGGCAAAGCCTCGGCCCGCGCCATTTGATTGTGGTCCGTGAGCGCCAGGAAGTCCAGGCCGTGCCGCAGCGCGTGCCGGGCCAGCTCCGCGACGGTGAGGACGCCATCCGACGCCATCGTGTGAACATGCAGGTCGCCCTTCAGCAAGCGCCGGCGTTTGTCGGTCAGGGTTAGCTCATAGAGCACGCGCACCCCTTCCGGCGCGACTTTGTATGCTCCCAGCAGGATGCGCCATTCGCCGGGCAGCAGGCGCGTGGGCCGATAGCCGGGCGTCGCCCACGTCTCGCTGACCTGGATGCTGGTCTTGTCAGAGCCGGAAGCGCCTACTTGCGTCCCATCCGGGGCGATCAGTCCCAGGTCGAGGATGTTGATCTCGCGCCGGGCAGTGAAAATGCCTGGCGGCATATCTGCCTCGCGCCGGTCGTAGCGAGCATAGCGATAGGTGAGCGCGAGCGACTCGACATCCGGCGGCATGGAGAAGGGAAGCGTCACATACCGGCCTTCTTGCTCGTGGCTGACGAAATACTCGATGCGGATGCACGTTTCCATGGCGTTTCCTCTGAAAATAGGGATCGGTGGGCTGTGAGCAGAGAGTTGTCGTAGTCACGGCTCACGACTCACATTTTCATGCCTGCGCGGGAAGCCTCACGTCCGGCTGCCAGCAAAGGGCGGTTGCCTTTCATTCCAGCGCTGCGGGCGCGATTTCGGCTGGCGCCGTCTGCTTGAAATCAATAAACCACGAGAAAGCAAAACTGATCACCATCAACACCGGCGGGACGATCGTGAGCAAGAAGCGCGCGGCCTCATCGGGGTGCGGGCCGGGGTTCGCGCCGCTTTCGAAGCCGTAAAGGCGCCCCACCAGGAGATAGGCCGCGCTGGTAAACAGGCCGTTGAGCCGGTTCATGAAACCAAGCGCGTTGGAGATGATGCCTTCCCGCCGCAGGCCGTGCTTCTGGGTGTCCTCGTCCATGATTTTCGCGCCGATCAGATCCATGGTGGTGATGACCCCCGCGAAGCCCAACCCGATGAAGGCTGCGAAAATCACTGCCATAGACAGGCTGGAGGCAAAATACAGCGGCATGAAGGTGAGCGCGAGCAGCGCCAGGGAACTGCGCCAGACGGGGATCAGCGAGAAGCTCTTCACCAGCCACACCCAGAGCGAGACGCCGGCGATCGCCACGACCATCACCGCCGCCAGCAGAAAGGTGGATTGCTTGCTGGACAGTCCCAGGGCGTATTGGACGTAGAAGGTGACCGATGCGAGCACCAGCGACATCGCGGCGCTGTAGAAAGCGTTTGCCAATCCGGCAATCCAGAATTTCTTGTTCGTCAGGAGGTCTTTGAGGGCCTTCCCCAGGGCCGGACGTGCCTCGTCGGGTTCCGGTTCCCGCTCCGGGCAGGTGAAGGTCATGTACAGGATCACCCCGCCGCCGATGAGACCGTACAGCAACGCGGTCAGGCCGTAGCCCAAGGCCTCCGTCACCATGGGGGTCAGGGCAATGCTGATGATCATGGCGACGAGCTGAAAGGCCTGGCGCATGGCGTTGGTCTTGGCCCGGGTGGCGTCGTCGCGGAACAGCTCCGGGAATAGCGCGCCGTAGTTGGCATTGATCACGGAATCCAGCGTGCCGGTGAGGATGTAGAAGAGCATCGCATAGGCGAAGATAGAATTGCCGGAGAGGAAGTCCGGCAGGTTGTAGAACGCGATGAAGGTCAGCACCAACAGCGGCGTACCGATGGCCAGCCAGGGGCGGCGGCGTCCCCAGCGGGTGCGCGTGCGATCCGAGAAATAGCCGTAGATGGGATTATCGAGCGCATCAATGAATGTGTAGATGAACAACATCATTGCCCATTGCTGGGCCGTCACACCGCGATCCAGCACATAGTAGGCGAAGGCGAAAGTCTTGAGCATGTTGATGGGGATAGATGTGCCAAACATGCCGATGGCGTAATTGAAGGAGCTGGCGCGTTTTTCGGACATCAGAGCACCTCCTGGCGGATGTGAAAAGGGTTTCTGCGATGGGAATGTGTGCCCGATGATTATATACCCTGAGCGGGGGCCTGAAAAGCCGGCGCGTTCTCCCCGGCGAATCGGCGAATAAGCGAAAAAGCGAAAAATTTTTTTCTCCCCCTCCCCGACGGCGTATGCGCCGTCGGGGAGGGGGCAGGGGGTGGGCAAAAGCTACAGCTCACAAAGGTTCATCCGTCGCCGGCTAGCCACCTGGCGCCAGGCTGAACAGTTACCACACATTTTCATTTTTGGATAGTGTGCGCCAGCACATGACGTCTCCTCAGAAAATGGGCCCCGAATGAACACGAATTTCACGAATCAGAAATTGAAATTCCTGGCCCCCCGGAGCGAACGATTCTACGAAATTCAACCTCGCCGCCCTCCTCGAAAATCAGCGAGTCGGCGAATCAGCGAACATCAAGATCACTTGCGTGACAAAGGTACCGCCACTGACTAAAAACGCAAGATTTCCTGGCGACCCTTGAAGATTGAGAATCAACTTTTGCCCCCTATCCCCTGGCCCCTTCCCCCCGCGCAGCGCGGGGGGAAGGGGAACTTTTTTTGTGGGTTTTTGCAGGCGGGCGTAGCCCGCCTGCAAAAACCCTATTTTTTTTTCTCCCCCTCCCCGACGGCGTATGCGCCGTCGGGGAGGGGGCAGGGGGTGGGGCAAAAGCTACAGCTCACAAAGGTTCATCCGCCGCCGGCTAGCCACCTGACGCCAGGCTGAACAGTGACCACACATTTTCATTTTTGGATAGTGTGCGCCAGCACATGGCGTCTCCTCAGCAAATAGAACCCGTGTCCACGTTCGCACGTTCAACTGAACTCTCTCGCCCGGCGGACGCAAAAAGGAGGGGGTGCCGCTGCAATCGCGCTGCACCGACACCCCCTTTCGTACGCCTTATTTATTCCCCAATCGTCAGCAACCGCCCATCGCTGCGACCGAAGACCTCCGGGAAGTAGAATTCCTTTGCCACGGTGGGGATTACGCGGTATTCGCCCGGCAACGTGGCGCGGAAGGTGTAGCTGTACTCGTAGGTGCCCGCGCTCAGATAATCGGCGAAGAGCACGACTTTCTCATCCCGCAGCTCACTGCGGCTGTACCAGTTCCACCACCGCCACCAGCGAGAGCTGGGCTGCGACAGGGTCGGCTCCAGTGCCAACAGGCTTGTGGTCGCCAGGCCGGTGTCTATCGCCTCGCCGCCCGCCGGCAGCGGATCCTCCACCACCACGTAGTAGCGGTCATGCGGGGTGATGAGGGTGAGATCTACCCGAATCACGTCGCCCAGTTTCACCTCGCGGACCTCCGGGCAATCCAGCACGCTGCCGCCAGCCTTGATCTGCTCCGCAGCGCACGAAGCGAGCGTGTAGCGCCGTTGGATGCTGAAGCCGCGATCGGCGGGCTCCAGCGCTTCGACGGGTTGATAGACTTCCAGATGCGCGGTGTAGTAGAGCCGCCCCGGTCCCGCCGTGCGAGCGATGCCCAGCACGTTGAGGGTGTCGGTAAGCAGATCGGCAATGGGGACAGTGACCTTAGTGCTCTGGCGCACAGTCTCGCGGGTCGCGCTTGCGGTCGCCAGCTCCGCGCCGTTGAGGAAGGCGCCGTAGTCGTAGGCGGCGTCGAGCTCGCCCGTCATCACCATCCAATCCGTGAGGGCGATCAGCGCCCACGCCGTTTCCTGCGTCGTCTCCCAGATGCCGCCCTTGCGTGCGACCATCAGCCAGCGGACGATGTTGGGATTGAGCGCGTTCTCGGGATCCAGCTTGGTGAGCGTGTCGAGGATGACGGCGGTGGAGCGGGTGTCGGTGTTCATCGCCCACCAGTCGTAGTTGGCCTCTTCCCAGTGCGCCCCCGTCGCGCTGAGGATCGCCGCGTTGTTCAGGTCGGCGAGCAGGGTTTGCAGCCGGGCGTCGTTGGGATTGCGCAGCCAGAGGGCCTGCGCCAGGTAGGCGCGAGCGTAATGGCTGAGCTTCTCGCGGTTCTCGAAGAGATTGTCGAGCTGCTCCTGCGGCGCCTGCCCTCCTTCGGCCAGGACGTAGAGCAGCCACGCCTGTTGATTGGCGGCGCGGTAATTTTCCACCTGCCGGATGGTCTGAAGCTGCGTCTTGAGGTAGTCCAACCCGCGTTGCAGCATCGTCTCATCCACCAGCACATCGGTCTGGCGCGCCTTGAGCAGGGCGAAAACGACGTAGGCGCTCACATGCGGGTTGCTCTCGCCTCTTTCGGCATCGTACCACCAGCCCCAACCGCCGTCGGGATTCTGCTGTTGGGCGAGCTTCTGCAGCCCCTCGTCAATCAGCGCGGGGAGGCGCGCTTCCAATTCGGCGTCCTCCAGCCCCAGCGATTGGAGCGCGCGATAGGTGAGCAGGTTGGGCAGGAACCGGCTCACGGTCTGCTCGGTACATTCGTACTCGAAGTGCTCCAGGTAGGTGAGGCCGTCTTGCATGCCCGCCGCCAGGCTGGGATCGAGCTGAACGGTGAGCTGTCCACGCCGGTCGTCGAACTGCGGCGGCAGGGCCACGCCTTCGGCGACGCTGCCGTCCCCGGTGAGCTGGCCGGCCGTCCCCACGATGTCGGGGGCGGTGTAGCGCAGCACCAGCAGCGAGCCATCTGGCCCGGTGGTGAGCCGGGGCTTGCTCGCGTCGGTGTAGTCGCCCGCGCGCGCGGCGAAAGTGAGCTGCGCGTTGGGAGCATCGTTTATCTGCACCCACCAGGTCACCTTGCGCTCGCTGCGGGCGGGGATGGTGACGGTCTGCACGGCGGGCGTCTCCTGGCTGAGGCCCACGCCCTCGGCGTTGAGCGCCACTTCCACCTGCAGGGGCTGATCCGTGTTGTTGCTCACGTTGGCGGCGAGCTGCGCGCGATCGTCCACCACGAAGAAGCGCGGGGCGACCGGGCGGACCATCAGTGGCTTGGCGACGACGAGATCCGCCGTCCCCTCGCCCACCACGGTCGCGGCGGTGTGCCCCACGGCGCGTGCGGTCCAGGTCGTGAGATTATCTGGTAGGGTGAGCGTGAAACGCGCGCGGCCATCACTGTCGGTTACCAACAGGGGCTGCCAGGCGGCGGTATCCGCAAACTCCTGGCGGACGGTGATGCCTTCCATGGGGAAGGGGGCGCCGGCGACTTCCACCTCTTTTACCTCCACCATGGCCGCCATGGTTGGAGCCGGCGCCGGCATGGCGACGCCTTCCTCCCCCCCGCCGCCTATGCCGTAATCCGCCGTGTTGCGTTCCTCCTGCTGAGATTCCAGCTCCAGATCCAGGTCGGCGGTCAATTCCTTGAGATAGCGGTTGGCGGAAAGGCTCAGGCCGCTGGCGGTGTTGATCTGCAAGGCCCGCCGGGCATAGAAGCCGTTGAGGATGTCGCTGTTGCGCAGTTGCAGGCTCAGCACGGCTTTGTCCACCACGTCGAGCGAGAGCTCGGCGCCGGCAACCGGTCGTCCATCGGGGCCGATGGCGGTGAGGGTGTAGGTCACTTCCTCGCCGGGCTGCGCCTGCGGCGTCGAAGGTTCCACGCTGAGCGTCAGCGTCTTCGGCTCGAGGCTCACATCCAGCGGCAGGAGGCCCATCTTGAACTCCGCTACTGCACCCTCGCCCTCCTGCGTCTCTGCTCCGCTGCGCCCCTGCACGAGCACGACGGAGACATAGATGTTGGGGATGTCGCCCTCCTCGATGGGCAGGCGGTAGACGGCGCTGTTGGTCTCCAGGCGGATGAGGTCGTAGCGGCGGATGCCCGCCCGTTCCACGGTGACGAGTGCCCAGTGCGGCCCGGTGAACGGCGAGGGGATCAGGATCTCGGCGGTCTCGCCCACCTGGTAGGTGCTCTTGTCGCTGATGAGGGTGATGCGGTCATGATTCTCCCGCCGCCAGCTGACGGCGTCT
>Ga0208196_1002762_pt1 | contig 15705 bp, 7 predicted proteins | sample AD_JPNNA7_MetaG_FD_184443 | JGI IMG/M metagenome (GOLD analysis project Ga0208196, IMG submission 184443) | Active sludge microbial communities of municipal wastewater-treating anaerobic digesters from Japan - AD_JPNNA7_MetaG (SPAdes) (version 2) | ecosystem: Engineered > Bioreactor > Anaerobic >...
TTTCCATTTTGAACTCCTAAAAAGTGAATTCCTGTGTTAGACGAAGAGTTTGCAAAAGAATTAATTACATCTATAAATTCTCCATAATCAGCTAAAATTGCATAGTCTAAATTTGAAATAGCTGTTGAATTGATAATGCTGTCATAATACCCATAATATCCTAACCTAATACCATTGCTTTCTTCTGATAAACCAAAAGAATTAATTATTGAGTTATGTGAGCCTTCATGTCCTAAACCACCATATACTTGAATACCTGGATTAAAATAAGAGCTTCCATTAGAGTTTTTGATTATATTGTTGCTTGCAGTATTTATGTAAATTCCTCTTCCATATCGAGAATATGCTGTATTATTTACAATTGTATTGTAATTAGCTGAATCATGAATTAAGATACCAGAAGCTCTTGGTGTTAATCCATAATCTATTATTGTTGTTGGGAGAGTTTTATTATTATAAATAGTTATGTTATTATTTTCTATTGTGCCATTATCTGCCCTATCAAAAAAGATACCTGCTGTATAATTATATATATTACAATTTCTAACTGTAGTATTGAATTGGTTTGTTTGTATTCCAAAATAATATCCAATATCATTTCCAGTGTAATTTATCCAATAGCCATTGCAATCTATAGTTACATTTGCTACTTCAACTGTAAAGCAAGTTCCAATTGAAGAAACATTTTTTGTTAATGTATATATCCCTGGACTGGAAATGATGCCGCAATCTATACCGCTTGATATAATAAAATTTCTTTCACCAGAATTTGCAGTATTTCCATACTCGTCTATTGCATAAACAGTGTAATTGTGTTTTCCATCAGAATAACTTAAATTAGTTGTATTAAATTTATTTACTTTTGAATTATACAATGCTTTTATTTCTGCTTGAGATAATGATCTACTAAAAATCATAGCTTCATCTAAAATAGCTCCTCTTCCTAAATTATGCCAACCCATGTCCCTTATGTCTGCTGTAGTATTTTCATCAATTAAATAATTAGATAATCCTGTAAGATTTTCTGAACTATCTTGAACACCATTAGTATATATTCTTGCATATCCTGTGGCACTGTTGTAAGTATAAACAATATGATACCAATTGTCATCATTGGGAATTACTCTAGTATATAATCCCCCTCTGCTAACCCCATCAATAAAAATCTCTCCCCTAATTCTACCAGAATTATAAGCATCATAAAAATGCCATGCAGGATATCTAGACAATAAATGCATATCTCTTGTCTGAGTATATGTTGTTGTTCTTTTCATCCAAATAGCAAGAGTAATTCCTTCTGTTATATTGTATTGTGAAGAATATTTTATGCCTAATCCTCCTCCATCTCCTACAAACTCCATTCCATTCCCTCTTGCACCTGTTGTAATATTTGAAATGGATAATCCTCCATTAAAAGTTGCATTATTTTTATAACTTGAATTATCAAATACATGTGTTGAATTTGCATAATCCATTGCCCAATAACCTACTAATGTCCTGTCTAAATCAATCCAGGAAGAGGTATCTGATACATCAGAAATATTTGCTACAATTTCTACATACTCTGAATTTGTAGTAGAACTATTTGAAGGAGTTGGAGGTTCTTCAAATGTTATAACAGGAGGTATTATCTCTCCTTCTTCAATAACAAAATTCCTCGATCCAGAATTTGCAGTATTTCCATACTCGTCTATTGCATAAACAGTGTAATTGTGTTGCCCATTTTCTAAATTCATAGTTGAAGTGTTAAATTTGTTGATTTGGGAACTGTGCAATGCTTTTATTTCTGATTGAGATAAAGTTCTGTTGAAAACCATAACTTCATCTATTAAACCATCAAAAAAATCTCCCCAATTCTGACCGACATTAAAATAATCATTATTACCAGTTAAATTAGCATTTAGGATAATTCTTGAACCAACAAGAACTCCATTATAGTATGAAGAAGCATTGCCATTTGAACGATTATAAGTTAAGGCAACATGTTGCCATTGTCCTGCAGAAAGTATATTAGGAGAATCAAATTGATATTGTGCTGTAGCATTATAAATACCAGAACGAATTCTACCGGGATCGACTATATGAAATCTAACAGTGTTAGTACCCATAATTCCTTGCCAAGAAATAACATCTGGATTAATCCAAGCACTAAAAGTTAATTGTCCAGAAGTATTGAAGGTTTCTCGAGTAGAAGAACCTAATTTGTTCATGTTTAATCTAGAATCGTTCCCATAAAATTCCAAAGAATTCCCTCTAATTCCTGCAGAAATTCCATTTATTCCTGTTCCATATGCAAAGGTTCCAAAATTATTCCAAGACGAATTGTCGTAAATTCCTGTTGAATTATAGTAATCCATTGCCCAATAACCTACTAATGTCCTGTCTAAATCAATCCAGGAAGAAGTATTTGATGAATCTGAAATATTAGCTACTATTGTTACAGGATTTGAAGTTCTAGATCTATTGATAGGAGTTGGAGGTTCTTCAAATGTTATAACAGGATTGCCTGAATCTGACAAATCTAAAGTAAAAAAATCATCCACTTTATTTTGAGTTATTGTAAAATTAAAAATATGTGTATCCTGAACAAATCCAGTTTTGCTTGCAGTTATATTATAATTATTGTAAAAAGTTCTACTACCTCCTATATTGACATATTCTGTAACACTTTGCACAGGAATTAAACCAGAAGAATTAGTCTGAGCCGAGAATTGTGTGTGGTCTGTTGTGTTCATTGCATTTACATTTACTCCACTTGCAGCATTACCGTTGGTGTAGTTAACATATGCCCTATAATGCCATTTTCTGTTTATTGAATTACTTGAATGTAAATATTCAGAACCATAAGAACAATTCAAAAAGGTATTATTTATTGAGATAATTGAATTATCATTATGATAAACATCATATGATGTTCCTTGAGCATTTACACAATCTATTATTGTGTTATGGCTTGAATTTGAAAACTGAAATGCATATTTTCCTGTAGAGTTTGGATTTATTAATGTGTTATAATTAGAATCATAAGAAAAATATATACCTCTTTCATTATTCCCAATAGCAGTATGATTTATCGCTAAATTATGTCTAGCCCCCCAAGTAAAACCAGTAGCTTCATTAACAAGTGATACACCAGTGTTATTAACCAAATAATTGTAAGAAGAAATGTCTAATCTTATACCCTGAGAATAAGAGGTCACTCCTCTGTTAAGAATTAAATTACTATAATTAGTACCACTTAACATAATTCCTTGCGAACTAACAGTATTAGCGTAATTATTAATCAAAGTTGAATTATGAGCACCTTGTAGTTGTATTCCAGCACTATACCAATAACCCCTAGTTCTATTTGCACTATATATATTACAATTTTTTATTGTGGTATTAACTCCATTAGAATAAACTCCATAATAAGGTGTTCCAGACCCTGTTGAGTAAGTTATCCAATAATTCTGACAATCTAATACAATATTGGGATTAGTTATTGTGAAACAAGTTCCAGAAGATGAAACATTTTGTGTTAGAGTGTAAATTTGTCCTGTCTGGTCAAGTGTTCCACATGTAGAAATATCTGGGTCTAAAAATAATTCCTTAGGTATTTTGCCTTTATTTTCAGAATCAAGTTTTTTATAATTATCAAATTTTTTTTCTTTAACAAATGTTTCAGTTTTTAATTTGTTTTCTGTTTCAATTATCTCTTCACCTTTTTTAACTTCTACAATAGAAAAATCTTCAGAATATTCCCAAACAAAATCTGGTCTTAGGTCACTAAATACAACAAAATTTTCTTGACTTGTATCAAAATTAAAATGACCTGAATAATATTTTGGGATATCTGCTGTACCTTTTATTGAAAAACTTTTACCAGTCTCTTTATCTGTAATTTGTAATTCTATAGTTAATTTTTTTAAATCTCTTTTTGGACTATTATCTGGATACCATTCTGCTGAATATTCATTTAACGAGTTTATAATGTATCTTCCATTATCATAAAACTTTTTATCAAAAAATATTTCTTCTTGTCCTTGAGATTTTGGAATATATTCATCTAAAAAAACATTTTTTACAATTTCATTTTCATTGCCTGCACTAGGAATATTTTCATCTATATACTTTCCTGTAAAAAACGAAATATTTTGAGAAGAACTAAAAACAAATAAAATTAATAAAACTAAAGAAAAGATTAAACCTGCAATAAAAATTACTTTTTTTTTACCATCTAACATATTTCCAACCTACTTGTAGGGCCTTTAATTATTATGCAAGTTGAATTAGACCCAATTTGATTTCCTCCACTCATTGTTAAATTGACATTTGCAGAGAGGTTTAAATTTCCAGTCATAGTGTCTCCAGATTTACTAACTTTAGTATTGATGAGATAATTTTGAGAGGTATTTTGCAAATTAACATAATTTCTCATTGAAAGGTTTTGAGCATTAACGTAGTTTGTAGTTGCATGAGTTAAGAAGATTGAATAATTAGCATTCCAGTTAGGTTCACCTATTGATGCAACTGAATTTATGTAATTAGTTACAGATTGATTATTCAAGTTGATTAGGTTAGTTTGTGAAGTGTTTTGAGTTATCAATTGTGAGTAGGTTACAGCATCCTGCGCATTAGTTCCATTTGCAATATTAATTATCTTATTTGAATTTGTATTTAATGTTCCATCTATTCTAGCATTACCAGCAACATGGAATCTTTCTTGAGGGGAACTTGTCCCAATTCCAACATAGCCAGTGTTGTTTATTATCATAAGATCATTTCCTCCTCCATGTGCTTTGAAGTGAATTCCATCACCCACGTCATTATCAGTAGATTGTATGATTGTACCTGTAGAGTCTGCTCCAAAAGCTAATCTTTCTCCCACCCAATACAAACTATCAAAATAAATTCCTTGAAGATTTGCATTAGCACTAAAAGAAATGTTTTTCATGAAAGTTACATTTTCATTAAATGTTTCATGAGTATTTGTGAAAGCAACATTTGTCCAATTACCTGTCCATAAAGGTTCTCCACTTGCTGTTATTGCAATTCCACTTAAACAAATTCCTCCTTGAATACAAATGTCTCTGGTAGCATTAATTGTGCCGTTTGCTAAAATATTTCCTATAACATGAAGGCCTTGAAGGGCATTCATAGTTCCAATACCTACTCTGCCTGTTGTTCCATCTATTGAAAAATATGCTTGGCTTGGATTGGTGCTATTGTATATTGTAAAATTTCTAGCAGATGTAAAAGACAAAGCTAAAAGAAAAACAACAAATATAATCAACACCCCTTTTTTACTCATTTTAATCAATAAAGTTGATACTAAATTATAATTTATAATATGCTCTATGTAATATATAATATATTATAAATGTTTTTCTTCCCTCCTTGATAAATTGTAGTGAAAATTTTTACTTACATGAAATAATTAAGAAAAACAAAAAATAGAATGAAAGATGGTTAAATTCTTTTTTCAATTTCTTCTCGTATTTTAAATATGAACTCATCTGTATCCATTTTTCCAACAAGATTGCTTCCACCCTTTCTTACAGAAACAACTCCATCTTTTTCTTCTTTATCGCCTATTACAAGTATGTAAGGTATTTTCATTTCCTCAGCATCTTTAACTTTTGATTGAACAGTTTTTTGTTCAAAATCAAAATCAATTCTTATACTTGGGATTAATTCTTTCATTCTTGTAATTATTTTTTCTGCATAGTCAATATTTCTATCTGTAAAACTTAGAACTCTAACCTGAACAGGAGCTAACCAAGTTGGAAGTCTTCCATTTGTATTTTCCAAAAGCATTCCAATAAACCTTTCTAAACTTCCATAAATTGTTCTGTGAATCATTATTGGCCTTTTCTTTTTATTATCACTATCAATATATTCTAATTCAAATCTTTCAGGCATTGCAAAATCGAGTTGTATTGTTCCACACTGCCAAGTTCTTTCCAAAGAGTCTTTCAAATGAAAATCAATTTTTGGACCATAAAATGCTCCATCTCCTTCATTAATCTTAAATTTAACTTTTCTTTTTTCAAGAACTTTTTTTAAGGTATTTTCTGCTAAATCCCACATTTTTTCATCTCCTATTCTCTTTTCTGGTCTTGTTGAAAGTTCAATTGTGTATTCAAATCCAAATTTTTTGTAAAATAAGTCAACTAAATCTATAACTTTTGCAAGTTCATTCTCAATTTGTTTTTCAGTGCAATAAATATGTGCATCATCTTGAGTAAATTGTATAACTCTAAACAATCCTCCTAAAACACCGGATAATTCTTGTCTGTGAACAACCCCTAATTCTCCAACCCTTAAAGGTAAATCTTTGTAAGATTTTGGAGAATTTTTGAATACAAGTATTCCTCCTGGACAATTCATTGGTTTAACTGCAAAAATTCTTTTTTCATATTCTGTGAGGAAGATATTTTCCTTATATTTTTCCCAATGTCCTGAAATTTGCCAAAGTTTTTTATCTAAAATCTGGGGAGTTTGAATTTCTTTATAACCTGCTTTCTTGTGTTCTTCTCTCCAAAAATTAATTAATTCGTTTCTTGTAATTAATCCATTATTATGCCAAAATACCATACCAGGAGCAACTTCTGAAAAACTGAATAAGTCCATTTTTCTTCCTAAAATTCTATGGTCATTATCTTTGAGCTTAGAACTATCTAATTTGGACTTTGAAATTTCTCTTAACAATTGTTTGGAGTCATAAACTTCTTCTTTAATTATCTTATCTTCTTTATTTTCTTCTTTCTCTTTGTCTATTCTTATTTCTCTAGACAATTCACTTAAAGGATGTCCTTTAACTTTTAATTCAAATTCTTTGTAATATCCAAAAGGAGCTCTTGCAACATGAAATTTATGCTTTTTTAATTCTTCTTCAGCTTTTTCTAAAACTTCTTGAGCAATTTCAGGACTTCCTAAATCTTTGGAAAGGTGAGCATAAGGGTAAAGAACAATATTTTTGGTTTTAACTTGAGAAGCAATATCTTTAATATTTTCAACTAATTGTTTTACAACTATAGGGATAGATTTATCTGCTTTTTCAACAGCAGTTAAAACAACCAAAGCTTCCTTAATTTCCTTCTCTTTCTTGTCTTTATCTGGAAGTTCTTTAATACTTTTAAGTGCTTTTTTAAGTGGCTTGAATTTTATATAATCTACATGGAGATTTAAGGTCTTCATAAGTTCTTCAAGAAATAGGAGTTTATAAAACTAATTTTAAATCTTGAAAATACTGAAAAACCTCCAAAAAATCAGAAAAGTATATACTAAATATTCATAAAGTTTTTAAAGGATATTTATTAAAAAAAACCATGGTAAAAAATACGCTCAAAGTAAATAAAAAAACAAATTTATCGGGAGGTGAACTGCATGGAAGAATTAAACAGTGAACCTTCGTACAATCTTCTTGCTTGATTCACCTATTTGTAATTTTAGTTTAGATACAAACAGGAAAAATAAATCAATTTTTCAATACAGTTTAAACACTGGTTTTTATAAAAACTCACCGAAACATTTAAATATTGTAACTATTATATAGTGATGAAATAAAATGGGAAACAAATTAATAAACAAAATAAAGAGAAATATTGTTGTAGGTAGCTTAGCTTTAGCAGGAGTATTTTCTTATAGTGGTCAAAGATTTGAGCCAACTTCACCTGAAAACAGCTTACTTTACACTCATCCTACTTTAGAGTATGCAAAAATGATTTCTACAAATTACATAAACAATGTCAATAAGTCAACTCCTTTTGAAAAAGCAAAAGAACAACATGAACTTTATAAAAAATCAGAACTTGAAAAGACATTAAAAGAAGAAAAAAGACAAAAAGAAGAAGCAGAAAAAAGAAAATTTTTAGAACCTTACTTTCTTTCTCAAGATTCTTTAAATTCATATATTAAACAAGCATACTCAAATGTTAAAAAATGGCCAAATGAGTTTGACAAAAGGCTTTTTAGAGTTATGTTAAGACAAGAATCTTCATATAATGTACATGCAGTAAGTAAATCAGGATATAAAGGATTAGGTCAGATAGGTCCAGAAGTTTATCAAACATTTAGACCAGAAAAATTTGAAGCACTTAAGGATTCAATAACAGGACAGATAAATGAATATGCACTACAAAAAGAATTATTTAATCCTACTACAAATCTTGAACTTTCACTTGAATATTTAAATTATATTTCAAAATTCTGTGCAAAATATGATCCAAACTGGTCAAATTCAGATTTAGAAGCAAAAAGAAAAAAGATTCTTTTTGCATACAATGCAGGAGTAGGTACAGCTAGAAAATATAATTTCAACCATACTAACAAAAAACTTCCAAGAGAAAACAGGGAATATCCTGAAAAAATAATGAATGCTTATTATAATTCAGGTATAAAGATTAAAACATAACTTTTAATTAATAATTCTCATCTCCACAAATATTTATAAATAAATATTTGTTAGTATATAAATGAAAAAAGAGATTGTGTTTACATTATTGTTTGTATTAGTAATTAGTTCTTTTGCTTCTGCAGAGATGATTATAAACCAACAACCAAACAAAGTACATAATATAGGAGATTCAGTAACAATACCTGTAACAATAAAAACTATTACAGGAGTTTCTGGAACATTTAGTATGGATTTGCTTTGTGGAACAAAACAAATTAATTTTTATAAAAATGGAGTAAATCTTGTATATGGAGAAGAAAAAACATTTGATGCTTCTCTTGTTTTAACAAAAGAGGTTGTTGGAGAAAATGTAGGAAACTGTAAAATAAAAGGAATACTTGGAACAGAATACTTTTTAACAAATGAATTTAAGATATCTAATTTAATTACACTTAAGCCAAATACTGAACAAAGTGAGTTTGAACCTGGTCAAAACTTATTAATTTATGGAGATGCAATAAAAGAAAACGGACAACCAGCTAATGGATTTATAGAACTGGAATTAGTAATTGCAAATGGTTCATCTAATAATATCTTACAAAAAGGTACAATAAACAATGGAATGTATTCAATGAATGTTGTTCTTCCAGAAAAAATGAAAGCTGGAAAGTATTTGGTTAAATTAAATGCTTATGAAGTTGCATTAGATAACACAAAGACAAACAAGGGATTTGTAAACTATAATATACAAATAAAACAAATTCCTACTTCTTTGGAGATAATCCTAAAAGATAAAGATGTTAAACCTGGAAATCCAGTTGAAATAAAAACAATCTTACATGATCAGACAGGAGAGAGTATAGAATCAACTTCTGTTATCACAATAAAAACAGATATACTTGAAATTCCAGAAGGGGCAGGACCAATTGAGAAGAAAACTGGAGAATACTTTAAATTTCCAATAGCATATAATGAACCTCCTGCAACCTGGACAGTTCATGCTGTATCTAATGAACTAACAACAGAAACTTCTTTTACAATATTAGAGAACCATGAAATAAGTGTAGAACTTGTGAATCAAACTTTAGTTGTAACTAATGTTGGAAATATCCCATATAATTCTACAATAAATATAAGGATAGGAAATATCTCTAAGGATTTTGATTTATTCTTGCCTGTTGATGGTAGTAATGAGTATGGATTAAAAACAGAGCATGCTGGAGAATATGAAGTAGAATTAATGGATGGAACAAGAACAAGTAAATTCAAAGAAAAAGTAGTTTTACCTGAATCAAGAATACCTGGATCAACAGGATTTGCGATAAAAGATTTTTCAGAATCTACTACTAGAGAATTTTACACAAGACCTATTTTTTGGGTGTTTGTATTGCTGATGATAGCATCATTAATTTTTGTTTTGACAAGAAAATATAAAAGAAGAAAAGAAACAGGAGTATCTAAAAAAAGTGTATTCAAGAAAAAGTTTGTAGCACCAAAAACAAACACTGCTTGGGAAAATAGGGCAATACAATTATCAAAAGAATCTAAGCTTAAAATAAACAATAGGGCAAACCTTTCTATTTCAATAAAAGGAAATAAGCAAGAGGTAAGTATGGCAAATATAAGTGTAAGGAATTTAGCTGAGCTTCAAGCAAAAAAATCAAATGCAGAAGAGCCTCTTCAAAAAATAGTAAATTTCGCAGAAAACAAAAAGGCATTTGTATATGAAAACCAAAACAACTTAACATTTATATTAGCTCCTTCAAAAACAAGGACATTAAAAAATGAAACAGCTGCTCTTGAAATTGCACAAAATGCAAAAGAAATCTTATCTAATTATAACAGAATAGCAAAACATAAGATGGATTTTGGAATATCAATAGATTATGGTTCAATAGTTGAAAAAACAGAAGGTGGAGTAATGCAATTTATGGGATTAGGGAACTTTATGAATAATTCTAAAAAGATAGCATCTTGTTCTCAGGGGGAAGTTTTATTGAGTGAAGAAATAAGAAATAAATTAACAAATGTAAGAACAGAAAGAAAAGATAATGAAAGAGTAGTATGTTACAAAATTAAAGACATGAAATACCATGATGAAGGACATTCAAGATATATGCAAAATTTTATGAACAAAAAAACAGGGGAAACAAGTGGAGGAACAAAATATAATACATTGCCTCCTAAAGAAAAATCACAGAATACAAATCAAAACACTGAAAAAAGTACAGACCCTAAATCTTTGATTAAAGGATTTTATTAAAAATTAATTCCTCTTTTTCTTTGGTAAATTAGATTTGTTGGTTTTTTTCTTTGAAATATCCTTTTTATATAATTCCTCTCTAATCATCTCTCTAATTTCCTCTCTAGAAATTTGATTTAAAGAAGCAGATTTTTTATTCTCTAAATTCTCTTCTTTGAATTTCATTTTCCATCCAAATATTAATGCAACTATTCCTATTAATGCAAGGATAATTGAGATAATTAACATTATTACAAATACTGTGTGAGCTTTCTGTGAAAAGAGTGAGAATAAAGGAGCAACCTGAGTTGGAACTATCTTTGAAATCCAATTCATATTTTTAAAAGGTAATGAACAAAGAGCTAAAAGAATCCCAAAAGAAATGAACTTGGATGGTCTATTTTCAGCAACTAAAAAAATCAAACCAAATAAAACCAAAGACATTATAGCCAATAAAATAGCTTTACCTGCCCAATATACTCTTGCTTTATCAGAAATAAGAACAAAAGGAACTTCAGATTCTTTAACACATTCCCAGAATTTACAGTCATAATCTGCATAATAAATTTGTTCAATGAAATTATTTTGAATATAAATTGCTATAGAATCTTCCCCTTCTTCAATAACTTCACAAGGTATTGCAAAGCTTTCATTTCCATAATTAAAAATATACTGGCTATCAATGTTACAATAATTGTTTAATTCTTCTCCAAAAACTTCCTCAAAATCTACAATACTATCAATAACCCCATTTGCTGAATTATCTAAAGCAGGTTTAAGGTCATCATAATCAAGAGAAGAAGCAAATGTTATGGAAACATTCATTAAAAGAATACAAATTGTCAAAACAAGACCAAATAGTGTAATTACTGCACCTCTTATAAAGCTCATAATTAATCCAATAAATAAAGGTTTTTAAAACTAATTAAAGTAGCTTTGAAATTACATTCTTTCTAAAGCTTCTATTCTCTTCTCAATTGGAGGATGTGTGCTTGTAAGATTCTTTAAAGGGCTAGCAAAAAACAATGGAGCAATTGCTTTACTCACTTTCTTTTCAGAAGTTTCATAGGAGTAATCTTGTTTTATTTTTTTCAAAGCTCCAATTAACCCTTGAGGATATCTTGTGAATTTAACTGCAGTTGCATCTGCAGAATATTCATGTTTTCTTGAAATTGCAAGTTGAACTAACTGAACAACAATAGGAGCAAGAATTGCTAAAAGAATACCTATTATCAAGAGGATTATGCCTAATTTATTATTATCATTATCTCCTCCCCCTTTTAACCATAAACTTCTTAAAAACATTTCAGAGATAATTGCAACCATTCCAACCATAACTGCAACTAATGTCATATATCTTATATCGTAATTTCCAATGTGTCCTAATTCATGTGCTAAAACTCCTTCTAATTCTCTTCTATCTAGTTTAGCCAAAGCTCCTTCAGTAACACAAATAACAGCATGTTTAGGATCTCTTCCAGAAGCAAAGGCATTTATTTGATTAGAGGGCATAACATAAAGTTTAGGCATAGGAAGTCCAGAAGCTAGAGTTAAACCTTCAACAATATTGTAAAAATCTTTATACTTGCTTCTGTCTGCTTTTTTTGCTCCAACACTCTTAATTGAAATTTTATGTGAATTATAGTAACTAATAAGAGTATAGGAAATTGAGAAAATGATTGAAAATATCATTATAAACCAAAACCAAACAGGATCAAAAGCTAGGGAAATAACATACCCTAATGCTATAATCACTAAAACAACAATTAATATTAGAAAAAATGATTTTCTTTTATTTTTTGAAATCTGGTCTCTAAAATCAATTCTTTGATATTTTTCCATATATAGATATAGAAAAATGGCTTTTTAAGATTAACCAAAATAACCAAAACCCTTAAATAATGACACTTAACTAATTTAAATTAGAGATTGAAGAGGTTTCTATAGAATTGAATGTAAAAGGTAACTTAAATGACAATTGTTTCAGAAGCAGTCCAATATTCCAGAGAAGAAATAGAAAAAATACTCCATCCACTTGTAAGAGAATGGTTTTTCTCAAAATTCCAGGATTTTTCAGAATCTCAAAAATTTGGAGTAATGAACATCCATAATAAACAGAATATACTTATATCTGCACCTACAGGAGGAGGTAAAACTCTAACAGCATTTCTCTCAATATTGAATCAGTTGGTATCTTTGTCAGAAAAAAATAAACTTGAAAAGAAAGTTTATTGCATCTATGTTTCTCCTTTAAAAGCTCTTAATAATGATATACACAAAAATCTTATAGAACCTCTTGAAGAAATAAATGAACTTGCAAAATCAAAGGGAATAAATCTCCAGAAAATACTTGTTGGTTTAAGAACAGGAGATACAACTGCTTCTGAAAAAGCAAAAATGGTAAAAAACCCTCCTCACATTCTTATAACAACTCCTGAATCTCTTGCAATTGTTTTAACAACAAAGAAATTTGTAGAATCTTTTCAGGATGTAGAATATTGTATTCTTGATGAAATACACTCTTTAGGAAATAAAAGAGGTTCTTTTTTAAGTTTAAATGTTGAAAGGCTCAACTCAATTGCAAAAACAATTCCTGTTAAAATAGGTTTAAGTGCAACAATAGAACCCTTAGAAGAAGTTGCAAAATATTTGGTTGGAATAGATGAAGACAGAAAAGTAAAAATTGCAAAAGTTCATTCCCATAAAAAACTTGATTTAGATGTTTTAATACCCACAGCAAATTTAATCTTGGAAAATAAACCCCACATTCATATGTATCGTTTAATACACGATTTAGTTAAGGAACATAAAACAACTTTAATTTTCACAAATACTCGTTCAGCAACAGAAAGAATTGTAAATTATCTGAAAGATAAATTTCCTGTAGATTATACCGATGAAAATATTGCAGCACATCATTCTTCTTTAAGTAAAGGACATAGATTTGCAATTGAAGAAAATCTCAGGCAAGGAAACTTGAAAGTAGTTGTATGTTCAACTTCTTTGGAATTAGGAATAGATATTGGTTATATTGATTTAGTTATTCTTTTAGGTAGTCCAAAAGCTTCTTCAAGAGCTCTTCAGAGAGTAGGAAGAGCAGGACATAAATTACACGAGACAGCAAAAGGAAGATTTATTGTATTAGATAGAGATGATTTAATTGAATGTTCTGTAATTCAAAAAGAAATGTATGAGGCTAGAATAGATAAAATACATTTTCCAAAAAATGCTTTGGATGTTCTTTCCCAAACAATTTTTGGGATGGCAATAAGTCAACATTGGAAATTAGAAGACCTTCTTAATCTAATAAGAAAAAGTTATTGTTATCAAAAGTTAACTAAAGAAGATTTTCTTTCTGTAATAAGTTATTTATCTGGAGAATATGATTTAGAAAAAGACAAAGTTTATGCAAAAATTTGGTATGATAAAGATACAAAAGAAATAGGTAAAAGAGGTAAATTAGCAAGAGTATTATATTTAACAAATCTTGGAACAATTCCAGAAGAATCTTTTGTTACTGTAAAACTTCAGACAGGAGAGAAGATAGGTGTTATTGATGAATCTTTTATGAATAGAATGCATAAGGGAGATGTTTTTGTTTTAGGTGGAAGTAAATATGCTTATTTGTACACAAAAGGGATGAATTTAACAGTTAAACCTGCTCCAGATAGAAACCCTACAATACCTTCTTGGTTTTCAGAGACTCTTCCATTAAGTTTTGATTCTGCTTTGGAAATATCTAAATTTAGAAAAGAAATGAGAAAAAGGTTTGAAAAAAATCTGGATAAAGAAAAAATAAAGGAATTTATAAGAAAATATACTTATACTTCAATGGAGGTCTCAGAAGAGATTTATGAATATTTTTATCAACAATTCCATTTTTCTGAAATACCAGATATAGATACAATAACAATTGAAAAATATACAGATGAAAGAGATGATAAAAAATATATTCTTGTAAACTCGATGTATGGTAGAAGAGTAAATGATGCTCTCTCTCGCGCTTTAGCATATTTAATGGGGGCTAAAGGTTCTGCAAAAAGAGATGTTGAAGTAGGAATATCTGATAGAGGATTTTATCTTTCTTCTGAAAACACCAAAATAGAAAAAGCATTTGAACAGCTTAATTCCAAGAATATAGAAGAGATATTAAAACAAGCTATTGAAAAGACAGATGTTCTTACAAAGAAGTTCAGGCACTGTGCAACAAGAGGTTTGATGATTTTAAGAACATATAAGGGTGCTACTAAATCTATTAAAAAACAACAAATGAAATCCCACTTCTTGATAAGTTCAGTTAAAAAAATATCCAAAGAATTTCCAATATTAAAAGAAGCAAAAAGAGAAGTCCTAGAAGATTTAATGGATATTGAAAGTACTAAATTAGTTCTTGATTGGATAAATTCAGGAAAAGTAAAATTAAGTTATAATCATGTAAAATTGCCTTCTCCATTTTCACTAAATCTCATACTTCAAGGACATCTTGATTTAATGAAGATAGAAGATAAACAAGATTTTCTTCAAAGAATGCATAAGGTATATATTCAGGAAATAGCTCGTAGACAAGACCCGGAAGAATTTAGTTATGAGGAATTTTTAAAAGACCAGGAGAGATAAAATGAAAAGAGAAAATAAATCAAAAGATTTTACATTCATCTCAAAAACACTTTTCTTTCCTAAAAAAGGGATTCTCGCAATAGGAGATTTACACTTAGGATATGATTCAATGATAAAAGATCAGGGAATAAATCTTTTATTTAATCAATTAGAAGAAACAAAAAAGGAAATGGAAATTATAATAAAAAGAATAAAGGCAATTTATAGATTAAAAAAGATAATCCTTCTTGGAGATATGAAACACCACTTTCATTTTCAAAAACAGGAAGTATCAGACTTAAGAAACTTTTTGAGATTTCTAGAAAAACATGTTCCAAAAGAGGATATAATTCTTATACGAGGAAATCATGATACTTTTACATTAAGTGATTACAAACTAAATGATTTTTATATAGAAGAGGATATTGCATTTACCCATGGAGAAAAAGATTTTTTGGAATTATCTGATAAACAGATAAAAACAATA